>Ga0224501_10001766_pt1 | contig 16844 bp, 5 predicted proteins | sample SF_Oct11_sed_USG_4_FD_169105 | JGI IMG/M metagenome (GOLD analysis project Ga0224501, IMG submission 169105) | Sediment microbial communities from San Francisco Bay, California, United States - SF_Oct11_sed_USGS_8_1 | ecosystem: Environmental > Aquatic > Marine > Sediment | place: USA... | reverse complement strand
ATCACTATGAGGGGGGTGTATGAATAGTGTAGAGGTCCAATCTACTAGCGAGGCAACGTACAAAACAAGGTGGTAGCAATCATCCTATCAATCCAAAATGGTGAAAATCTTTTATTTGTTTTTAATTCCTTTACTGCCGATTGACACGATCATTTGATGAGGTGCTTCGGAGCCCAATTGATGTGACGGGCTGCTTTCTCTGCCAAACACAACCTCGGTATCAGCCTCGGATTGCCACTACACTCTCCCGATGCATATATCGCGCCGCAGCCTTGGGAGCACACAACTCATCATGACTTCCAAAGAGTCCACGTCCTCTCGGAGTTGAACTTGCTTCTCCACGAAGCTATTAAACTCATGTTTGGTGAATGCAAACTGAATCTCCAGAGATGGCTGCATTTGCTTCTCCATGTGTGTCAGAGTTATCCTGAGTTGATGGGGGCATCCCGCATGGCGATGCCGAAGACAGAGTGATGGTGCCTTCATAATGTAGACCTCTGAGCATCACAGATTCATTTTCTAACTTCCTCACGCGTTCCGCCGTTTTTGCTATGAGCTGCAAACCAGCCACACCTGTGGTGGATAACTTTACTGGTCCTGGCTGAGCCTAGTCAGTCTGGACTAATAGGTCTGTTACAGCTTTTCCTGCCGGGTCACTGCCTCATGGACACTCTTAGATAGCCGCGGATTGGAGCGAGCTTATTATAAATGGGCCGCCGCCTCTCAGGCTCATATTTATTTCCTTCAGACGGAGGGCACAGTTTTCTGCTCGTACAGTAGTTTTGAGCTAGTTCCATGGATAGGTGTAATGACACAGGTTCACGATTTATACTGCCGTGTTTTAATAACTTCCTCATATATAGAGATGATAATTGATAAAAAGCTTACATTAAAATATATAAATGTTTCAAATTTCGATGATTTTAGTGGATTTCAAAAATAATGACTTCTTTATGATTAAAAACAAAGTATAATAAAAACTGTTACCCATGCCACTGGAAATACACCACTTGCTGTGTGTGATCAGATACCCACCAACAGCAGTTAATACAAAATTATGAGAAGCATATGAGTGAACAATAACCAATGGTCTGGTTCACAGCTATAAGTAACCTGCAGCACGAAAACCACAAGCTACTTCACCATGAATCAGAATAACCTAGCTCAAGGTAAATTTGTGATGGTATGAGAGCTTGTATAGCAGCTCACTCTAGCATATCTCCTAAATCTGGCCCATAGATATAGGTTACCTTAAAACAGAACTTTGCGATGCTCGTCTGATTTGTCCCCATCTCACGACGAAGTCAGTACCCAAACTGCTGACTCGCTATATAGATTTATATGAGCTAAGAAGAGTACGAAGAGATTGACTCGTGCCCGCCATGCTTTTAGTGACCGTCTAAGGCGAAGCCAATGAATGGACTCCGATAAGTCCGGAGTCGTATAACCTTTTTATAAGATTGTGGGTAGGTCTGGGTCACTACATAAAAAAAGACTCTCTGGGTTCTGGCCATTTAACTCTCTCTACACACGTGGGATGCAAGCAAATCTCCATAACACACTTCAGGAAATATTAAAGTGGAGTTGACGAGAGTGGTTTCCAAATAAAAAACGCAAAAATGAGTGTCAACTTCTAGGGTTCTAGCGGCCGAGCCCGGTGCTGCATGCTCTATTTTCACCAGCGGTGAGCGAGCGATGGCCAATGACAACACAGATTTGAATTTGCTGCTCTGTCACATCCTTTGGGACTCTCAGTGGCACTCCACTGGTGTGGCAAAGTTGACATCCACGAGTGGCAACTGCTCGTGTAAATATCGCAGCAGTTCTGCTCTCTGTACTGCTTTTCGCTGGCCATAGCGGTGCCGCCGTTGTGTAAACCCATTATAAATAAAAACTCAAAAGTGTTACACAGGTCAATTTCTACCCCACATAGAAGGCATTCCCCTCCGATAATTAAATCTCTGGGTTTAAGTAATCTCCACCTACTACAGCATATACAGGGACAGCGGGATAGGTCACCCCTAGAGCATTTGGCTCACAGCCGTGAGATGCTGGGGTCAAATCCGGTCATGAAGGGGTCCTATTACGGGTATGAGCTCCTCACGCCAATCCTAGTGTGAAACAAAACCATGCCTCACTATGGAATGGAGTGTGGATACTACCCGCTCATGGTGCTCCATACAAAGCCTTAGCTAAACCAAGTATCTTGCCCAGCAGTTTCGCCATAACAGTGAAGATGTCATACTAGAAAAAAAAGTAGCATACAGATCAGAAGATCAGGAGTGTGGTGTGACCCAACATTATCTTGCCCGGCGACCATTGTGACCATGTTCCATCCCAATCAATCAGGATGGTCTGAGCCATAGGGATATCACACACATACGTGCGCCATGGCAGCACACAGTCCATGTAGATGTTATATGGCTTTGGGCAGATCGATCAACCTACCATTTATAAAGCAAACAATTGCCTGTTGTGTGGCATGACAGGTACACTACCGCTAGGTGCACTTCCATTTGTAACCAGTTGGCACTGACAACGTGGTAAGATCACCTTGTTTTACAAGGACAGCATCACTAAGCCAGTTGCTTGTTTTTAGGATAGCCCATGGACTGCCCCCATAGTGTGTGTACTTTATGGTTATGTTGGCTTTTTAAATCTAATCTCGCTATCCGACTCCAACGGACAAACCTGGAATTGAACCTGGGTCACCTGGCCCAAGGCAGAGTGCCCTGTCCACTAATCCACGCTTCTCAGTACTATCTACTGGTTAAATCGGGCCTCACTTCGTTGATCAAATGAATAATTATGATTAAACAACTTGAGTTCGCAGTTATTCTATATGACAGTGGTATTGCCCGTACGATTATTCTTCAATGCTCAAGATCGCTCTGAAGTCTCTGTGTATTTCGGCAGTGCATAGAACAATTGGTGAACAATCCATTTGTCATTGTTCTAGCAATTACTTCGATAATCTTTTGTGCTTACACTGCACTGATAATTGATGTTTTTTACATCCTTTATAAAAGACAATCATATTTAAGAGCGGCCTTTGCCAAACTAGCACCAGTCATTCATAGCATGGTAGGTCTGGTGAGTATTGCGTGGTAACGTGCCGGTAAAGTGTTCATTTTTTCGGCCAACGTTGGCTTGCCACAAGATATTTCTAGTGAGGCTGGGTTATAGAGCTATCCTTCCCTAGTAGGCCACTTGCAGTCACACTGTGAGGGATAACTTACTACTACGCGTCACCTAATTCTATTCCGGGGCTGTTCAGTTGTCCTGTATCTTGGCTCAAAGTATCCCATGTCACACCAATGTCCTACAAGCCTGCAAATAGAAATGGCCCGCCTATAAAGTGATCTCCTCCAGGACTATGGTATACACCATGACACCATAGACTATACAGACAACAAGCCTTTGGGTTGGTGGTGTGTACCGATATCCAAATCAAACAAAATGAATCTGTCTGAAAACTAGCATTAATAGCATCGTCTGTTGGTCGCAACTACTTAGGACTTCAACAAAGAATTGGTACACAACCGACTCAGTAGACAGGAGAGCAACCTGTAAGCGTAGGAGTTCAGCGCATATTTATAAAGTGAAGAATCTATGGTGAACCTTTAGTCAAACTACTAACAGAAGGTTACCACCAAGTTTCTTTTTTTCTCACAGGGAGATGAGTTGGGTGTTTCTACAGAGCAGCTGCTCTCAACAAGGCGACTTCGTAGTGGTCGGCCCGTTATGGGTAAGTCTATGATATTGCCGCTTCCTGTCTGTACTTTCATTGGTGTGAATTTAAGATAAGGCAGTGATTTGAAGTTTATAGAAAGAATATCCAAGCATTTTACTCCCCGCAGTGAACAATAAATTCCTTGTTTTTATGTAAGTTACAAGTTTTACCTTTTGCATATTAATAATCAAAAACTGTCAATTTCTTTTTTTTTCTCTGCATGATTTGAATATTGATTATAGTTTTAGAGATTGGAGCTATCCAGTTTGGGATGATACGAAACATTATTGTCGCTTTAGAGTGGGTAAACTGTTTAGAGCAGAGGCATAAGGGGTTTTGATAACTCTTGAGGCGCACGGTTCTGAGGTTAATTTTCACAAAGGCATACAGAACTACCACAGAGAACTTGCGAAAAAAAACTGTCACCGGTACGGTGCGTCATTTTGCTTTAGTAGCAGGATTGTAGAAATGCAAAGCTGCTTAATTAAGTCATGGATTATGATCATGCATGAGGTGAGGGAAGGAGGTCACTGGATTGACAAAGAGACTTTATCAAGCTCAGGGGCACATTAAATGCCGGCTCACCACCATTGATTTTTCTGGGATAAACCAACAACTCCCTAGCCACATGTATTCTAACCACTAAGCCTTGGCTGCTCCTTGGTTCACATAATATTATGTAGAGCTTAATGAGGCATAATTGCATGTGTGTGTCAGGACCTTATGCCTGGATAATAGCCTGATAAACATGCAGAGGCCTCCTACTAATGATTTTATAGATTCTATTGACACTTCATCCTGTCTCATAGCAAAGGGGAACTCTTACTGGTTCAGATGAGTTCACCATAGTCAATAATTGTGTGAATGGTTGCTTACGCATGTATCCTTTGGTATTTAAGAGGTCCTCAACCCATATAACTGAAAATCCATAGCAGACATAGAGCTATGATGTGTTGCATCATCACTATACCAATTTATAGTGTGTTGACTGGTTCTCTCGATAACATTGAGGTAATCAGGTTCATATATAAGCTCTCCTATTCGGTTCATTAATACCAGACAGATGATGCTAGATTCGCTGGTGAGTATGGGTGGAGGGGGGGTGTAACAGGGCAGGTCCGGTGGTCCGGGAGGGGGGTTTCCATCGGTTGTGTGACAATGCTTTCACTGTAAGTTGCAATAGGATATGCTGGCATGGCTGATTATCAAATATGATATCTATAGAAATGGAACACATATGAGGTGTCTAAGGTGATGTTGTCACCATGTCTACATCCCAAAAAAGTCCATGGTGATGGCGGGAAGGGCATTCGACCTCAATTTGCTTTTGAGCTCCTACAAAATCTCCGTATTAACCAGGGAGCGAACTCCATGATCGGGCCTGGAATAATGAGGTGAAGTATAAACCTAAAAAGACGCATCTGCATATTTGGTTCCAGGGTTGGATTATTCACTAGTGAAGATGACACCAGCTGCAAAACAATCTGTGACAATGCAGGGATTGGTCTCTCATGATCTCACTGAGCAAGAGTATTTGGATGCATCTAAGCAGTTGAGGTGTCCCAACAGGCCAGGAGAGACGACGAACATAATGGAGAGCAGCCTGACTGAACTTCTACCTCAATTTCAACAATTCCTGACATCAACCAGTATTGGTAACAGGTGAAAACTGCAGAATAGTGGTAAATTGATGGCCTGATTCCGGTGGTGAAAGGTAAAACTTGAGGTGGGGGGGGACTGTTATAGGTTAGATTTAGATCATTTAGTCAGTATGGACTTCGGTTCATAGAATTGCGGTAAGCGGCTCACCAGGCACCTGGAGAGTCAGGTGACTGCAAATTGCATGGCAGAATGGAAGAAGATAGTGGCACGGATTTCAAGCACTACCTTATGAAAAAAACAGGGGTAAATCAATGGTAAAGCACTGGGCTTGCAATCGCATGAGCCCTGGTTTATTTATGGAGGTTGGTTGACTAATCCCCTCAGCTACAATGGACAATGATCCTTGTGTCGCTACTGGATGTTAGTTGACAAGTGGACCACATATTAATTTTTGGCTGCTTGCTCAGCTTCCAGAGTGGCCAAAATCATATGAAATGATGCTACCCCCACATACAAAGCTGGGTATAAAAACGGGCCTCGTATACAAACCGAGCAATTGGATAACTTTGTTTTTTAGACCTTTGAACACTGCAAGTTCGTCAGCTAAACGGGAAGTGAGGGTGGAGATGGATAGCCTTCATAGAGAGCCAGCTGGCAGGCCAGTAAAACTCACCCTTAGTCATGGAGATCCGCCTAAACCCTTCAATAAGTTTACTAGAACTACGCATAGGAGTAATATAAACACACCAATTAGGATTCCTAGTGGGCAATGAGAGAAATCAACCCCTTCATTTTAAGGGGCATTCCATTGGCTTGATATTTTTATTATTTCTTTTATTATTTACTAAACGCGCTTTTCTGCAGATACAATTGTATACTGACCAAACTGTTTAAACAATTTTTCTGGGTATTTTACAAAAACACTGCTTTTTACTATCTGATGAGGTGTATAAAATATAACAAAACATAAATTGTCTCCTATATGATTTATGTTGCATCACAACGATTCCATCACTTGGGGTAAATCTTACCGAGTGTGACACATCCTGGCAGATAGTTCCGCATCTGAGCTTTGTGCTTTGTCCCTGCTGTGATAAGGCAGTGACTACTGATAGCCTATACATTTTATTAACCTCTCCACCAAGTTTGCCCTAACCTATCAACTAGAGTGTTGTTAAAATCTGGGCTATCATTGTTAAACAGCCACCCACCCCTGGAGAAAACAGCACATGCAGCCCTCGTTCTCCAGCCCTGGCAGCCAGTGAACCAGGAGTGATACCTATTTTTAGCAGTAACTGCATGGCAACCAAACTCTGCACTTGACACATCTTTCATGAAGCAGAGAAATATTTGTAAGTACTGCTGTGCTTATAATAGTGTATTCTGTGTGTACTGAAATAGCGTACAAAAATATGCACAAGAAATTATCCCTATACCCAGGGGAGTGGGGGGGGGATTGGGAGCCTGCACAACCAGTCCAGAATTATCCTAATGCATAATAATCCATTGAGAGTAATATCCATTAGAATAATCTCGAGCTGATTGTGCATGGACAGAGGGGCCCCCATTAATGCTAGTCATATCTTCATCTTTGGTAGTATCCGTGTCAGTTTAAGCAGAGTTCCTGATGTGACTATATGCCTACGGTCATCGCCAGAGTGTATTTTTGATATACCATTCCGGAAACCAGCCAATTCAGCGTACGAGGCTGTGCGCTCAATTTCTTCTCGGGTTTTTGTCATAGTAGTGTAGACGTGCCACTGATTCTACTGGTTCCACTGTTCAGCTGGAGCATGACTTCCCCCATCTAAAAGAGTAAACAATGGTAAACTTCCTGCACTGTTTCAGAACATCGCATTCTCATTCTTATTCTAATAAACCAAACACTAATAATGGGCAAAATAAATAATACCTCACCTGTTAGGTCAACTGCCTTTGCCTGTAATTTTATTTCATCAGAGTTTGGATTCAGTTCTCTTCAGGCTGTTATGTTCAAGATTTGGAATGTCTCCTCTCTGCTTTGATTCACCTCTCTCTTACGTATAGCTTTTGTAAATAGCATTAGTGCTCACGTCCCAGCCCTTTGGCTATCCCACTTCGTACTGGTCGAGTTTTCTTGTACAAAAAAGCAGAACCAAATCGTCACAAATCCGCGTCACATATGCCTGTGTGGTACGCCATCGATCCCATGATTAATTGGACAATAGCTCAAATGTTATCAACTCAATCTGGATTTAAAGAGTTTAATTCATGTTACTGTATTTTTCACTTTACAGATCCCAGAATTTTATGCAGGAACTGATGGTATATCACGGCTTATATAAAAGAGTACAGGAGTTTGTATGCTGCGCAGGAAGAGTAATAACAATGCAGTTGTTGAGCATGCCGTCTGTTGGGTGCGATTCTGATTAGTGAGATCTCTCAAAATACAGAGGGCTGAAGAGAGCCACTTTCGTTGAGGTCTAGCTAAAATTGAATAATGTCCACTATTTCACCTGTGGGAGTTTATTGACCAGTTTGACAAAATGTCACTAAAAGAGCTTTTGAAGAACCGATTGTCTGACAGCAGTCATACTTAGCTCATGCATGAGAAAAAGCTTAACTTCCCTAGAAGGATAACGTAATGAGTCAATTTTGGCCCGATGGCTCGAAAAGACAGAGATGATCACAGAAAAGTTGTAATTGCGAACCATCGGTATTAACATTCGCCTATACAGTGACAAAGTTATGTCACTCCCGTGTAGCAGGTATGGGTGAGGGTAGAAAACTCCACATGCATGTTATTATATATGAACACGTTTCTGAATACCAGCTTTTAAGTCGGCAAAACAAGGGGCAGCATATATGTTTTCAGATTGGTTTAATTGAAAAAAGTTACAATTAAAATATAAATCTTGAGTAATATACATTGCGTTATTGGCGCTGATATTTAGCCATCTATTGAGTCTAACACCAGACAAAGAGTAATTTACTCGGAGTCATTGGGGGGGACAAGCCTGGCAGGGTGTCAAACATCAAAAACATTTCAATGAGAGACATACACTAAAACAACAGGTCACGCTAGAAAAAATTTGTTAACAGCAGTACAGCGATAAAAAATTAACCGACTACAAATCCTCGCTAAACCCAAAATCAGTTACCAGTACTTGAAAAAGAGAGCAAACGATTGAAACCCAGGTAAGTGTCTTGCGGTATATGTACGGTAAATGTACATGTACATTGTAGGTATCACATAGCATGCAACAACGATTCATTACCAAAGACGCATCCAGGCTAACATTAACAGTACTAACCTAACATTCCATTAAGTTATAATGTCTTGTGTCTCTAAGGAATCGACTAGTAGAAAAAGCCATGTATAAATTAACCACGCTGTCACAGGTTTAATTATCACTAACATCTAGTCCGGTGATTTTTTTATCGAATAGATCTATTGCGCCTTTTGAACTACTAGTCTTGAGATGACTGATACAACCTTGAAAGCCAGGAGAATATGTATTTCCCACCATACGGTTGTAATGAGGCACCCCACCTAAAATGAGAACAGTCGAAATAATACATCAGAACCATCACCCGTACACCACAATCTTGTTATAACGGCTTTTCCCTGACCCAGTGACAAATGGAAGTTCCTTTATGTCACTGTTGAATTGCAGCCGCTGGTGTGCACTCTAGATTCTGTTTTTTATATATATTATATGGATAAGTTTAATTATTCGAATAGTAGGATTATTTGTAATGTGTTTTTTCAGTCCAGTTTCTTTTTTCTTCACTGTAAACATTTTAATCCTGTCAATTCCAACATAAGAAATGCTAAATATTATTATTATTATTTGAAGACTGCATATTTGAAATTCACATGTCGGTAGTTTTTTAATGAATGAATGCCCTTTCTGCCGTCAACCCCTTACCTTATCCAGTCTGGGACTGGCCCTGACTTATGCTGGCTTGCATCACCGGTGGCGGAATAATGAAATTCATAAACTATTTATTTTACTAAAATACGTTCTTCCCCATTCTCTTAAGATTCACTTGCTCGAGATAATCCTCCCAGTATTGACCTTGACCCCCTATCACCAGCAGGTCAGTTCTTCTTACCTAGATAGATATTTCCATTGCCATTGAGCTGTTGCATGGTTCCACCCGATCGGCCTTGGATTGGTGTTAGTTCATCCACAGTCAGTAGTCCGTCCTGTCCCTTTCTCTCCGCAATTATGACGTGATGAGAACCATCATTAACACGCACTGGGGACATGAGCACCGCAGGTCCACCTCCCAATTCATAGCTACAATAAATCATATATCTGTCTCAGCACTCAGATACCTGTGCAGAAGACTAAACGCACCAACACCGAAACACCATTCCAATCTACTACCTTATCCAATTATCATATGTACATCCAAAATGATGGCTTCTGCCATCATATCTGCCCCGAGTTGACACAAAATCGGCTAAGGCACCACTCCAATGACTACTGATTGAGAGTTTCTATAGGCTAACTTAGCTATTGGTGGACATTTAGGATCCTTGCAGAGTTTCTTACAAACGAATGCCTCACAGAGCTACAGATTATGGTCCTAGATTATGGAGCACTCCATAACTGGTACCAACAAAGAGTCATTTTTTTCTGATAAGATACTCAGCAAAGTTAATGCCCGGAACAGCTAAGATCAACTATGGACTCGCAGAATGCTGCCAGCTACTGACAGAATGTCGACAGCATGTTGGTCTACTAGGAATGAATACTCCATGACAAAGTAGTAAAGCTATTATGTTACCTCTGCAGCCCAAAGCTAAATAAAAGCATAGCATGAGACTTTCTTGATGGTTAAACAATACAATAGTACAGCACATATGGCAACAGCTGCAGCTGGGTAGAGTTTACACAGAGAGACAAGTTGGTAACAGTTCCCATATCGACTCACACGCCTGATTACAGGATTAGTGCGCAGTGCAGAACACTGTCACATAGACGGACTAGCCAATTGTGTATCATCTCCCCTTGCTATAGATGATATTAACCTGGGCCCTATGATGGGGTATACTTTGTTATTACGCTGCAACCCATACATTTACCTTTAGGCACACCTAGCTATCCAGGAAACATAGCCTGCTAGCTCTGTGTGGTTGCGCGCGGTGCGCGTGTGCGTGCGCCGTGCCTGTGTGTTTTATTTAGTGTTTAAATAATATATAGGCATTTGCCTGCAAAAGAACATCTCCATTGATAGTCGGGGACTGGTAAAATTTTTGCGCACCACAAGACACCGGTTGATACAATTGAACCCTGCAGTAGTTATCCTTCAGGTTCTACCAATACTACACTACTTACCTGAACTTGACAAAACCTTTCTCCAGTCCGATACCAAAGAAGTCTTGGCCGGCACCATTCAGTGCCATCTGCTGACCTTGCCAGTATATGATTCCTTCAGAGGAGTTTGTCTTGATCGTCAGTTGAACCTGCAGAGACATGGTGTTAATTACCAACTACACAACTACCCTAGATTCTGGTTTATGTCAGAAATATTCATAGCGGTAGCTTTATAGGGTGGTTTGTAGAACACTCACCTTCATAGTAGGAGCGTTGCTCGGCAGTAAGAGACGCGGCAGCTCTAGGAAGCCTCCTCCAGCGAAGCAGACCTTCTTACCATTACTGATGGTTCGATCTGCATACACGACAGCATGGGAGGCATTAGTACCGGAAAGAGGGGAAGGCAATATGAGATGATAACTCAATCACAGCAAACTCAATATCGGGTAAAATGACACAAATCACTTCAGGAAGCATGGTCTGATAAATGCCACGATGCAAAAGGTATAGCGTCACCCGGTGGGATTACAGGATCAATGGTGAACATGTGCTCTGTTTATATGTGGTCCGTTAGTCGACGAATTGCGACCAATGAAAAGGTTTGGCCCAATACAGGCTGATTCTCGATTGAGATTCCTATCCTTATTTTCCTACTTTCTATCATTTCTAAAATTCAACTGCTCTTAATTTTCCCCAGTGAGCCTGTTTGCTTACGATGCTGACATCCTGTTAGTAGACACAGCAGATATTTGACAGGTCTACTCAAATATTTGATGCCTCATCAACCGGCATTCAATGACTCCTGTACGAGCTATATCATTCGACAATGGGATTAACGTTGGTAATCATTAAAAGGATTATTCGATAAACTACCACATATAAACCGAGCAACACTCATTTAAATAATAATTGGGTGTAGTGGCCGCAACAGCTGTGATGAATAAAGTACCTCTGGAGCCTGCCAGTCGCTGGAAGAAATGCTTGAAAAAGTCATGCGGCCTTGTTGCTTCTTTAGGCAGGCTGGCCGGTCGATTCTCATTTTCAAGGTACACGGAATCAAAGGAGAAATCATGCACATCGATGCGTGGTGCCGCAATAGTGTCCTTTGCTCCATGTGCATAGGCCAGGTTAGTATTGGCATCAGATCCTAGTAACACATGCAACACAACTGATAGAAGGGAACAACTAAAGCATGAACAAAGTTGAACTAAAACGGGCTGCCAGGGGGGATGGCGGACTCACTTCGAATAAGTCATCTCACAGCAACTCATGACTAGGATAATCACATACCATACAATGGAAGGTAGAGGTAGATAGGCGAAACAAGCATAACTGGGATACTTTGATCAGGAATCGCCAAAACTCAGAGAGGTTCTAGAAGTTTTTTCTTTCATTTACGGATTAAAATAGTTTAGGACATAAACCAACGATCTGACCACAAGAGTCGGCTATTGGAACAACCTTTTTTGACAGAAGGGGAAACCAACTTCTGCCTGGTTAAGTTTAGAAAAGTGACCTTCATGCTATTAGTTCAGAGCCACTGCCAAAGGTTATTCATGACATCACAATTAAACAAGGACTCCCTATTCTAACCATAGGCACCGCTAATCCATTTATTCATATCGATACTATGCTATTTAAACTCTCTGATTGAGGGTATTCCACACAAAAGAAACAGGAATTGGTGACATCATTCCTTCAATGCAACAGAGGATCACTCATCTAGAATGCACGCATTTGAACTGAATAATACATTACAACGCTGAGAAACCTTCAGGGCTAGTTGGGGTTGTTAGTAAGCTGCGTTGTTAGATATAACTGGGTAAGTAGAGATGCTATAACAATCTATATAGTCTTGGAAATTGATAAGTTGGTCATTTAATATTGCACCAATGTCATGCTTTGCATATAGACCTTGGGAGGGGTTAGGGGGGTCATATATAAGATCTGATCTATGTATGATCCAATCTTTTGAGGAGAGGAAATTGACCCAAATCTAGTTCAATTGAACTTTAGCTACCTGAACTAGACTTAACATATCTATTCGTCCATGACTGGGTTAGAGTATGTTATCCACAATTCTGCTATATAGTAAAGTAGGGGGCCAGGATAGCTCAGTTGGTAAAAGCTTGGATCAGCAATCTACGGATTGCAGGTTCGAGCTTTATTGCCGGCGGGGTGTTTTTCCGGCTATGGGCATTTAGCAAGCTTCTCGCTCCAAATTGCTAGTGTGGGTTCGGATCACCACACTAAAAAAATGGATTAGGGTCAAAATCACTCCACAGTTGTAGAAGATCCACCTCTCCCTTTTCGTTAAAGGGATAATTGCATCTGCCTAGTGGAACCACCATCCCTTGGTCAGACACCTATTTCTCAGTGTAGGTATGCCACAGCCATGTTTTCACCGGTTGAAATCAAGAGCAAGATGTCCCATGTGACATTGGCCCCGCCTACACGCTCTGCACTACACGCTTGCAATGAGAAAATTTGGCGTGACGGGAGTCGTGGCTCTGCCTCCCGTTGTTAGTGAACGGGGGCATTTGTTGCTTTGTCAATATCTTTGTTGATATTCCCTCCCATTAAAATCTTTTTAACGGAAATACTTTTCAGTATATTTACCATACATTTCAGTACTTTTGCGAGGCATTTGACGCTTATTTAAGTCATCAGCTTTTCGAATCACCAAAATGTGCTAAAAACGGAAGTACGTGGATTGCTTAGCCACTCATAAACAAGTGTGATTCTTTAACTTCACAGTACTGTTGCAATAGCTTCATCTGGGAGTCAAGGATCTGTGGTTCGGTATCACATCTGTCCAAGTCAATTCTTTTTAACTTCTAGGTCTGAACTTCGAATATCCATGACTGAAGATGTAAAAATCTAATACGACCAAGACTAACATTTTTATCACTGCACTAGTGACTAGAAATGCCCTGGGCCGTTTCTGGTTTATTAATCATTTGAATGATTGTACACAGTACAAGGGTACACCGCTCGACACAGCGAAGGGAGTAATATCATTAAGTAGTAATGCGCCATCTTTGGACGGGTACTTGCAATTATCCCTTTAAGAGCAGGCGAATTTCGGCGGGTGAAGTGTAAGCAAATGGCTTAGGTTGGTTAGTGGTAGATGAGAGACCTCGCATTGAAATAAATGGCAGTACATACTTTCCTTGCAGAGCGGACCTGTCCAGCCGAGCACACATCTGCATGTGAAGTCCTTATCCCCGTGAGGTTCACACACACCGCCGTTATCACAAACTGGCTCTGAAGAGACTGTACATGCATTCAGTTCTGTCTCACAGTGATCACCTGCGGGCAGAATGAATGCATTACACACTGTTACCAACCTTTTCTTAGCAATTGTTTAAATTGCAACCATAAAAATGGGCAACATTTATTGAAAGTCTTTTAATTAGTTTGAAAAGAATTAATAGCGGATTTACACTAGAGTGGTGTGGCAGCGGCAAGCAGCAATCGTCACAGAGAATGGCGCCGCTGGGGTGTTAACACTAGCGGCACCGCTGTCTGCGCCGCTCAAATGGGCAACAACTTCCATCAATCCAGCGGTACAGTGCTGTTGTGAATGATGCTACATGCACTATTTTTCCAAGTGGAGTAGGCGCAGTGACCTATCAGAGCGTCGATCTTATTCCCTTCGATTAGAGGTCCACTTCTGGTGTTTAAGTCAAGGGGGAACTTGGTAGATCGGCAAATTCGAATCTGCGTTGTCATTAGTTGCCACTTGCCTGACGCTGAAGATATAGCGCATGCAGGATTCGCCTTCTGCCGTTGGTTCACCGGAAGCTGACGCCCACTTGACGGCCATTTTGAGCAGTTTTTAAGTGGCAACCCGGGCAGTAAACTCTAGTTACCAAAAATAACTCATGAATGAACCAGCAAACAAGCTAATCTAAATGCTTTGACCACGGTTGAGTACAGGTGTTATGCACCATTACTTTTGTTTTGAACTCCTGTATAGTGGCTATGCGATTTTCAGACATAAGAATATGAAGCTTTCTGAATGAGTTTTATGAACAGAAATAGCGTATGTGGCAAACAGCATGCCTATCAAGCTCGCGCCCCTATATGATGATGGGGTATACTGTCCGAGGTAGGTTTCTCATGACCTCTCAATATCATATTGGTGTGGGAAGCTACTGACGCGATTTACTGTTGCCTTCCTCGATAAGCACTGAATAATTTGTAAAATCTATGAGTTTGCCCAGTCGGACTAACATCTTCTGCATACATATAGCTCCCGAGAGCCTCTATTATCAGAGAAGCCTGTCACTTACCAGTATAGCCCTTCTCACAGGTGCATGTGTAATCATTTCCAGATGTCGTGAGGCAGACTCCATTTTCACACGGCAGCCTCAGACAGGGGTCATCATTCTGTGCACCACTAGCAGTGTCAGCCTGACACGCCGATATGCCGCTGTGATCTTCTGCTGACTTAATCAGATTGAGGTCATTGCCGCCAACGTGAATCTACAATTAAAAAAGAAACTATTTTAGAGACTCGACCATACTGAGACCTACCTAAATTACTATTCACCCAGCACAACACTCGTTATGCTTCGCACTGAGCCAATAAGGACCACGGGTAGAGAAGTTGGCTCGGGCATAGTCAAATTTCACTACATCAACCCTGTCTAGGTCTGGTAGTTTACCCAGAAGCTGTGCCAGCACCTTTCAAGATGAATGAATTCCAACATACTCTTTCAGTATGGTTTCATACCTTGCTGATGCATCCCTTGAAGCCTTCGAGGCCAGCTAGGGAGTCTGGCAGCTCATAGCTTGGGTTCACTCCTCCTAGGAATAGTGGCGTCTTTACATTCAAACCAACATTTCCAGATGAAGTCTCAACTACAGAGTTAAAGAAAAAAGGTTGGATGCGTACGTAGCAATCACCAACAACCACAACACAGAGGTATGGCAAAAATGGGTGGGTTTAGAGATGGAGTATAGGTAAAGCTAAGCATGGGTAGAGTGAACTAACACAGAATGAAAGTTGGTAAGACAAAATCAATAATTAATCGGTCACAGCATGCCTTGAGGAGCAGTCAGTGGTATGGAATCAAACGATGATTGCAATTATTCTGAGCGCGGGAGAATAGAGTTATCCTCTCTATAGATCTATATCTCCAGACACGCGGGTTAATTGTGTTTAACTTCAGCAAGCGGCAAATGTCGGAAGCTCATACCTTCATCTTTTGTTTCGGTATCGGTACTGCCGCCAAACAGCCATCCACCCGCGGGTTTTGGTGTTGTTGTTGTAGTGGGTTCATTCACTGATGCTAACAAGGCAAAATAAGCGGGCTAATCACAACACAAGCGGCAAAACATGCGGCGTAAAACAATCTACGTCCCCCTGTGTGTGTGTGTTTCAGTTTAGCCCACAAGAGCGCCATGGGTAGCAACAAGAAATACACGGAGAGATAGAACTTTATTTTACCCGGATCAGATCAGTTAGGCCAAGACCTGTTCTTAAAACGATCTGTGACAAGGGGGAACGCAGTCTAAAAGCCACACGTGAAAATATTGAAGATACACACCACAAAGAAAGTGTTTGAAGTTGCCCAATTTTGATCAAAAGCTGCATGTGAGTGACGCTCGTTTGACGTAAGCTTATGATTTAGGATCAAATTTGGGCAGCTTCTGTCTTGAACTAGAGTCTGTCATGTCGGACTTGAAATCTAGATGAAGAAACTCAGTGCATAAACCCAAACGTGCTGCTGCGCAGCTGATACACAATGGGTTAGTAGACCAAGTTTTTCGATGGATATGTAACCGATGCAAATCATCTGAATTTATTTGGGTTGACACCCGGTCTGGAAAAATTCCATCTGGTAATATTTTTCAATTTCCATAATTCAAATGCTCTGAAATCCCACAGTGAGCCAGGTTGTTAACTATGCTAACATCCTGTAGGTTTTGGAGAGGTCCTCTCTCGAATATTGGATGTCTCAATGAGCATCATTCCACATCCTCCATATAATTTATGGCTATTTGTATTGATTGACATGAGGGGGTAGTAGGTCAACCATCATGCATTAACAGATGGTGTGCTTGCCGGCTCAAAACCTGCCATCTAGCGGAGACTGAAACAAACTCAGTTTAAATAGGCATGGCCCTCGCTTGGTAAGAACTCAATTTAATTGTAATTCATTGTCCAGAAACAAGAGTTCCTCGAGAAA
>Ga0224501_10001765_pt1 | contig 16848 bp, 13 predicted proteins | sample SF_Oct11_sed_USG_4_FD_169105 | JGI IMG/M metagenome (GOLD analysis project Ga0224501, IMG submission 169105) | Sediment microbial communities from San Francisco Bay, California, United States - SF_Oct11_sed_USGS_8_1 | ecosystem: Environmental > Aquatic > Marine > Sediment | place: USA... | reverse complement strand
TACTTTGTGTCTCAACTTAAGTATTGAAGAAGAAAACACCAAAGTGGTTCTACTTGGCTCTCTTGGTCTATTTGGTTGGGTTATACTGAAAAGACAATGACTTCAACTTAATTTTTAAACATTGTTGGGGTTGTTCTACTTTTTTGTCAAATTTCGGATGGACGTACATGGTATCTAAGGTACTGGATACATGGTTTCACGCTTGAGGCACATTGGGGTACATGGTTCCAAGAAGACGAGGTACCTGGTTTGGAGAGTACGGGGTACATGGTTTCGGGGGTACAAAGTATGGGTACATAGTTTCTCACTACCTTTGTATTCATGCATTTAATATAAAATTACTTACTAATGTTTAGCCTCAAATTATTGTCAAATCAATAGTCAATGCCGCTATATGCAGTAATCTGATGGGCATAATTACTATCCACGCTTTGATGGTTTTAGAGGTTCAAGTGACCAATTAGTTAGACACACAAAACATGGCTTGTTACTGTTACAAATACGCTGAATACGTTAGTACTTAGTTCATGATGATTTCGCAATAAGTGCACTAACCAACTCATAGTGAGTATGAATGCACACAATGGACAATGCATGATTATAGACTATAATGCATTGTCCTAAAAGTACTGCACTGTATGTACTGTTAGTTGTTGGATATGTAAACAGCTTTTGAGTTTTATGCGTAAGGGTAACTGGAAGCCCATTGTTACACTATGGGCCTTTTGATTTAGACTGCCAAGCCTGTCTCATATAGCCCATATACCTCTTATCAAATGTCGCCAGATGCTAGCGTGATGCACATGCTACAGCTGACAACCATCTTATTGGATCTATGTGATTGTCAACATGCTTGCATTGTTGTCTATATGAAGTAGTATGTAGGTCATCATCTGAAGGTGCTTAGAGGGATTCCTGGTTAATTTTTAATTGACACTCGACTAGAGGAAGTTGTTTGTGTATGTCATCTGTGGGTCAGTCAGTCATTTAATTCATTTTTACTGGATCATTAGAAGTTGTTTGACACCATGTTTGTTCTGACTCTGGGCTCCAACTATACCGTTTTCGCACAAACTATTCTCGCTGATAGTACCTGGGCAGGGGAACGAATTGTGATTGAATAACGAGAATCAAGGCTAAGTTTTAATTAGCCCGCCAACCCAAATAATCCAACCCCAAGTCCACGATAAGTCCTGACAAGATTTTGAGCAAAGTGCGCATCACCTAATTCATACTCCAACCTTCTTTGTAGTGCCAAATGATTCCAACTAGTAAATAATCAACATGTTGTGTCTACTATTTGTGACAGCTGTTCTCAACTGCTGCTTGGTGATTTCCACAGCTGAGACATTTACCTCTTTAGCTCATTTACATCAGGCCATATCTGCTCAACATGACATCACAACTCCTCTACGCAAATACATAGCAGACGAACGATGGAGACTGAAACAGTTAGAAATGTAAGTGTATGATATAAATAATGATAAAAAGTTACTGTCGGACGCACTGCAACAAAAACCACAACTCCTGGGGTGAGTATGGTTGACATAGTGGAAACTGTCCGTGCCCGGGGCCAATCTCATCATACCATTATACCCGGTGATTTAGTGTGAATGCGATCTATAAGACTGAATGGAGCGTGCTGGTTGGTTTGGGCTCAACCGCCGACTCTGCTACTTTTCACGCGAAGGGCGAGGTGAACCTTCATAAACCGTGTGGTTATCTTGACCGTTTTCCACTGGTTTTATATAAACGCCTCCCAATAGCCACTGCAGATATACCACGACGGCTGTTGACTAAGCTCGGGAGATACTGGCATACTGTTTATTGCTGAGGAATTCGCTTCAAAATGACACATCATTTTTCCATATTTTGCAGACTTGCGGAGAACCTAGATAGCTATACTTTAGAGCTACAGACTGGTAGCTTGGAACGACATCTTTCGAATCCGGTGAATGGCTATCATGTCATCAAACGCATGTATGAATCCACCCAAGAACTGGACTCACTCATTGACTCAAACACGAATAAAGAAGGTAATTAATTGTCAATACCAGTCTCCCCAGAATATTAGCAAGCCCTATTGTCCAGATATTGGATTTAAATGAACTCTTGATCGCGGACTACAAACTTGGGTTTAATTCGCTATAGGATCCCATACAATAAACTGAGCTCGGTGATATTCTTGGAATTGTGAGGTCACTGTGTACATCAATGGCATAAAGTTACTCTTCACCTCGACCATTACAGGGCATTGTTGATTATCTGCATATGCATTAAAAGTGCCTTGCTGATTTACCACTGATTTTTTTTATTGGCTGACAGTGCAGTTGTCATTGTGATGCATGGTATCAAATCCGCAATAATATTGCCAACTCAGACTAATCCTAGATGATATATGAGCTTCAGCATGCCCTTTTCCAACAATTAATCGGCTATTTATCACTTTCAGCGTTTGAGTCGGACACTAAGATGCATAGAGAGTCATTACCAGCAAAAGATGATATGGATGGAGCTGTGTTGGCATTGTTAAGAATACAGGACACTTATGACCTGGCCACTGAACAACTCACAAACAGCAAACTGGGCCTAGCCAACCCCGCAGATGAAGCTGGTCCTTTAAATGGTACTACAAACTTTTGTGACGAGGTTTAAAAGACACATACTCATTTTTAGAATGCCTCGGTACAAGTCCGCAGTCCGAATGGTGTTGGGATAAGGTATGGTACGGTCATCTTTGTTTGCATGGATATTATCATTGAGCTAGCTGGTATCCAGTATGGTCCCTGGTGTAGTCCTACAAAGAAGGTCACTTTATTGGAATGTAAGCTCTTATGCAGCCATTTAACGTTACATACATTGCGTTGTAGGAGATGACTGCCACAAAATTGGAACAACAGCTTTCGCAATGGCGGACTACTACCATACAGTGATGTGGCTTCAAGCGGGGTATGAAAAGTATCATGATCTAGCTAAAACTGGAATAAATCTCACTCAACAGCTCATCAGCACGTTGGATCATCTTAACTTTGCTCTTTATAAGGTAAATGTGTATTGTCCTGAAATAGTGCAGAAATGAGGATATCGGGATAGCTCAATGGTTAGAAGGTCCATCATGCTGGTATGTTCATGTAGTTGACATTATTATTGTTTGGTTGTAGCAAGGAAATATAGAAAGAGCTTTGATAGCTGTTAACGAGCTCTTGGAGCTTTCCCCTGGCATGAATCCAGGATCAGATAACAAAGTGTATTACGAAGAAATTCTGCAACAAAGAGAAACAGTCCTCAATCCAGAGAGCCTACCACCACTGGAAAACCCCAGACCCCTGGAAGGTTTCCACGCCTCTGATGAGTTCAAGTCATATGAGCTCCTCTGCCAAGGGAAACCCCTTCCAGTCGAGGTTTGTGTGTCAACTTGTTGAAAAATGGTATAGTAATATACAAACAAGTTGTCTTCATTAGATTTAACATGTGGACCTGTGAATAAAGTAAGGACTTATGTTCAGACTATAGATAAACTTTTTCTTTTTGTTTGGTTCGGCCTATATCTGGTGCACACTTTCTCTCACAGTTGACCACCCGTTGGGTTGTAGTTGAGACCGAGGAAAGAAGCAGAAATTCTACATTGCAACAACAAGTTCTCTCCTGTCATGTATGCTCCAATCAGAGAGGAAGAATTGTCCCTGAACCCGCGACTAGTGTTCTTACACCAAGTGCTTACCGATGGAGAGATAGAAGTGATCAAATCATTAGCTCGTCCAAAAGTATGTCTGCTCTCACCGGTCTTGTTGAATCATTCGCTCAGTTTTTTCCCAAGGTGCATTAGTAGATTTTTCGCTCAACCTCGCATACCTTCTCTTGGCCGTTTTGAAAAGAAGGTTTATGTCTTGATAATGAAAAAAGTTTATCTAACCTAATGTAAGCCTCATAGAGAAGGCTCGTTTTTGAGTGGGCCTCCTGTGTTTGATTCCATCCAAATCTGATGAGATCAAACTGCAAAGTGGTGTCCAAACTGAAAATCCGAACTGGGGTCCCTAGAGATTCTAAGTCCAGTGAGCTATCCATTAAGCCACCACCTCACCCCTACACTCATCGCGTGTTCAGATGGTTCGGAAAATTGAGTCAGACACAATCTAAAAACCGGAAGCCTTTGAAAGATCCTGAGGCACACAGATCTTTGATTTCATTTGTTACTGTGCGTGTTGCATTAATTTCCCGGGTGACAACATTATTTTTATTACAGTTGGACAGATCGGGTGTCTTTGCTGTTGGCAAGGACACTCCTTTGGGTGGTATCAAAACAAACACCCGTGTCAGTAAAAGGTGACTAATCGTGTGTTCTGCGCTTGCCTAACAGTAACACATCATGTTCATCCTTCTCACATTTTCACCACTTCATCACTATAATATCCTTTCATCTATTCTTTTTGGTGGAACGCGTTGAAACCTTTCCAAGCCAGCTTTCTCATATTTCACTTAACTCATTCACTTTACGGTATCGTCCGTAAACTTGCATCCAGGGCTTCACCTCACTAAGGTTAAGGATGGTTCAGATAAGCGCGAGCGCCTGGTGCTTTGTAGGAAGACCATTGATTAGTCAATAGTGATTGTGTCTAGCATGGGAATGGCTAATCTAACCAGCAGCACTCTGGCTTCTTGTTGCACAAATATAGTCGTACTATAGATACAGTACAGTCATTAGTGGTATTTTATACACACGCATACATATACATGGTTTGACTAGTATTAGTGTAGTTTATATATTTAAGTTGGTTCAATTGGTAATCATTGCCTTGTTTGATGTCCTAGTTTAATATCTTACCTTTGGTAGTGCTTGGGTTTGGGATTATGAGGATGAAAGGATACCAGCTATAAGTAAAAAGACAGCGAACTACGCTATGCTTGACCTGGAGAATGCCGAGGCCCTTCAGGTTCTCAACTATGGCATTGGAGGACACTATGAGCCACACTGTGATTTTGCACGGGTAGGTTCTTTTCCATGTCATGCTAATACAGTCAGATTCCGTGCTGGTCTATATTTGTGAGTAAGTAGCGCTGAGGTTTGAGGTGCCTAATCCTAGCTTCGATTTGTCAGAATGTTTTGCTAGACAATTTCAGTTGTGCGAATAAGTCCACATGGAATCTGCAAGGACGTAGATTCTCAGTCACTGCCTGTTTTGCAGGCAGATAATCCTAATGTCTTTACAACGGGCAACAGGATAGCCACATTCATCATGTATCTCACTGATGTAGAATTAGGGGGTGCAACAGCGTTTCCAAGACTTGGAGCTGCAGTATGGCCAGAAAAGGTAGGAGCAAAACTAAAACTGAGGTGACGGCATCAAGCCACTCATGAACTCTATGCGCATAAGAACGTTTGTTACTAACAGAATTTCTGTATAAATTGAACCTGATTTGTAGGGGGGAGCGGCGTTTTGGTATAATTTACTTCCAAATGGTGAGGGAGATGAGAGAACACTACACGGAGCTTGCCCGGTAGTGGCTGGTTATAAATGGGGTAAGTTATACTTCTGCATTGAGTGCTGCACTTTCAGAAAGAAGTCAGTCCTAATCCAGCTCATAATTAGCATGAACTCCGACATTCAACGGGGACGTTTATCAGGTTACAAATTAAAGGGCTTCTCAGACAAAGGCCTGATTATAGTGTCTCTGGTCTGATATGGGCTAGGGGAGGATAACTATGATATGATGTTCCATACAATCACACATGTACTATATGCTTTACTGTGCTATATCCCAACATATGAAATAAATCTTATCGGCCATTATGTATTTGCCCTTGTAAGTTTGACCTGCTGATTTTCTCCTTTATAGTTTCTAACAAGTGGTTCCATGAACATGGCAATGAGTGGATTAGGCCATGCGGTCTAAGCTGGGATGCTCAGTGATACAGAATCTCTGTGTAAATGATGTCTCTGTCTTTATTGTCCATACCTAACTGCTGTCATATATTGTTTAGTTGTAACTATTTAATTTATGTGTAATACATAGTTTTCAATGACTATATATATGGTGCTTTTATTTATTGCCCATGAAATGGTTATCCATGGTTTCTTCTTTCTGCCTCAGCGAGATACGGTCATAAATCTTTAAAGGGAAGCCCATTTATTGTCATGACACATATGAATGCTACTAATTTATCCACGCAACAACTTTTTTCAAACCACGCATAAAGATTGATTCACTTCATAAATTTAATCTGACCACAGAGTCGAAATACGGAATAACCTCATTCGGAGAGAAAAAGCTATAATACATTGAATGGAAAACACTTTTATAAAAATAGGTGGCGCGCATGTCCATGGTCTCTGTTTTACCCTTGAAACACTGTTTGCACTGATAATTGGGTGGAACTGCAAATGAAATTGTTGGAAAGGGGGATACTACTCTGTCCCACGGAATACTCCGTGTCCATTCCCACTCATGAAAAAATGCTCTCGAAATTCTCATACACAAGAAAGGTGATCCAAATGAGTTAAAGAACCACAGACCCATCAGTCGTTTGTCCCGAATATACAAAATTTTCACAAAAAATTTGACTAAAAGGATAGATGAACAAATAAGCGATGATCAGCAAGAGAAGGACCAAACAGGTTTCATGCAGATCAGGTAAATTCACCATTGACCACATACATACACTGATCCGCAACTAATGGAAAAGGCCAGGGATTATTTTGAGAAAGCTTTCGACTCTATAAAAACGAAAGCAATCCTCAATGCACTCAATTACCAAGAAGTCCATCCCCAATACATCAAACTAATCAATTAGCTTTTAGTAAACTAAATTGGCAGAAAAAAGCCTTCCGAATCAAAATTGGTGATCCCTATCTGAATATCCTCAGGTTTGCAGACGACATAGTTTTAGTAGCAAAGACACCACAGGAACTACAGGTCATGATAACAGAATTGCATAACGAAAGTGACTAGGTTGGGTTAAAAATGAATGAAAGCAAGACAAAAAGCATGCTCATCAATAGTCTATTAACCAATATCAATATTGGCAATGAGATCCTGGAGACGGTAGATCACTATATATATATATCTGGGCCAGTTAATACACATTCAAGGGGTCAACAATGGGAAATGAGAAAGATTTCAACGACATGGTCAACATTTGGGAAATTGGGCAAATACCGTCAAGGCAAAAAGTCCCCTCTTGCATTGAATTAAAAGATCTTTATGCGAGGTATAATCCCCATGTACTATACGCTGCTGAAACATGGACTACCACAAAAGCAATGAAATCGAAGATCAGATCCCCACTCAACTCTGCATGGAACGAAAGATGCTGGGAATAGCATGGAAAGACAAAATAAATAACTTCACGATAAAACCAAAAACAAATTTATCAAATGTTCTACAAATGCTAAAAATTTCAAAATGGAAATGAGCAAGTCATGCAACGAGAGACAGAAACTGTTGGGCTCTGGAGATATGAAATGGAACCCCGTAGATAAAAGAAAAAGGGGCAGACCAAAAGCAGGCCGTGCAACGGACTTAGTGAAGCATAGTTAACAACTGGGTGGAAGTGGCCGAGGACAGATACTTGTGGTCAATCAAGAGGGAGGCCTTCGTCCAGCAGTAGAACAGAGACGGCTGCTAATGATCATGATGATGATGACGACGACGACGATGCTGACGATGCCGGTGATGATGATTCCCGGGTAGTGCGATACCTGATACCCATACCCCGATACCCCGTACCTCCGAAACCTAGTACTCGTACCTCAGAAACCCAATACCTGATAACCCGATACCTGCGAAAATGGATACCTTTTTTTTCGGAAACCCAACACCCTAGTACCCCAATACGTCGGAAATATAGTACTCTCTGAGTGATTAAACTCCCGGCTCAACTAGGTCTATCGAGCGATGAGATTTTAATTATGCTGATATCAAGTGATTACCTGCTGTGCGATCACATAATCAATTAACTTTATCAGTCAGTGAAAGCGCTAAAAACGATAACCGTGAACAGAAGTTACCTGGTACACATGAAAAATGAACAAACGGTAAAGCTCTTAGATAAAGCCCTTCATATAAAGCCCTTGAGGGGTTTACTGTGGTTCCTGGGCTGTGTGGGGACTGCCGCATGGGCAGCCTATATGGAGGCGCTAAATACGTCACATGGTTTGCTCCCAAAGCCTTTACCCAATCATTAGGTAAAGCCCGAGGGGCTTTACCTTTTGATTCTCATCTTGTACCACTACCAGGTAACTTCTGTTCACGGTTATCTTTTTTAGCGCTCTCACTGACTGATAAAGTTAATTGATTATGTGATCACACAGCAGGTAATCATTTGATATCGGCATAATTAAAATCTCATCGCTCGATAGGCCTAGTTGAGCCGGGAGTTTAATCACTCAGAGAGTACTAATTTTCCGAGGTATTGGAGTACTAGGGTGCTGGGTTTCCGACAAAAGGTATCCATTTTCGTAGGTATCGGGGTATCAGGTATTGGGTTTCTGAGGTACGAGTACTAGGTTTCGGAGGTATGGGGTATCGGGGTATGGGTATCAGATTTCGCACTACCCATGAATCCCGACACCCGCCACATACCAAAGAGCCATATCACATTTCCAGTTCTCAGCAGGTGGTCTGGCTCTCCGGCATGTGGCGGGCCATGTGACAGAACATAGAGTCCCGATGATTAGAGCCCTCACACATGTGAAGAACATAGGATAGTATCTGGTGCGCTGCCACGGATTGCGACTCTGTCACTGTGAGTGACTCCTAGTCTCACAGTCCTACTCCATCGGCATCGGTCACAACGACACTGACAGGCAGTGATTCACACTGAAACTCACACTCGCTCACTGACACTCACCAGTCACTTACTCACCTAGCTTTAGTTTTACCGTAAAAGTTTTAGTCTCCGAGTCTGACTCTGACTCTGACTCTGAGTGAGTCTGATTGAGTGAGTGACTCTGTCTGACTCTGGGGTGAGGTGACTGACTCACTCAGTCTACCACTCCACACTACTGACTCTGTCTAGTGTCTGAGTCAGTCTGGGAGTGTGGCTGTGAGTCACTCAATCCAGTTTGACTCAGTCACTGGCTGAGTCAGAGAGTGAGTCAGTACTCGGTCAGTTGAGTTGAGAGTTAAACTTAAGTTAAACAGTACTTAAAGTTCAAGTTGAACTTGAACCCTATTCCAACTTCTAGTTCTAACTTGGTAACTTACCTACTACTTTAGTTAGTCTACTGCACTCACTAAGCACTGGCCTGACTGGAATAAATCAATGAATGAATTGAATAAATGAGAGATTGAATGAATCACTTACTCTTGAGTCAGTGACTAAGGGAGGCTTTAGGGAGGATTTATCTATTCCATTTCCATGATTATCATTATGATATGATGATCATATTCATAATGATAGCTGATTATTCACTCAGTCACTGAGTCAGTCATTGACTCAGTTTCACTGAATGAATAGTGACTCATTGACTTGTCAATCAGACAGTTATAACTTATAACTTATACTTAGACATTCACCGAGTGATGACTGACTTTCTTACCAAATCTACACCCCTCATACTAACCGAGTAAGCCACTCCCTCACTCGCGGTCACTCGTGTCTGAGCCGTTGGAGGTGTATGCAATATTTCATTAACTTCTTAAATACACGCGGTTCAGCTTATTCTAACTTGAATCAAGCTTGATTGTGCTTCTTCTAGATAATACTGTCCCTGGGTCTAGCCTAGTTTAATAAATTAATTTCGTTGAGGTTTTCTCCCAAGTATATCAGAATAACTTTGATGTTCATCTTTATAGGCTGGCTCATAGTCTGGAAGCTCAAACATGATAAAACCATGCGTATTACGATGTCTTCAACAAGTTGCACATCGTCCACCACCTCTAATGCATTGCACACGTTGCATGAGCACTAATCTATCCCCGTCTCCTGATTGGAGTTATTTGCTCAATACAGAAAACACCGATGAGATTCGTCTCAATATTGCCAATCGAAAAGGAGTTGGAGATATTGAGAAAGTAGTAAGTCTCAAACTGCTATTGATATGTAACTTTATCACTAATGAGATTCAAATACCCACTATAAAAAAAATCTAAAGGTTATCCTGTGTGGGGGAAGTGGTTGTACCGGCCACAGTGTAACTGAGATTCGGTGCCACTCCTCTTGCTGGGTACCCATTGCCATGTTAGCAGAAATTGTTTTGTTAAAAAGTCAGTCGTGCAAGCTGCCTCGAATCCGCCTTACCACAGCTACAGCACCCACTATACGCCACTGTTACCAGCTATTTTGATGTCAAGGCTCACATTCTTGGTGTATTCAATTTGGTTCTTCTCACTTTGTCACATAATTAGATAATGCCCTTGCCTGGTATGTCAGCAGCGGTTTTCATAGGTATATCTTTACCATTTACAGATGGCATTACATAAGCTTTATCAAAATACAGCTGATGAATCGGTATGGAAGAAACTGGTGTCTGCTGCCCTTCTCATCCCCAACAGAACAAATCCTAATGTGGTGCGTAATCTGTGCGGATAAAATGACATACATATTCATGTCCCTATGTCTGTCTTTGACTGCTATGTTATATCACACCCGATCAATCTAGTAGGTAACTTGTTGCTAATAGCAGTATCGCTGTATTTTTTACAGCCTGATTATCCGAAACTGGTGAAGAATTGCCCACCAGCTAAAGGTAAGCCATGCCCTAAAGACCTGTCTTTGCACATGGTGTGATGATCTTAACTCACAAACATGACACTGTTTAATATCAACTGCAGATGTATTTCTTCTGGTATGGTGTCATCAATGTATGTAAAGCTGCGAGATAAGATACCCATTTTTGAGCATAGTGAGGCTTGTTTTTGCTTTGCGCTAGGATTTATTCCCGGCCCTCGTACTCACGACATGAGGCCACCATGACTGGGATTCGAATCCAGGTTCTCACTGTTGTGAGATCAGTGCTCTACCAATGAGCTCTTCCACTATCCCTGCAGACGTTTGGATATATTTAAAATTTTTAGATTGCCATGATTTGTAGAGTCTGAGAACCCACGACCAGAGTCATTTCGTACTTTTACACACAAGGCAGGCCTGCTCAGATTCGGTACACCTCTGACATCAAACCTCGTTAATGGAGTCCGCTCGTATTACCTCCTCGGTGATCTGGCTAAGCTAGAGAGGGTGCTTGTTAAATGGTGTCTAGATAAACTGAGAATGAAAGGATGGAAGTATGTTTCTGTACCGGACATGCTCCCAGAATCACTGATAGTGAGTATCACACAACTCGGAAGACAGTGGGAGAGCTTCTAGTGAGGCCGCAGGGCTGGTATAGTGTTTACTATGCCCAGAGTCAATTCCGTTCCACCAGGCAACCCGTCGGCTCGATGTGCAGCATTGTGCTGAAAAACTAAGCAGTTAGTCTTGAGAATACTGAGACATATTGCAGTCCTAAATTACTGTTTTTCTATTGCATCTGTTGTCTTACACATAGATGTAAACTTTCCATTCCTCATTTCTCAGGAATTGTGTAATTTGCCACTCTTTGTGTAGCAAACTGAGGTGATAGTGCTGTAAGACCAAGTTTTGTTGTAGAATGCATGTGGCTTTGTGACCACCGGGAAACAAAATCAAGTATTCAAGACACAGCCAATCGACAGCCGAGAGCCCGTCTCATGTCTTGCTGGAACCTCTGAAATGGCTCTCGCTGGTTTGTTTGCTGGTACCACTGTCACAAAGCTCCCGCAGAGGGTCTGTGCAGTGAGCTCTTGTTACAGGGCGGAAGAGGCTAAAAACAGAGTTGATAAGGATTTTTACAGGTGCGTTTCTCTTCTTTCATCAAAATCCATCGAGAATCTGTGTTAGTTTTTGGGAATCTTAGTAAAAATATTTTAGAACCCTCATGAAAAACACATTTTCACGACAGTACATCGCTCTCCGATTGTGCCATTCAATAGTCAGTAACATTCACATAGAGTGACCACCATGTGCTTACCTTGTGTAGTTGTAGTGAATATTTTTAAGTGTTTTCTCTATTATCTTTTCTACATGCATGGCTTCTAGCCCATGCAGGGCCTAACTCCATGCACTGGTTGCTCCTAGCCCATGCAGGGCCTAACTCCATGCACTGCAAGAAAACAGCAGCAGTCTCCCTCAAGTGGCCCAGACTAAGAAGTACTTTTTTGTGTTGCTTCTTACATTGTAAACCCTTGTAATCTAGGCTGGAGTTAGCACTGTTTCATCATGCAGGGTACATCAGTTCACCAAGGTGGAGATGTTTGGAGTAAGTCATCCGGACCATAGTGATGCTCTTCTCAATGAAATAGTAGAAACGCAGTGCGAGATCTTTTCTGAGCTCGGCTTGAATTACAGACTGCTTGACATGCCCGCCCACGAACTCGGTGCGCCAGCTTACAGAAAGTATGACATAGAAGCATTTTTACGGAATAAGCTGCACTGGGGAGAGGTAATTTACTTGTGGATGACTCCATTTTTGTAATGGTCTTTAAAATCTCCTAAATGGGTGTTTTGCATCAAAATAGTTCAACCCCACCACCAGTTCAGCTCCCTCCCCTATCACACATACCAGACTAGTCATTACCAGTTGCTTTGACTAATACGCAAGGTTTTCTAAGTTATACGCTCCTACCCGCGTCACACTCCCATATAGAGTTAGTCCAGATATGTTTTTTCATGTCAGATCAGCTGTCTGAATAACTACACTATGGCTATGCGTTTTCAGCTATCTAGTGCTTCAAACTGTACAGATTATCAGGCAAGGAGACTGAACATAACATTATCACTTGGTGATTCCGCATCATCAGAAGAGAACAGAGTGTTTGCGCATACGTTGAATGGTACTGCCATTGCTATCCCACGCCTACTGATGGCTATAGTAGAACAGAACCAAACTCGGGTAAGCTGCTGAGCGCTATTAGTATTGGATACATATGCATCCCATCTGCGCATTCTTATCCATCTTGACAAATCTTGTAGATGCATCACAATTTATTGTTTTGTAGAAAGGAGGACACATTATAATTCCAGAATGTTTACAGCCATACATGCAGAAGTCAACTTTAAAAGCAAGTCCGCAGTTCAACAAGATCAAATGGATTCATGGAAAGCCAAACATTGTGCTTTAGATTTAAAAACGGAACTGGAAATATTTATTTCTACTGTTGAAATTGAAACCTTTTATAGGCGTAAATAAAATCATAACATGATTTTTGAACACTTTTAGTACACTTCTCTGGCTATTTCAATTGGTAATTCTAAAAATTAAAATGGCAATGACTCCCCTGATGAATGTGCTGGTGAGATCAATTCTTTTCTTGCATTGACTTGTTGCTTGCGTCAAGGACATGGTCCACTACATGTGCGTATCACACAAACAATGAAAACTACTCTGTGGATAACTAAAAACTATAATGGAAATAAAATCACATGCGAATAATAAAGGTCAAATCTGGGAGCAGATTCACTCTGAATCCGAGCTCATATCCGCTAGCTGCATGAGATTTATGGCACTTTCTGGCGAGTGGAGCAAAACTGAATCTTCCCCAAGCAAACCACATAATTCTTTAAGCCGACTCTGGGCCTGAGGAACTCCAGCCAGTTGATTCTCCAGCCGTTGTTTTTCCTCATTCAGACTCAGACGTTTATTACTGTCTAGTTCCTCGAGCCTCCAACCTCCCTCACCATCAAACTGCAGGAGATGAGTGTGGAACTTCCTGCAAAAAATAATTGCCCCCATCAACAAGGTGATAGAATGGCTTTAGTTGCCAGAGATACAGGATGCGGTAGACTTTTTAATTAGTCAAGTTTTTGAAATGCATGTCAGCTAGATTTTAACTCGAGACTCCGTCGACTTGGCTGTGAGAAGAATATTTTTATAGACTCAGAACGCAGGCTAGTTATTGAACTCTGCAGCGGTTTGCTGTAATCATCTTTGTGGACCACTCACCAGAGGGATGGTCTATGTGTGATGGTGAGCAGAGTAATGCCGCTATCTTTAGCTGTCTGATAAATCTTACTCTCCACATCAATGCTAACAGCGCTGGTACATTCATCCAGCAACACAAAGTCAGGCTTGTGATAGAAGAGACGAGACATAGCTATTCTCTGCTTCTCACCACCAGATAAGACATCATGCCAGTCCGCCAGCGAGTCCCAACCTGTAACCAGATTGTAAGTGAGTTTATTTGGTGGATGATGGGCTAACCGAAAATCAACCAGTTTTTTGGGGTACCATACCACAAAGCAACCAGAGTAAGGGAAATTGGAACAGCAGAGCCGCGAGTAATTCAATTTTCTGTTTTGTCACCTTCTTGGTGTTACAACGGCCTGAAGGGGAGATAACGACCTAACTATAACATAGAGAGTTGTGTACCCGTGTGAACTTTGTGAGAAAAGAGGACAACTCTAAACTAGATAAAAGAAAATTGATGAATTGTGATTAGAGTTTTGTTGTGTCTGCTGGCAGATATCAGCAATTGATCTACTGGGTCATTCACTCAATGTTTCTGGTTGCACTTGTGCGGCCCTTAGAGAAGGAGACACCTAGCCATTGAGCGATCTCTTCACCCCAGTCTGTTGTTATGTTCACGACAACCTGTGGCAGCCCTGGCTAATCAATTAAAGGAGTTAAGCCCTGGTTGAGGGCAGACACACTTTCGGAGGTGAGTTCCAAATTCTTAAAGGGACGCAACTCCACATTCACTGCAGCGATAGCGCTGGTCTTTTTAAAAAAACCTCCCGTTTTGTTTTGTTCTTGGAACGTTAAATTGTTGAGTGTCTGTGTTAGCCCTCTAGTTAGAGAAGGGCTAGTCAATCTAGAGACAACCCAGCGGAGGTTGAGGAATGCAGTGGTGTGTTTCCAAAAAGTGGATTGAGTTCGTTATCTTGGTATAATCTTTGCTGGCGGTCTGAAAAGTGCATCGTTGATGGCTCTAAGTATGCGCAACGGATAGGGCTATATCTAAGCTTCCATTAGAGCTGGGTATCGGGCTCATTTGCTCATAGCAGGCTTTTACATCTGAAAACAAGTGAAGACAATTTTGGCTATGGCTTAACGCCTTTAAAATAGAGAGCAGTGCGAGCATTGTGACCAATCAGCAATCAACAGGACATTCGATTGTGGGACACTTGTAATAGCCGGCACAGATGCTCTCCACTCCGCAGCAGAATACATACATACCTCCTTCTCGTTTAATGATATGATTCAGGTGCACTGTATCCAGGATCTTCTCGAGATCCTGATCGGTTATCAGTTTTCTCTCCATGTCAATGACAGAATCTGGGTATATAACTTGATCTCGTAACGTACCCACAGCTAGATATGGCCTGTGAAAACAAGAAATGCACTTTGATCACACAAACTATTTTCCTTTATATGCCAACAGATGGTTGACCGCCAGCCAAACACTAACCTATCATATTATTATATCGTATGACTCTTGCCCCCAATAGATCAAATCAAGAGATGTTGATCAGCTCTATAAACACCCAAAACAGACCAATCATAAACCTCAAACTATGGGTTTTCCGCTAGTTCTTATCTATACAATAGCGCAGTAATCTACCAACCAGGTGGGAGAATTCCTCACTGAAAGGCCTGATGCGCAGGCACGGAGAGGGCAAAAGCACAATATGGCTAGGGTGTGCTGAGAAAATTGCCATGCCGGTTCAGTTGTTTAAAGTGATCATTACTAGCCAGAGTTATCGGTATCCTATCAGGCTATCACTGCAGCCATAAATAGACTAGAATATGAACTCACTTTTGAGGTATATAGAAGAGTTTAGCACCTAGTGGCTTCTGTAAGTGACCCGAGTAAACTGGCCACAGTTCACTAAGGATCCTGAACATAGAGCTCTTACCACATCCATTCGGTCCTGATATGAGTAAATGATCTCCGGGCTTTATCTGTAATGATATAAATGTCTGCCTTAATTTCATTTTACATTTTAACCAGAAATGAAACCAATTTCCTCAGTCACACTCACCCATTGTCGAGGCGAAGTTTCTTACATAGCAGGTTTGCACCTCACTGTTTCAGAAACAAATATCGGTGTTCGGACTCTGACCACTCATCTTCAGAAAGCTTCATAGCACAACGCATTAAAATCGGTGTTTTAGTGAAGGGATAGCTCAGGGTAGTGCGCCTGGCTCAAGAGCCAATTAACCTGGATTCAAATCCTGGTCATGCTGAGCGCCCACTGTCGGAATGAGGTCCTCACATAATTCCTAGTTGCTACCGCTCCAACAAGCCTCTGGCTTGGAGGCCCGTTAAAGGGGTTGTCATGGCCAAAAGTGTCTTCACTTGTCTGTCTGGGTTGCTCACTTGCTCCGCGGTTGTGTTACTGTTAAAGGGGTAATGACATGGGCAAAAGTGACTTCACTTGTTTGTAGATTCTGAAGCCTACCGTGAACAAATGGGCCCAATACCCAGCTCAAATGGAAGCATAGATATAGCCCTATCCAATGCGCGTACTTAGAGCCCTCGGCGACGCACTTTTCAGACAGTCGACGCAACGGAATTGGCCTCAAAATAAGACATTAACACAGAGCTGTTGGTGTTTGCATTGATTTTTCAGCTTACGCGGTGATGTTTGGAAAATCCTCGTGCAGGTGCACACTGGACTTGTAGTTACACAAGTCTATATAGAGAAAAGGTTCAACAAAAATATAGAAATAGGGTTTTAGAGTGCAGTTTTTCACCTCTGTCAGCAAGCATTAGTGCCCTTTTTGCAAAATGCTAGAGGCCCGAACGCAACGGCCTCTATTTAGGGCTAGGGAAAACCGGCAAAGCATTTATTATACCTTAAGTTTTCTCCAATATCACGTTCGATTTTGA
>Ga0224501_10001764_pt1 | contig 16848 bp, 11 predicted proteins | sample SF_Oct11_sed_USG_4_FD_169105 | JGI IMG/M metagenome (GOLD analysis project Ga0224501, IMG submission 169105) | Sediment microbial communities from San Francisco Bay, California, United States - SF_Oct11_sed_USGS_8_1 | ecosystem: Environmental > Aquatic > Marine > Sediment | place: USA... | reverse complement strand
ATGTATAAAATGCAAGAAGATGCGCCAATACTCTAAGAAAAAGGGGAAGTGTGTGACTGAATATCTTTCAGAGGCTGAGACAGCGTCTGGAGGTAATAAGCATCATTTAATGGTTTCATGGCTTACGTCAATTTCTTCCAACATGATTTTGAGAATGGTTTAACTCGGATTAGCCCTGAGGACATGATGAGTTGCGATTGAGCTCCACGTGTCATGGCTCTTTGCGTTTCGGTTAGACAAACTCACGAAAGCAGCACTAGCCAAGAACGATGAAGATCTTCTGCTCCAGATACGGGATAAAGGTTGTGTTGCGATTGGGGTGAATTATCACCAGATGGCTTTACCTATCTGCAATTGGCATGGAACTGGAGTATAACACTTGAGGTACATCTACAACCCAGATATTAAAAACATTAAAAGTCAATAGCTTGCTTTGGTCACAATTGTCCTTGTCCAATGACATGTAGTAATTTTTTAGTGAGGATGGACCTGTATTCAGGAAGTTTTGCACTGATGTCATCGAAGGTCAGATAATTGTTCGAGGAGTCAGCTTTAGACTTACTGACTTGATGGCTACCCTTGATGCGCAATATGCAAAAAGCTCATCCGCGGAGACTCAACTTAAACGGTAAGACAGACTGAAACAAGTGGACGATCAGAAAATTCTCGATCATTGTCTCACATGACAATTATTTTAACCCCCCTCTCCTTGAAAGTATCATCATTTTATTTCCGAAAGGAAAAGCTAAAATATAAGTTAAAGGGCCTGTACCCGCAGTTGATATTCGGTGTGGCCACGGACGGCAGAAAGGGGTCTCAGGATTGTATGGGTGACTGTCATTTGCTCGTGCCAGAAGAGTGCCTGTGCAGCCACATCACGATGCTCATGCAGAAAGCCCAGTCTGCCCTGTACTCCATCATGCAGATGCCATCAGTGTGAAAACACTGACGTCGGAGGTGAAATTGTAACCGAAGAGGATAGTAAGGGGGATGATTGAGTCGGACTGTATCACAGCTCTATATTATAAAAAGTTGATGTACTCGTGTTCGCGATGTTGCTTGTCAAACTGCCGTTTAATATGTTGACTTAGTGTCTTTATCATAAATAATAAGATATATTTATTTCACAATGGAAAAATAATTGAGATAGCACTAATCTGCAGCTCAGAAAGGCAAAGATGGCAGCGAACTAACATTCAATTAAAAATTAGAAGATCCAAGTCAAGCGTCAAAGTGTAGTAGCAATCCAGATTCTTTATTCGAGCGAGTATAGCTGTTCGTTAGATGCTCTGTGGGCTAGTGGCATCTAAGCATAAGGTATCGCTGTGTTTCAAGACACATCCAGGTCAGGTTTTCAGATAGTTCTGCAATGGAAAACTACTATCAATAAAAGTGGGGGGGGGATCTTCAGAATGGACTGGACCCCTTGAATCCCTTGATTCACAATCGCCTGCTTTATGGACTCAAATTGTTGATGAAGTTTTTAGAGGAATTAGAGATTCACCCTGTAATAATTTAGGATTCATTTAGTGGGTAGGCCAAATTTAAGCACGACTTATCAGTGATCGCTATATTGGAATTGGCCTATGGGTCAGAGCTTAATCACTGGGCCAGAGGATGACTGCTCTGTTCAGTACCAAGCCTAAACAGAGTAAAAGTAAAAGCAGTGTTTTCAATCACCGAATGACTGATGAGTGATGACTGACAGTGACTCTTGAGTGATACTCATACTGACTGAGTGAATTGATACTCATACTGAGTGATAGTTTGTGAGCTACGCCTACACAGTTACTAGTCAGTCAGCTATGCTTTGACCATGCGTTTTAATACACATACGACAAATAATCCCGCTGTTATTCACTTCAGCTGTTTTTGGTGATCTGCTCATGACCAAAACTTTCCAGGTTTTGTACTCCCAGCTTTTGTCTAGATAGATCTAGTCTCTGAACCAGTCTTTTCGCTTTACTCTAGCTAATCAAAAGATGTGCAGTGAAACTACCGCATCGCATAATGCTGTGAATTGATTCAATACGAGGCGTAATCGTAACGTATTTGTCTCGGCACCATTACCCCTGTCACGTGGTCGTAAAAACGCCATTACAATTGGTCAGTGTGTTTTCTATGTAAACCAATATCACGAAACTTTTGTTGGGAATATCGCCTAAGGAGACCTAAATGGACATGACGAACTGACATATCTGAGATGAGTATAAAGTAATCTACCAGATCTCTTAATTTGATGTAGAAGAGAAGGAAACGAACCTGAAAGATAAAGTGGTGTGGCTGATGGCCTATTTGGACATATGCTAGTCAAGACACATATCTACAAGCTTCTCTGGGCTGTGTTGAGAACCAAAAGCGGGGAACAGAATCGATGACAAACTCCAACTTACCATTGACAGTCGGACAGACTCACCGTGTTTTCCAGCGCGACAAGAGTTCTAAACCAGTAGATCTCATCCATATCTGAAACAACAATACAATTACACTAGCACTTTATCAAAGAGAATTATGTACTTTATGCGACCTAGATTTCGGGGTTGCTGAGGCCATCCACAGAAATAAGACGCCCCATGTGGTCTGCAGCACCAAAAAACAGCCCCAACTGTTGAGAATCAAAAACTGTGGAATTGGGATTACAATGGTGAAAATGCAATTGCAGTATAGTGAAGCTCGCAAATTCACACAGTTCCAATTGCGCAGTCACCAATGCTCCAAAGTAAACAGCGACAGCAAGAACAGGAAGACAATGCAAGGAGGGATAAGTAATGTTGAGGTTGCATTACTATCACCAACCAACCTTACATTCATAGTGCTGGTATCGAGCGTGAACGAGAGCCATAAAGCTATTACTTATTCCTATTTATTATGGGATAAGTAATAGGTCTATGACCCGAACTCTGAACCGAGCATATTTCGACCAAAGCACACCTTACGTAACCTGCCATGAAGTAACGGAAATGCCTTCTTTCAGAGCCGTCAAATCCAACTCAGGAGAGGCTGTATCAGAATCCATGGGCTCGGTTCAGAGAAATATGACGTCATAGATGTACAACTGGGCAGTATACCCACAAAACAATAACTAACCTCGCCACACCACACTTTGTAAACTGCAAAGATACCAAAAATATACCCGCGCAAACATCCTGATAATCATGATGATCGACGGTAATGGCCATTAGGGCGTGGGAGACATCAACTGAGGCATAGGAGTGGTCACCAAGTGACGAGACAGGAGATGGCTGTAGAGCAACCGATCTATCTGCTGGTGGCTTCCTGCGCTTCGGTGGGGCAGAATGGCGAAGAGCGTGGGGTACGCATCCATGCGCAGTCGCTTAGAACCATCTTCACGGATCTTCTCGAACATGTGAGGCTCAAAGTGGACCTAAAACAACAGATCAACTCTCAACATATGTAACAAAATGGTTGAATATACACACATAATTGATACTGCTTGCAATAGGTACCACCTCAACAAAACAGGAGAATGGTACCTACACTATCAAACAGGGTTATCACAATCCCTCCCCAATCACCATCCTTATTGCTTACAGTTACAAGCATCATTACAGTATGAGTATATGCACACAAAAGCATGGGCATTCTACAGCCTGCGCCATCCCACCACCAATCCCATTCTTCATTTCTCGCGTACATGCACATGACACTACATGCACGCACTACATGTGCAGACGTGCTACAGTACACACGCCCGAACACATCCAATTCCATACCCACAGGATATGATTATGATCATATGAACTAATGAAGTAATGAACGACTAGTACTACTACTAGTACTAGTACTAACCAACTTACTAAGTAACTTCTAACTCTAAGTAGCTAACTCAACTGGAAATGTGACTGTGAGTGAGTAACTCACTACTCAATTAGTCAGTAAGTGAGTAAATCAGTAACCTAACTGACTGAAGTAAGTAGGTAAGTAACTCACTACTCAGCAGCAAGCAAGTAAACTAAAACTACTAACTAACTAGAGTCTAGACTAGAGACTAGACACTGGTGCTTCTCACTCTCACTCTCAGGTCACTGCTAAATGCTATGTACTGTATAATTTACCTCACAAATCCTAGCTGAATTGGTGGGTTCGCCCTCTCTCTTTATCTTGGCCAGCCATTGCTTTCTTTCGCCGTCATCTCTGGGAAACCGCGCCATCAACAGCCCTTTTCTCGACTTGTTTGAGCAACCCCAAGCCCAACATATACCCATTTTACAACATAGAACGAGACAAAATGGCGGCGCTCCCCCAATTTCTCGCGTTAATTGAAGTACCGTTCATTGTCGCTATCCTTCCCACCCTTTCGTACTAGCCACGGAATAAGATGGAATGCCCACTTTGTAAAATGAACGAAGTCTGATGGCGTCACAGGCGCCATGTTAATAGGGGTATAGAAGCGCTGCTACGGCCGATCATGGCGGGGTTTGCTCAGTACCGAGGTGTAGCAACTCAAAGAAGAAATTCCCAGAAAAGTCTTGTCATTGGTAAGTTAAGCATTGCCCCATTGCAGTTGCTGAGTCATACGCTTGCCGTAAAGACTGCTCACACCCACTGTCCCCGAGAGTGAAAGACAGACAGAGAGTGAGAGACCCAGACAGCTCTTAATCCAGTCTAAATAGAAAGCCGACTTGTTTAATGTTTAGCTTTAAGGCTTTAGGGGTTGGTATAGGCTTTAGTCTAAAGCCTATACCAACCCCCTCAGATATGGAAGTATAAGTACCAAATTAAAGCTAAACATTAAACAAGTCGGCTTTCTATTTAGACTGGATAGAGTTTAGAGAGCTTCAAAGGCGAGTCTGTTTCAATGGCCTAGCATATGGGGTTACGCCCTATTAACATGGCGACCGTGACGTCACCCGGCTTCATAGCTTGCTCATTGGCTATAACCGTAGTGGGCATTCCGTCTTATTCCGTGCTACTAGTAGGGTACCCTGGCTACTAGTAGTGCCCACTTTCCCTACCTCCGCAACAAGGGAGGTTCGCAGTGGAGACAATTGCGACCTGAATGGAAACCCAGCATCGCAGTGGCAAAAATTCGCAAGAGGTCGCAACCCCAACCTGCTGCGAAGCGTGCGAGCCTTGCGATCTGCTATGGAAACTAACTAACTGATTTCATTGCTGTAAGCAGCAACCACAGATATAAAACTTGGGTGAAAGATTTGTCTAAGACAATAGCTTATGGGCCATCAATGGAAGTTTAGAGATTGTAGGGCTCAATACGCATTTTTACCCATGCGTGAATGCTTAGGTAGCCCAGTTTGCAAAGGCTATGTTCATTCGCTCGGAAACAGCTACCATCATGGCTCGTAATGTTTTTGGGACAAAGCTTTGACATGTCAGCATTCCCATCTGTTTTTTTTCAACCCATGACAAACCTGTTAGGTGCCTATCCACTAGACGATGAGAAACTGGTAATCGATTACCTAGTATGCAAAACAAAAGAGGGTCATCTTCCCCTGCCACAGAACAGACAACTCCATACATATATCGCTAAGCGGAGCAATCAGTGTGATGAGAGTTTGTGCTTTTGTGGGCAGTTTTATTCCGTTTTATCATATAATATAAATGTAAATGTGAAAAGAACTTAAAATTAACCACAGCCCCTTAACAAACTGCAGAAAATACAGAAAACCTGTGGAGTGTCTACATGAAATGAAAGATGTCACATCAATATTACTTATCAATATTATTATTGCAAATATTTTATTCTGCTTATGATAGAAGGCCTTTCCCTGAATATAAAGAGACCATTCAGCAGCTAAAGAGTAAAAAGCTGTGAGGCAAGCTGGTTGTAGCACCTAAACCGACCAATTGAAAATGTCCCTGGTCATACAAATCCACCTTGAATTAAAACAGGTTTCTATTGATCGATAAGGTAATTAGTTAAAAACGACCATGTATAGACTGAGCAATGGTAGACAAATCCGCTAATTAGATGCACACTAAAATAGGAGTTTGTCACGCTTTTGCATAAAAGTAATACAACTCCTTACAACTGTACATAATGGCTATTCCTGCAGAGTTCACGCCCATTTGTGAGGTTAGAAGCGAATCAGTTTATTTGACCTTGGGTTTGGCGATTGCCCATCTATATATTTATATCAATGATTTGGGTAGTGACTCAATGTCACTAGTTTACTTTACATCGGTAAGGTTGGGAACTCCGGCGGCTGTCTTTGAAATCATTTTCAGGAACGCTATTTTAAATGCGTTGTGGAAGGTCTCTTCATCATTAGCAAACTCCTCCACCTGCAAAGTAAAGCATTCTCATGCCAATTTTTATAAATATGATTCTAGCTTAATTAAACATTACTACTTACCACTTCTGTAATCTCTACCAATGGGAACACAATTCCAAATCTTGCTTGTTATGACATAAGACATTAAAAAATGTTAAAGTAACAATATCCTAGCTACATGTATGTTATCAGTGTTTGGGCTGAAATGACAGCATAAACTGGTGACATTTGTGACTGCATGTTCATCATAAGGGGAACACATCATGGGGAGGTTGTGGCATCCATATTTGTTTGACGGTTACAGCCAGGACACCAAAACTGAACTACTGTGGCTTGACCTGAAAATTTGCCTTGACTATGACTTCGCCTATGACCATGAATTAAAACCTGAGATTCCCAGTATACTGAGGTATTGAGCAATGAAAGATCATCTTGTTATAGTGCAAAGACATTCAAGATACTCACAATGGGTCCTGTATCTGACTGTATAGGGCAGTCCTGTACTTCACAGCTTGGTGTGAAATCGTCTATCATCTCGTAGTTAAAGTAAAGGATTTGGTCTGCTGGCAGTTGCATAAGATTTCCCTTGGCCCATTGGAATGACCTGTTAACAATATGGTGGCATCTGCTAGTTACAATGTATTACTGTTAAGACCATGAGAAAGAATAAACCAAATGACTGCATAACAGAGTGCAGCCATGCCGCTTTCAAATGGCAAACCTTTTGGCACAGCCATGTCTGGCCGTGCTAACATAATAGGCTACCAGATCGGCCCAGCTGAGCCCTCATCCTGAGTGTAAGCTATACGCAATTACAATGTTATGACCAAGAGGGGTAATAATTCGTTCACTGGAGCTGTCTCCCTGTGTAACACCATTTGGGAAGGCGGTTCCTGAAAAGACTATGCTGGAGACCGGCATAAGGGGACAGTGGTTTGACCCTAGCTTAGGTACTGCTAGCGAGGAACTTGGTGAGTGGAGCTGGCCCTGGGACATAGTCACTTTTCACTATATCAACATTGTCTTTATCTGTAGCTTCACTAGAAGCTACACCATGGTCGCCCATGATCGACGGATGTCAAAATTTGATAACAGGCATATGTTGTCCTCAAATATGCTATATATTGTAAGGTTGCATAAACCATGGGGAGAAAATAAACCTCAAGCCTTAAATCCCCTAATTCTCTTGCTCCGAAGACCCATCCGCTGAAGGTGACAATGAAGGGACATCTCACCAACAGATACATCCCAAACTTTCTAGAACCAAAGGTACTTTACACTAAACTATTTGTTTACAATTTTGAAGGCATTGGGATAGCTCAGTGGAAGCACTGGGCTGGCAACCATGAAAACCTAGGTTAATTCAAATTCCGGTCACCGCGGGCTCCCATTGTGGGTCTGAGCTCGTCACCTTGAACGAAGTCCAAGACAAAAACAAACCTCACACAAAACAAACCTATGAGGTGCATGAAGTACTTATACTGACACTCCCATGGTGCTCCATGGGAAAAAAGTATCTATGACCCAGCAGCTCCACCATAAAAGTGGAGACATCGTAGGAGAAACAACTTGAAAACTCTTGATCAGGACTTACTGAACTATCTCATTATCAACTCTTTCCACTTTATACTGCTTCTCCACCATGTTCTCATAGTATTTGTTGTCAAGTTTCTCTTGTGAAGTATCCCAGACTCCGTGGAAGCCTGCATTTTCTTTGTGAACCTCACCAAGAGAATGGCCACCTGTGAAGATCATACAGAGTGTAGCAGATGTGCACTAACTAAAAGTTGAAAAACTAAGTGAATTTGTGCAATAAATCCTTTTCATCATTTGTGTATGCGTTCCATGCTACTCGTAGATATATACATGCATCTACATACATATTTCTCTACCAGAGATAATATTTATATATCTGCAATACACAACCAAGCCAAGAGTTCCCCTTAGTGATTTTCTTTACATAGACAAAGTAATGCGTATGTGATGATTATGAGAAAATCAGGGTACATTTCTTAGATTTTATTAGAGTGGGTAGTGACATAAAGCACTTTATGTCACTTTATGGCACCAAAGTGGTAAAGCTTCTGCTCTCTATGTGCATTTGTCATCACAATCCTACTAAGAGTGCTTCCTAAGCCTAAGGGAACAACAACACTACTTCGTTTGACAAGTGAAATTTACTCAAAATCGGAATGCGTGAAGTTCTTACCCATAATAGCAGTTGCTTCTCTGGGTGTCATGCCAAACTGATCTGAGAAGAACTTTACTGTGTCCAGGGTCTGTCCAGCGGGCAGTTGGATGTCAGGAAGTATATTTGCACAGGTCTTCCGGCCGATATAGAATGGAATGGATGTAGCTTCTGCAGCTACAAGTATCATATGTGACCAGTCACATAGGCGGCTTCATATGCGGTACCATGGGAGGGATGAAGCGATAGCTTACAGGATAGATATTACTGGACCTTACTTCACCAGGGGTCTCTGGTTCAATTCTTATGGTACTTTGTCGATTTCAGAATGTGGTGGCATTGAATTGAGGAGTTAGCTTTTCTATGGGGCACACGGATGTGATAAAAAAAGAATGTAATGACGCACCCTGCGAAATGCTGGCAGTGACAGTTCAAGTGGCTGAGTAACTAAAATGATTCAAAAGCCGCCTAAGAAGAATGCAGCAATTAAGATCTACATTCCAGAACACGTCTACTTCGTCGGCGGTCATGTGTCCTCTTTTTCTTTTGGCATTTAAATGCTATCCAAATAAGACGGGCAAACAAAACCAAAGCCAGTGCCTAGTTGTGATCGGATTTTTGTATGCATAGTCAATCTTGAGGCAAGGATAGCTCAATTGGTAAAAAGCTTAGATCTGCATTCTATGGATTGCGGATTCGAGCCTCACTGCCTGCCGAGTGTTTTTCTGATATGGACCTTGAGCAACCCTCTCACTCCAAATTGCTAGCGTGGCTTCGGAACACCGCAGTAAAAATAATGGAGGTCACAGTGGACAGTGGATAATTAGGGTCAAGATCACTTCCTGGTTGTCAAAGATCCACCTCTCCCTTCTTGTTAAGAGCAGTCGAATTCCATCAGGTGACACGCAGACAAATGGCTTAGGTTGATTATCCCTCCCCCCACCTCCCAGGACCATCCACTCAGTCTTGTAGCCAGTGCTTCACACTGATTCTGCAGGTGTTCCAGAAGAGTAGACCTGGCCCTGGGCATAGTCAGCTTCTACTCTGCCAACCCTGTCGCCGTTACTCCTGTCCGGGCTGCAGGATTATCGCTGTGGTATAGTTGGAATAACGATTGACACCGGGCAACAAATAAGCAGTCAATCTTGGCAGAATCCATCATGACAAGAATTGCTCCAGCTTTACCACTGAATGCCCGGTGTCAGTCGCTATTCCGACTATACCATAGCAACCAAGCTGCAGCCTGGGAAGTGTTGGCATAGTAGAAGCTAACTATACCCAGAGCCAGCTTCACTCTGCCAGAGCACCAAGTGATTCAGTGTGAAGCACCAGCTACAAGACTGAATGGGTAGTCTTCAAAGGTTGAAGGTCAGTCAACCTAAACCATTTGTTTACATGTCACCCGCCCTGAGACTTCCTATGAGGATCATGACATTTGTGATGGGTTGGCGAGGAGCTAAGACATTGGCTTGCACAAAGGTAGGGTCCTGTATAGAAGTGCCGGTGAGTGAGTATAGACATTCAGTCCCTCTGGTGAGAATGGATTGTGAGCACCAGTTGCCTTGGCTAAGCGGAGGTGGTTGCGTCGGCTGTGTTGGTGAAGTAGATTTTGGAAGACCACCTAGCCTGCTGCGTAGCGATCTCAAAATGTATGGATAGTCCTCTTGCAGCCTATAGCGGTGTGAAATTTGCAATTTCAAAGACAGCACGCTGCCAATTTCACCAGGCAGCAAGGGAATCCGTATGCCCGATGCACAGAGAATTCTCAAGCGGTTGAGGCGGATCATGCAGAGTTGTCCTGAAATATGCTTCGCAATGATACCGGACTCATGATTGTCAGCCTATGACCTGCGTATCAAGCAGTGGATGGCTACCATCGTATGCATAACCTGGTATTTGACAGACAAACTTACAGTTTCCGGAACGATCCATAGCAAGCCTGACAGCTTCTGTCCCAATGAGCGCATAGAAATCAGCTCGGCTGAGTTCACTCGCTATGGTCTTCCAGAGTGAGTCTGCCAATTCAACAGCTCGAATAAGTCCTGCAACAAATCAGTGTGATTATTAAGGCAACAAAATGTGGGTTAGCACTTGTATACAGTGACCACCTATAACTGAAATTTTTACATCAATCCTGACATTTGATTTGTCATGGAGACACAAATTATTATTTAGGACACACGGAAGAGCAAACAGGAGATTTCTAAATAACAAACTAGTCAAAAACATGGTTTCCGTGGTTATAGGACAGGATAGGAGAAATTGATGCGCGTTTGACTCTGAGCTTACCTTTGTTGGCAGCTGTGTTTATGTCCACGCATCCATTGCACCCATCATCCCCGACGCAGTCATGGAAGCTCAACCTTACAAATTCAGGTATCAGCTCTCGCTGCAAACGAACAAAGTATTAATGACATTATACATGAAAAAAAGTTTAAAGCATTTTACAGTGGGTATTTGCATGTGGTTGGGTTATAGAGAGCATTATTACACTATGTTTTTCTTCCTGTTATTCAAATTTATGTAGCTGAAGACATCATAAGAAATACCAAAGAATACCATAACATGTTCACTTTCAATAAAATCCCAACCAAAGGGCAGCACACATGTTGGCTCAATGTTGTTCTTTGCCCTAAAGGTTCCTGTCTGTCACTCTTACATCATCATCAAGTATTTCCTGAAGAGCAGCCTGTGCTGTTGCTAGATCGGCAGCGGTAAACACCGCAGTGGCGGTTCCAATCAATATAGCACCCAACAGGAGTGAACAAATCTAAAATAAAGTAATCTGGTCATGAGATTTCCCATTAGGTTAAAGGGGTTATGTCACGGTTGAGGGTAGATGCACTTTCGGAGTTGTGTTTCCCATTTTTAAAGGGAGGCAACTCCGCACTCATTGCAGCGATACCTAGTAGTCTTTATCCACAAAATGAATATCGGTCACTCAAATAGCTACCACTCCAATGATCCAAATAGGAAGAAAATAGGATCTAATTACTAAAACCTAGAAACCAAATGATCTTTACTCCCTCATAACTCTAAACGTTTTATTGGAGAAAACTAATAAGAAGTTATAAAAAGTACTTTGCCGTTTTTCTCTATAACCCTAAATAGACGCCGTTACATTCTGGCCTCTATCATTGTGCAATAATGGCACTTACGCTTGCTGACAGGTGAAAAACTGCACTCTGAAACCCTATTTCTATATTTTGTTGATCATTTTCTCTATTCAGACTTGTGTAACTACAGATCTAGTAATCACCTGGAAAAGGGTTTTCCAAACATCAGTGGGCAAGCCGAGAAATCAATGCAAACACGAACAGCTCTGTGTTAATTTCCTATCTTGAGGCCAATTGTGTTGCGTTGACGGTCTGAAAAGTGTGTCATGGAGGCTCTAAGTATGCGCATTGAATAGGGTTATATCTAAGCTTCCATTTGGGCTGGGTATTAGGTCCATTTGTTCATGGTATGTTTTAGAATATGAAAACGAGTAAAGACACTTTTGACCATGACATAGCCCCTTTAAGCACACTTTAAAGTATTTTTATGTACATTACATTTACGCGCACGGATATTCGAGATTATAACAGAAGTATTTATGAGCAATTATTGAAAATTGGAACCCTGGAGTGTGCTGCGATGTTTTATCTATGTCCTGGATGCCTGTGCTTTGTACCAGTCTAGAATGGTTCCACCAATAATGATAATAGGCACCCACTCATTACTGAGAATGACTGTTATAGCAAGCCAGATAACAACTGGGAATGCAGAGAGTTTATAGTGTAAGCTGCACCCGCTAATTTAAAATGAAGACTTAGCGGATGGTAGGGGGGAAGGTCAGGGGGTCAGCACACCCTAGCCCATTTGTTTATGTGTCACCCACGATAATTTAGCTATTCTTGATGGCACTAGTATTGGCAGAGTTTACTGGATACACAATCTGGCTAAAGGTAAGCAGGGTTGCTCAAACTGATCGGTCATACTGTGAGCTGATAAGACCAAAACGTAAAATCTTGTGGCATTTTATCCGTAGCTACCATGCAGAAACCGTCTTTATAGGAATATCTAACTCCTAAGGGTTACTAAATTATTTTATGGTAGGAGGGGTCACCTGAGAAGTCTTATAAACTTTTTGTGAAAATTTCATGGCATCGGGTTTAACAATAGTGGTTCTTGAATAGAAATGTCAGTCTGATTGAAACTAGCATTCTGCTTAGACAAAACCGAGCAAAATTGAAGAGTAAGTTTCGATCAGGAAACTTCTGATATATTAACAAGTATTACCAGACAATATATCTCAGTAGACACACACGGCGCAAAAATTTATACATTGGCATATTGTGCCTATTAACACAAAAACTACAATACATCTTAAATTCCTTCTCAGCTATAAGGATAATGGGATAGCTCACAATGGCAGAGCGCTGGTCACGCCCTCACAGCGGTCACCCATTGTCAGTGAAAGCTCCTCATTTTTTAGTCTAGGTCAAAACTAAAACAACCCTCATCATGAGGAGTGTTGATACTGATCAGCCGGTGGTGCTCCGTGCTAACCTATAACCAGTGACAAAACAAGTATCAAACCCGGCAGCTTTACCATAGCCAAGACCTCATATGAGAATGAAAGAAATAGACTACAGCTTTATGTGTGTCTATACCTGTGATATTGAATGCAGAAAATCCACTAAAATATGCATAAAAAGTCATTTTCACCTATTTTTGTTTTGACAAGAACAAACGTAAGAGTGTTATAGGAATTTGAAAGCTTCACTTACCACTGGTATCTTCATGTCGATCGTTATGGTAACTAACCCTCTTATGGCTATGCTTTCGGGTTTTATACACCGGCGTGCGTGGGATTCTGATCACTTAAAAGTGTGGGTTTTGATGAATGGGCATACAATTGGGTGCAGAGTGCCACCATTTGTTAAATAGTAAGATTATCAGACTTTTTGGTTGAATGATTACCGTGCACATTCAAGATATGTTCACGACACTTGTTCTGTCGCAGCAGGATGTATCTAGTTCGCTGAAGCCGTTCACTTTTCTGGTGGGACTGATCTTGATCTCTAACTGTCTCGGAGTATTCAAGAACCATACGCGTCAACCGAATGAAGATTGCATTTTGTGACATTGGTGCTATAAGTTTCTTCAGTAGCTGAGCAGGTCTACATGGCTCCGGTTCATACCCATTAATCTGCTCTTCTGATGCTGTTCTTACCACTGTTACACTATCACTATGCTTTCGATCTTTTCAACAAGCCACCATTTTCTGCAGAACTAGCTAATCCTTTGGTGTCTGTAGCAATACTGTCATACTGTAGAACTCAACCAGATATCGGGATAGTGAGAGAGCTTAATGGTAGTGCAATTGGCCTGCAACAGTAAGACGTTGGATTCACTCCCGGGTCGGTCATCGCGGTCTCTAAAATCATGCTAAAGTAAAAAAATTACTGTTAAGCTCTGTATCGAATATAAAGCCTTGTGTGATCTTTGATCTCTTATCTGATCAATCATGTCCTAGAAGATATGCACTAGACAATAAGGTATGTCAGTAGTCTGCAAACTGTGTTGCCCTAAAAGCCTAATCATACTAAGCCTCACTGTGAGAATGAGCTTCTCCCAATAATCCTACCCCCTACCTCTTCAACAAGCCTCAGGCTCAGGAGCTACATTAAACAAGACTGCCCAAGTGCTCAAATAGAACAACATATAATTATAAAGAATTTTTTAATTTGTGTACTTCATTATCAGGCACTGGAAAGTGTAAAACTGCAGAAGTGCTTATATAATCTAGAAATAAAATAATGAATATTGCAAAAGAGGTGGGCTAAAGGTTATATTTTAAGTATAATATAAAAAGAGATTATATCGGATATCTGTGCATCACATACGGATCTGCGATGCGAGGACACTGTCCACAGCTCATTTTCGATTAAGAATCAATAAAATACATGAAAAAACCGCTGAATAGAGTAATCAGATCTGTGTATTGGTCGACTACCATACTAAAAACATATAGGATTACGGATGATACGCTGGTCTGTAGATGTACCAAACAGACTGAGAATTCCATGTTATCCTTGGGATGGGTTGATTAATCATTGTTCCATTCATTAAAAGATATAGATCATAGAGCCGGATTTACGCGATCACATTGAAATATTACTCTTGTAGCATGCCTGAAGCAAAGCAAAAAGTTGTAGAATACCAATGTTGAAATATAAGCGTTCCGTGAGATTCTAATCAGCTCATGCAGCTGGTTTATGATATCACTCATAGTAATATGATTTTTAATTTATCTAAGAAACTGGTGTAATGCCAACATTCCTTTCTATAAATGGACCTTTTTATAGTCTTTTTACCTTCATGCATCTTTCTAATTTATGACTGATTCAAAAGATGGTTTCACCCTATAATCTCTTTTCATGTTTCTACGCTAGAGACTCAATGCTTTTTCTTTGTGTATCCATGACAGAACAGCCGTCAAGAGTGGTGTAGAAATTGGTCTACTGAGTCTTTGACTCAACATCTCCCAGGTGGAACATTAGGAGACTTTCCCCTTGCATCTGCATGCCCCATAAACAGGGTGAATCTGAAATAATGCGATCGTTACTGCGAACTTTGAAGAGTAGAGTCTTGTTCAAGTTTCATTTGGTCTTGTATGCATCATCAATAATTATTCATGCAAATGAGTTAAGAAAAACTTTATATACCAACAGCATTAAAACATAAAATGTTAAACAAAATTTAAGTATGCAAACTGAAGTCAAGGTCATTTCTCTTTTTATTTCAGCCATTGTCTGTCCGTGGTAGAACTTCAGCCTTCCTCCTTGATGTCAACAGGTTATGTGGTGCTCTTGAGGAAAGACTTTCTGCACAATATTGGATCAGAACAGGTTGGCAGGATGTGATCAGCCAGGGAAACGCCCTTGACTTGAAATATTCCGCTACGGCTGGGAGTAGAGCCCGGGCCAGGGAGAGGGTAGACATTCTTCCACTGAGCTATCATGACTGACATTATCAAGTCATTAAAATATATGATAATTTCTTATTATTTCAATTATTGCACCTGAGTAAGCGCATTGCCAATAAATTTGTGTGTCACCATTTTGATGAAAGCAGCAATGAAAGTACTTTGGAATTCTGCCTCGTCTGCAGCAAATTCTCTCACCTGCAATCAGAATATTAGTTTCCATGAATAGGTACATAGTTATCGAAATAGTCATGTGACCGCAAATCTCTCGGCGACGAAAAGGGGGAAAAACCTTCTAGCGGAAAATGGGACACTAACGGTGTGGTGGGTCCTCTCGCCTACAGATACTTTAAGACTCAAATTGCATGCATTTCCTCCCAGACTCTAGGCACTGATTGTGAGAAATCATTCAAATTGTTATTTGGTCGAACTGGGAGGCGCTGTGGGTCAGTGGTTAGAGCGCTCACCACTGGTGCTTAAGGTCTCGGACACAAAACACAGCTTGTGCATGAGACTTTTTACGCAAACTCTCTCTATTAACCCAGCAGTAAATGGGCACCTGACTCTCCTCCGAGCTGTGGTAGGGGAAGGCAGTGAGGGAGAGGAATAGCGCTCCACCTCAGTTACACCGATACCGGTACAAATTGAATCTCTAACAGCCAATTCCCCAGATGGCCATTGGCTATAGAGACAAACTTTCGATTTAAAATGCATCTGCATGGGTGACATGGAAACAAGTAAACTGATCACTTACGAATTGGCCGCTCACTGGGTTGTCTAGACACTCGTTGATGCTGCATGTTGGTTGGGTGCCATCAGCTGATACACCGTAACTGAGAAGCATGATCATATCAGAAGGAAGCATCATCAACTCACCTCCCATATTCCATTGGAAAGATCTGCAGTAAAATAACATCATCATTATGCCATTGGCTTGTTTTCTTGATGCTGTTCATGGTTTGCCTCATAGAGTTGGGACCCCAAATAGGTAGGGGTTCGGTATTTAATATCGCAACCCGAAATCATGAGGGAAAAGCAGAAAATGTGAGCGTGTCTGCACTTGAACCCTGGTCACCTGGTCAGAAGCTGTATGCACTATCCACTTGGCCAGTGCTTCCCTTTAACGCAGTAGGAGAAAGGGGCAGAAGGTTTTGTGACTGGAGGTGGCCAATGTGGTTTGGTAGTCTCTTGTTACCCATAGTACTTTTCTACGAGGCCCCGAAGTTATCCTATTGGGCAGATTTTCTTTATGGGGCTAGGGATTGTGCTCAAGGCATGAAGGCTGTGAGTTATGTGCTCTAGGCATTAAGGCTGGGAGTTATGTGAGAGCCTTGTACTCACAGTGGAAGTCTGTCATTACCAGGACCTAAACCCGATAACTTCTGTTCATATGAGTCAAACATATTAGGCCATTACATGAGCTATATCAATTT
>Ga0224501_10001763_pt1 | contig 16849 bp, 14 predicted proteins | sample SF_Oct11_sed_USG_4_FD_169105 | JGI IMG/M metagenome (GOLD analysis project Ga0224501, IMG submission 169105) | Sediment microbial communities from San Francisco Bay, California, United States - SF_Oct11_sed_USGS_8_1 | ecosystem: Environmental > Aquatic > Marine > Sediment | place: USA... | reverse complement strand
AAGGCTGTAGCTAGCTCATTTTTTGTAGTGCTGTTTGGTGATTCAGAGGTGGCGGAAAAGATCTTGAAGGCGGATGCGCCGCCAAAGATGAAAGCCCTTGGCCGAAAGGTGAAAGGTTTTAATGACGACATCTGGAAAGAGAACAGATGTGACATCGTATATGAGGGAAACCTACTCAAGGTCAGGCCCTGACATATAGCTGTATCAAGGAAGACACTGTGGCCGAGGGGCTAGAACCCTTGTTACTGGCACTGAAGGTCCTGCTTGAGATTCTTGACAAACTTTCTCCGCTCACCCTGCAGGGAGTGGGTGCCCGGCTCTCTCCAACTCCAACTGAGACTCCCCCTCAGTTATACCGTTGTCTTGCTGACAGCCATTGACCAATAAAGGATGAAAATAGAGCCATTGCATCACTTTCTGGCCGAGGCCTGGTCAGACCCCGAGACTGTTAGCTTGGCCCTGACGATACTGAATCGCTCGCTTGTGTGAGAAACAGCTGCTAACAGAGATGCCCCACCCACCGTTTTACTGAAGCTACATACCCAAATTTAGAATCAACTGCACTAAATAATATATATTTGTTTAGATAGATATTTTCTTTATTTGCTTAGCTAAATGTGAACCAATAAACTACACATGAGCACAATAAGTTAGTTCAGATGCACAGGATGCGCTCCATCATCAGCATTTATCTATATGCATAATCCCATTTTGTGACCTGATGGTGTAGTCTCAGATCATCATGTCTGCTGTAGTTTCGCCAGAACGAGAGTTTGAGATCGGCATTACTCAGTACGGCAGGGACCACTCTGGTTGAGGCAAGTCGTAGTGATAACATATGGGGAATAGGACTGAGTGAAGACGACCCTCGGGCGCAGTCACGTGAGACATGGCGTGGACTCAACCTGCTGGGGGAGCAACTAAATCGTGTCAGAGAAACTATACTGGCAGAGTCTCAATGATCACTACACACTGCTCAGAAGAGAAAGTTCTCACTACTGTTAGTATCTCACCATTGAGCAAGTGCATCAGACACACTGCGCAGTCTATAATCTCTTAGCCATCTAAACATTAAGTGACTGTCCCATTGGAGGTTCTTAATGGTACTTCAGATTTGGCAGAATCAACTAATACATGTGATATGTTCTACTGTGTCTACTGTGATACTTCTACAAACCTGGTAACCTGTGACATTTTGGAACCACTGAGCACTGATAGTTTTTTAATACATTTTGTCTTATTTCATAGCAATAGTATTTAAAATATTTATTTTACTATTATACTTTTTCTTATAATTTACAACAAAACATACCCTGGACTAAAACCAAAGCTAAACAACCTGTCATATATTCCTCCTATGCAGCGTTACACTGACCAAGAACCAAAGAAGCTCATTGTGATTTAGAACCTAGTATCTAGCTTTTCCTCCTGCACATATTCATCTTTTCCGCCGTCTGATTGGTCGTCGCTCTCCTTGGCCCAGTCCTGCACCTCACCTCGGGCGAATATAGCAAAAAATATTGCTCCAAACGTGAAGATTGATGCCCATACATAAAACACTTGTTGCCATTCTTGTGGTGTACCCTATAATCAGTAAAGAGGTTGCAAAGTATTGCGTCCTTTTACTGGACTCGAATTATTAGGGTTTCGCGAGGTAACATATAGTGACTCATTGAAACCGTACTCACCCAGTATTAGTAGCAATTCAGAGCATATAGAGCTCGATGGTCGAGCCCATTACTGGTAAAAGTGAGTATGTAACCCGACAGCTTCATCCTATCAGTGAGGTTGCCATAAAAACTTTGAAAAAAGGTGCACAGACTCTGCGCAAATTGAATATCTATTTATTATGTTAGTTCATAACATTGGTCTTTGTTCGTCATTCTGGAAGGGTCAATAATGGCACTTCATTTTAAATTGAAAAGCACTTACGTTAGGAGTCATTGCATTCACGGCCAGTGGGGCTACCATGCCTGGTATGGTAGCCGCTGTGTTGGTAATACCAAAGAGCTCGCCAGCATATCTGCAAAAGTAAATCAAAGCGTGTGTCACCAATGTATTGCCCAAGAGTGCATAGAGAGGGTGATCGGACATGGAGCATAATTAGGAAATGAACATCCATTTCTGTACATACGTTTTCAAAGAAAGATGCTTTGTTTATACAGCAGGTCAGTCGACTAAGTTCCTCAAGGAATATGTAACCGATAAAAAATTCCTGATTGCTGATTGAAACAAATTTTTCACCTTTTTACGATTTCCGTGAAACCACCGCTCTGAATTTATTTCGCAGTGAGGTTTCAATTGTGCTAACATCCAGCAATTGCTCAACAAAAGCAATATTCGAGCGGTCTCCGCGAATATCCAACTCCTTGTCGGCAACCATTCGGTGCGCTCCAAATGCGCCATTTTAATTGACAAAGGGATCATTATTGAATGTCGACGAAATGATCAGTCAACTAATGGATCAATTATTAACAGAGTTGAGTCCTTACTTAGGGGCTATATCCACATGATTCGTGTTGTATCCAGATCTATTAAATCCTGTGAAGCCTACAGCTAGAGTAAGGAAGACAACTCCCAGTATCTCCATACCACAAGGAATATGCCCTGTAGCTATGAGAAAGATTGCTGGTATCACAAACGCTGCAACACAAAACAAAACAGTTTACGAAATGATGGTCCATTTTGGCTATCATTATTGAGGCATAAACAACTCAAAAAAGCTCGATGGCTAGAGCGATTGATCGGGATTGAAAGATCCGGAGTTCAAGTCCTAGTTATGTTGAACACCCTCAGTGAGAACGAGCTAACATAATACTCCTAGCCTCTACCGCACCAATAAGCCTCATGCTTAGGAGCTCCATTAAATAGGATTGCCAAGTGCCCGAGCAGAACAATAAATGTATCAAAATTCCTAAGAGGAATACAGATGACCTTACCCATCATCATGGCTAGTTTTCTTGCTGCTGCAGTAGACAGAGTGCCTCTCTCACGTAATCTATCCACTATGTTGGAGATAGTGTTTGCAACCACAAACATGGTAATGTAAGGCAAGGCTGAATACAGTCCATTCTGGTAAGAGTAAAACAGAACAGAGCTACACATACATGTGTTTACTATAGATCATTACATATTAGTTCTAGCTATCTAATAATAGGTGCATTCGCATGCTCGCGACCACACAGTCGCGACGAGGAAGCACCGTTGAGTTCAGGATGGATTTCGATCGGGTCAGAGTTTTCCTCTATCAACATTAACTCGCCGGTTAGAGCCGAACCATTGTTCACGATTCGTTATCCCAACGTAGTAATTAAGTCTCTTTGCGGTAACTTTGACATTTGCCAAAACTACTACAAAGATAGGTCTCAATCTTTACTCTGTATAAAAATGCAAATGATCGATCAGTGCACACACGCTGGGTCTTTTAGGGGCTCAGAGCTCAACTGCACTAGAGCCCTCACCTTGACAAGCAACTCAACAGCGGTTAGTTCTGTTGTTCATACATGTATATATTACAAGCTCTCTGTATGTAAAAGCGAACCCACTTTTATTTATAGTAGCATATTTCGGTTTCGATCAGGCGACATAAAGACGTTGACATTATGTGCGATCTAGCTGCAACGTGAATCGTGTAGAGCGATACAGTAACATGGTCCCCTGTGACTAGAGCCCTACAAAGACCCAGCTGCATCATTCAGAAAATAGGCCCATGACCTATCTTGATAGAATCTTTGACGCTTTATTTAACGCCTACTTTCGGTCGGGGAATTTTGTTCGCATGCTGTCAGTCGCAGACCGCGACCGAAAGTGAAAGATGCTTTTTTAAATTGCACTTTTCGGTCGCGCTCTTGAATAGTTCTTTATGTTTCGCTACCGAAATCCATTTTGGTCGTGAAAAAAAGCGAGCATGCTATTGCACCTAGCAATAAAATTAAACTCCTTCATTTATGGCTGGTCCGTTTGTTCCAAACAAACTTTATGGTCTCACTGTATTTCAACAGAAAACACCAGTGAAATTCTAAGGCTGCGTGGCATTGCGGTACATTCGACATGATTGCTTTGGCATGTGTTGCCTATTTCCTGTATCGTTGCAGTGTGTAATACACACAGAATATACTTACCGATTTTATGTCAAACTTCAGGACCTCTTTCATGAACGCTGGCAGTTTGGTAATTAAGGTGTAGTTGCCAAAATTATTGCAGCTATGCGCAACCAGTATTGCCCACATGGCTGGTGACTTAAATATAGCCATCCATGGAACACTCTCATTCTACAAGTAGACAGCAACAAAAACATTAGCAACAACATTAACAACAACAACGTCAACTTGTTTGGTAGCTGTGGTTTGCTGTCAAAGAATTGTGGGAAGATGTTGGATCAATAGACACATGTGTTTACTTGTATATGGACATGTGTAAACACAAATTTACACAGTGATGGGAACATAAATTTGGGATATGGGAATCATCAGGAATAAGCGTGGATGGGAGACCCAGAGGAACATAGAAGAGCAGTGTTTTATAATTTCAGCAAATCCACATATCCAACTAATGAATTCTTAATTTCACGAACACACCGCTGGTATTAATATCATGATGCACATTGAATTGCGAAGTTTCTAAATCACTCAAGCGTCTGTATACAACCAGTGCCCTACATCACCACGTGACACAAGGACACAATCCATAGAGAATTCAGATCGCTTGCAAATGACCAACTTTATGCTCATGAAGTTTAGCTGTAGTATTGGCCTTTGAATTGCAGCTACCACCTATCAATTGTTTATTCTCTTTTCATTATTGTTAACATGATGATTGTGTAAGCTAGATGCATGCAGACCTACATGTTTGTCCTGTTTACTCTCCATACATTGTTGTATGTACAGTCTCTCCTTCTCTGTGATACGTGGGTGTTCGGATGGAGAATCATATACCACAAATAGCCACCAAATACAGAACACTACATCCAATCCACCACCTATAATGGTGAAAATATCAGACATGATTCCATGACAAAACTGATTTCATAGGACAGGCAGAAGGAACGTTCTCAATATGCTTTTTTCTTAACCCACAACATTTTTTTAGCAGGGTGCAATACTTCATACCCATACCCAGTACCCAATAAAATATAGATACGAGATACCCGCACCTCTGGAAAGAAACACTTTGTTTTGCAAAACCCACTAACCCGGTATCTCAATACCTTCACATGTACCAACAATGTGTACCAACCAATATAAAACATGCTCGGCCATCCACCATCAAATGATGTCCATTCACAGAAAAATCCTCCTACACCTAGCATAAGTACATTTCCAACCTAAAACCAAATACATATGTATAGTATGATTGCTTTTTGCTATACGTTGCCTAGGTAGCAGCAGATTTTGTCTATTTATTTTTCCATGTTTCTTTGCAGGCACTGGGCAATACTGTGTGTTCAGCAGACCTCTTGGTCTGGAGCACTAAAATCTGGGAATTGTATGGGGGTGCTCGGAGCTTGCACTCGAAGTGAAGACCTGGCATGGCAGGGGTTTGAACCCAGGTCAGCCAACATTGACCCAAGGGTTATAGCTAGCTGCTAGGCTATTCCGCATGCTATTCCACTATCTTATCTAGACCATATAAGTGGGTATAAACCTATATGTGCCTACTGCAGCCAAGTTGTCAGTCGGGGCAAAGTTATGTGAACATCAGCTGTTCTAAAAACATGCAGGGAGTTGACTCCGGCAGTGCGTCCTTACCATAGTTCCTGAGTAGCAGAGTACCATGAGCTTACTTCTCTCGTAAGGTGGGGCCCATCTTCCCCAAAGTGAATGCATTGCAGGGAAGGATACCCCTGAAGCTAATCCCATTATCACTCTCAGGGCTATAACTAGGTATGCTGCAGTCTGTGCATCTTTATACCTAAAACAAACACAGCAAACAGTTATTTTTAAACTCTTGTGGTGAGGGGGTATGGAACTACCCTGGTTCAATTCCCAGTTCAATTCGTGTAAAACGGAGTCTTTTGCAACACCTTCGATTTTCGACAATTTGGTATCGTTACATAAAAGAGGTCCACCTATAAAGTTCCTTTCACTACGGGGCATGCTGGCGCGCACGCAGAAGGTCTCCGAATGACTCACCCCTAGGAAATAGTGTACCAATTAGGGTCAATAGGCCATTTTTGCATCACTTCTGGCATTTTATCTGGGAGATATCAAATTATTATTATGTAAAGTCAGATCCAACTGGCCATGGCAGCTGACAATAGACAAAGTGTCAGAAAACTTTGACATTCAGTTGAACTCAGGCAGATGGAATGTTATTTACCTGGCTGCAAATGGCAGCACCACTGTAGCTATACCATATATAATCATCCCGATAAACATAACTCTCTTTCCACCAAATCTTCCAGAGAGATAGCCGGCTGGAATCTGTGTCACGATGTAGCCATAAAAAAATGAGCTCAGTATGGCTCCCTGCATTGTTTTATCCCATTCAATAGTTCCTTCCACCTGGAAGCATCACACAAAATCAACTGCAATAATAATACCCTTGCCAAAATAAAACAGGCTGGCATGGGAATATTCCGGTTTCCCATAAAATGGAGAACGCAACTCTACAACAAGTCAGCCAGTGGTGTCATTCAAAATATGCACTATAAATGAGGCTAGTATCACAATGAATGGTATAAATCTTGACCAAAATAATAAAGCAGCCAAAATTTCAACTTTTCGAAGCAACTTTGAATCAAGGGCTGGCGAAGAGCCATTTCTCCGTAGACCATTTAAATGAGGAATCTTTACATCACCATGCTATGCTTGAGTTGTTTGATTTGATAATTTTACCTTACATAGAAAGCTTAAATAAAGACATAGGTCTTTTTTTACAGGAACTAGTCACAAACAAAAGGCATAAAACAGTAGTCAGTACACACACATGTGGTGGGAGACACATTATAGCTAAGCATAAGGACTTTATCTCTGATCCTGGAAAGCTTGCTTTTCACAAACGGGAGAGAGTGGTTTGGAGTATCTCAGGATAGCTATTCTCAACTAGATGGATTAAATGTGCAGGCAGAGGTGCTTGGCTGTGGCAACATGTCGATGACTATTGTTTTGCTCAGTGAGGAATGAGAAAGGTGGTTGTTCTATATCAGACTAGCTAGATTCATGGACGTGAGCCACTCTTGCTGATTGTCAGTTGCCGATTGCGCGCGATGCCATCAAAGTTTTGCATTCATTGGCCAATGCTGCCCATTCATTTCAACGATTTCTCCTAAGGCATATACATTAGTCATCATGAAGTCCTCTATGAATGTGAATGGAGACATACATGTAGACTACCTTTAAAGCTTTTACTATAGCCATGTTGACTTACATCATCAGACGCGCTCGCAGAGAGATTTCCAGCGCATCCACCATGATTGTTGTTTATTGCTTGGCTCACATTGCTAGGTTTTACCATGCAGACTATAGCAATGCCCATATTTATCCTCAAGGCATAGAGCAGTGTAAAGCAGATACAGCCAATATACGCTAATGTCCATCTGCACGAGGTTATGGTCTCATACAGAGTGGGGACAATCCTTCCTGTGGGAAAAACAATGGTTTGCATTTAATTATTACACGCACGCACGTTATTTCTTCATACGGTTTGATATGACACTAGGAAACTTGCTTACCATTGTCTTCTTCTATACAAGACCTTTTCTTATCCATTTCAGAGGACCTTTTGCTACACCCTCACCTACTGTTAGTAAAGTGACTGTCAATACTTAACTTCTTATCTATGCTGCTATCTGCACAACTGGATCTGATTATATCAGCACCCACCGAGTGTAAACTGCAGGTCAACCACAGGAATGAAGCGGTCACTCTGTAGGTTTTTGGGCAAATCTATCCCCCTCCCTAGAATAACTTTATGTTGACATTCAGGAAACCTCTCTGATAGGACACCAATGGGTGACAGACTTCGGTAACTCGCTGTGCAAACCTATGTCCGGACCAGATCTGGTGAGGGTTTTGGAGGCTCGGACTGTAAAATCACCATATATTTCTCCCAGTTGTATCCGGCAAGAAATTCTCGTCCAATAGCTTCCTCATCAGCATCCATAGAGGTAAGGGAAACAACTAATTGCGCTTTGTATCAAAAACGTCGGGCCTCTTTTTCATCTAACATCTAATCATGTTCCAACTGTATCAAAATTTGATACCTGACATTCGCAGCATGGGATATATTTGACTGATAGGCACGTCTAAGTTTGTCTGCATGAATGTATACAAGTTTCATACATTACATAGATTTATGCATCACATGACCTCCTTTTAGGTCAGTGAAATTACATGAAGATGAGCGAATTTGTACTTGCTTGCAATGATACTACTGGTGCACATCGCTACTCATCTTGACAAACTGTGCAATAAATCACAAAACTTTTACTGCTATATTGCTGTCTATACGTCTCAGGTTACAAGCCGAATACTTTGTATACGTCAGAGTGACACTCGGCACGGGCAGGTTTATCCTTTACATAGAGAGAGGCGATCTGTCAGCAGACGATATATTTATATGTAGAAGAATCCAGTTTAATAGTTACAGTCAGAGACCGAGGATCTTTAGGAAGTTTTCTGCAGGTCAGTATGGCTTCCAGTTGCTGGCCTGAAACACAGACAGTAGTGAATATACCCGAACCCATTCATGGCTCTATCAATTGCACTCTTTTATTGTATGCTGGCAATAACCTACATAATATAACAGAAATTAACCCAATCAATTTTTGGGAATGTCATACCCCACGCCCTCAACGGTGAACGGCGGTGATCAAAGCCTAATAGAAAAAGAAATTTCAGGACCAACCTACCAGAACATGGTAAAATTTTAATCTGCCCGTTCGAAAATATTTCAGTTTACCTCAGCTTACTGCAGCCCCAGTGACCCATAAAGTTTCCCTTCTGATGAAGACTCACCTTGTGTAACCGTGACTGGTTTCGGAAGCAAAAAGACTGTCTGTTTCCAGTGAGTGGCTTTAGTTGCCGGTCCCGTGCTGAAGGTAACCTGAAATATGGTATAAATAAAGCACATGCAAACATAAAAGATAATTGCAAATCCCAAAAATGAACACGCCAGGTGAAAAGTAAGATCTGGCAGTAGACAGACAGTTGAATATAGGAAGCACCCGTGGCATAGTGTGGAACTTGACTACAAATAGTTTTCGGTTCGGTTGGGATCCAAGGAAGACCAATGGTGGTGACAGAAAGAGCATCCAAGCCTCCAACTGGGAGCCAACTCCATTACTCCGACACATGTAAATGGGAGCAAAGAAAACATCATACAGTTAGGTATATATCTATGGTTGGGAATGAAGCAATGGGGATGTCTACAGCAGCAAACCTTCGAATCGCATCCGCTAGCATCAAAACGAGCATCAAAGTAGCCAATCAGGGAAGTTAGTGTGGTGTCTCTGTCAGCGGTCAGTGTGAACTTAGAGGCGAACTCCAAGTCAGCAATCTCATCATTACAACAATCAACAACCTGTAACTCATTATATAATGATCCCAATGGGGACCATCACAGAGAAAAAAATAGCAAAAATTAACACAAACCGTTTTATAACTGTAAACCATGTCATTATCCTCCCTTAACTCGGATAACTGCAAAGCCATATACTGGGTGTGAAACCTGGGATTTGCAACACCCTCTCCCTGTCATATTGTATGACTAGGTTTAATACTCCTTTAGAGTTGCCCACTCTTGGAATTGTACTATCGCCATAAGACCCTCTAGTTTTCAGGAACAGCGGCATAGCTCCGAGGGCTTGCAATCACAAGAACCTATGATTGACCCTTGGCCATGCCGGACACCGCTGTGAGCATGAACTCCTTACATTTATCTTAGCTCAAAGGCTCACTTCGAGGGGCAGCACTCATACTGACCCGCGTGCGGTATTTCATGTTAAGCCATGCCTGATTGAATAACAAGACTAAAACTCGACAAGCTTTGGCGGTTCTGCTGCTGGGCGCAACACATTGAGGACTCCATGGCTGTAAGAAAGTCAACTCGGATCAGTAATGGTGTAACTGAGGTGGAATGCCACTTCACTTTCTCAGTGCCTTTATCTATCCCAGCTCTGAGGAGAGCCTGGTACCCATTCCTTGCTGCATGTTATGAAATGACGACCCACCTTGACTAGTTGTGGTTGACACACAATGCTGCTTTTATCAACTATCTGGATACCGGCCTCTTTGATTACTTCTCGCTTCATGCAGGTCATCTTCAGGCCATACACGTCATCCCAGAATGCAATGTTCCGGGTATGCAGACGACTATCATCACTTGCAGTCAGCATGATATCGCAGCAGTTCGGCCAAACTAAAATCACAAGAGGAACATGTGATCCCAGACATGAGTGAAGCAAAAGTCGATGACGATTTACGTTCAGTGACGGACATGCAAGATGTGTTATGGTGTTTTCTCTGTGAGCCAGAAAAGCAGTTCTGGCCTTTCGAGTGTTGTCAGTTTTCTCCGAACCTTGAGACTCACTGATTATCTGTTCGCAAGGTCTTCCATCATAAACTGGAAATCCACGTTTTAACAGAGGTTACAATGTTTTTTTTCCCATCCCAGTCTGAATTTGTCTACTAACGAAAGCATCCATATTTTGCAAATCACCGTTGTAGGCGTGATTTCTATTCAACGCGCTCTCTGTACCACTACTAGTTGGACTAGATGTCTGTTTCTGCAGCATTGTACATCCTAAACAAAGATTTCGTTCATGGCTTGAAGTCATAGAACGATCCTACCCCATCAAGATCTATATCAGCTAATTCCATATATGTGAAGGACAAAAGATAACTGATACACGTGGAATGTTTTGTTCAGGTAATTAGTGCATTGAGCTTAAAACAACATCAATTTAACCATCTGTTCTCATAACGTAAGAAGATAAGCCGATGACATGTTCAGATGGCACCGCCCAGTGGTTTAAATTTGACACACTCAAGATTGAGTCAGATTTGCCAAATGAAAGTGATTTAGCAAAAACAAGGAGTTGCGGCCGCTGTATAGCAAGTTTCATCAGGGCTAGCCCCACTACACTGTCATTCTGGGCTAACGATCCAACTCCACCCACGACAACATGGGTCACCGGTTAACCGCCGCAATTCACACTTACACACGCATATAAAATTTCTTATATGTTTGACTTCGGGCCTTTTTAGATCATGAGTGTCTGTCTGGTGCATTTACTGTATCTAGTACTATATGGCCGGACTTCATGGGTGATTTCAGGTAGGTGAGAACGAGCAAAGCCAAACAAAAAAATTTGCGGCTTTATTCCACTCAGCTTTTTAATAAAAAAACTTTTTTTGAATAAACCACAGGTACAGTAGATTGACCTAACAAACAGCCTTAACCTATATTCCAAACGCAGGTGAGAGACAATGACGTCTGGAAAGTACATGTCGGAAAGTCGCGCATACCAATGTCATGACATGCATTCAATACACCAATCAGAGTTATCCTCCCTTGCGAGATCATATACCTGCCGATAACAATTTCCCGCTTGCCATCACGGTCTGGGCTTTTACCCTTTTTTTATTGATTATGGCAATTCAATTCAAAAGACGCAAGAACAGACAATAAAGAAAAATTACGGATTTAAACAACTACGCTTGCGAAATTTAGTACCTTTGTCCGGAAGTACAAATCTACACCCTACAAACAAGACAGGCTCATTTTATTTCTGCTATTTACCACAGCAATACGGGTAGCGAATAAGCTGACCAACCAGAATACTCAACGCAGGACTGAAAGTTCAGAACTAACTTATAGCGGTCAAAAACCAACCTCAGGCTTCCAAGATCTGCAAGATAGATTGACAAAGTCCCAGCATCAACCAACAAAGTACAAATGTGTGACTTCTGTTCTACTCTGGCATTTGGTCATCCTATTTAACGGACCTCCAAACCCTGTGACTTGCCGGAGCGATACGACCTATAAATTTTATGAAGGTGCTCAACATGATTAGGACTTGAACTGAGAATCTCTCAATCTTGAGCCAAGTGCTCTAGCCAATGAGCTATCTATCCCGCTACTCCTTTCCCATTATGGCCCAAGGGAATTATTCCGCTCTGTCACTGGAGTTGTTCTCTATCGGCAGTGCACATGTTTCATACAGAAGCATTATGGGCCTTTATCACCATCTCTTGCGAGACAGTCTATAAAAAGAAATCATAACAGTGGAGGTCAAATGACAGCATTGATTTATTTTTAATACACCCACACTCATAGCTGGCAATGATAACCAAAACACTAACCTAGTAAAGTGACGCATTCACTATGAATATGGAATGCAGGCTACGTATATGTCTATTCATTCAGGATGTGCAGGATAAATGCAACATAAGTGAAAGCGAAATGATTGTAGACGAACTTGTAAAACAGCAAAAACAAGACGTCAAGACTCAACCAAAGTCCAGAGTGGACACAATAGCACTCGACAAGACGGCTTGTCCTGAGCACCTAACCTAATGACTAAATTCCAAGACGATTGATTAATGAGAAAAATATAACAAAGTATCATAGGTCTACCAAGAAAACATCTGCTTGTCTAGACCCTTGGGACCGGCCCATAAAAATAACAAGAGATAAACACCGGACGTTTACAGCCACAAAATACCATGCAGGAAATGACTCTGACTTATAGAATCAAGACCTCTAGGCTCTGCCTATACAGTTTCAATGGGGATAGCGGGTTAGTTCGGTGATTGAGCGCTGGGCTCGCAAAAGTGCAAACCTGGGTTCGAATTCGGGTCATGACAGACGGCATGTATGAGCTCTTCGCCTTAGTCCTAGCTCGCAACAAGAATAAGCCTCACTATGGGGTGGAGTATTGATACTGACCCGTTCGTTGTGCTTCAAGCTAAGCCATAACAGGTGAATCTCTAGTATCTGACCCGGCAGTGTCAACATAACAGTGAAGGTGTCATTTAAGTAAAAATACAGTTCCAATGACTTTAATAGAGACCACAGACAGATGATCCTATACAGTCACTTTCCAGCATCCCCTCCCAAACCCAGGACCGTATGGTATGTCCAGATGAGTTGGTCAACGGAAACTGGACCTGGATCTGGACGTGTACCCCATATTTCATACGGTTTCCATACGAATGGCAGACCAAAATTTTTTCCTTTACTGTCAATCTGAAGCTCTCGGGTTAGATACCTGATTTATCACCAAGAACAGGTTAGCCCTATGAGCGGGTCAGTATCAATGCTCCATCTCATAATAAGGCTTGTTATTTTTTAGCTAAAGTGACTAAAGTGAGGACTCATACTTACAACAGAGCTAGGATTTAAACTCGGGGTTACATGGTTGTGAGCCGCGGGCTTTACCGCTGAGCTATCCCGTATCTCAAAAGCCTGGACAGAACCTCGTCATAAGAAGAGCATGATCTCCAAAGACCGCAGCTCACAGAATACAGAATTTTTCATATGGAACTTTTTATACAGAAACTACTCGCAAAATTCAAACAGATTTACTGAACAGGCTCCAGCTCAGACGAAGACATTTGACCCATTCTCAGCTTTTCATTGAAACGCATTTCGTGAACTTGGAGTTACATAAAGCAGGTGAACTACCATACAGAAGTCAAAACACATTCCACTGCGACTGGTCAATGGACTTTAAAACATCTGTGTGTGAGTAAAAACACACCGCCGGTAACTTCCTGCCTAATGCAGTATTTTCCAATCCGGGACATGGTAAGATCGAGCAGGTGCAGTGGCTGAGTGGTTAAAGCGCTTGAACCACTGGCTACTGGCGCTGAAGGTCCTGAGTTCACGCATAAGCCGTGCGCAAGATTTTGCGAAAGCTTCCTCTGTTCACCCAGCAGGGAATAGGTATCCAGTTCTCTTTATTCAAAGCTGGGTAAGTGAAGGTGATGAGGAAGATGAGTGGCACCCCGCCTCAATTACACCGTCACCGGTACAAGTTGGGTCCCTAACATCCGCTTACGCACACGGGAAACTTTCTGCAGGGTCTTTTCTAGTAGGCTGCAACGTTGATGGAGATTGATGAACTGCAGGTTAAACCACTGGCCATGAACAGAACGATTGTGATGCCACTATGTGGGAGCAACAACAATTATTGGCGCTAATCGCCGATTGGATAAGGGGAGCCAAATTGCCACCGGTATGAAGAAATCTGGTCCTTGATTAGGGTGACAGACAAGGGCGATCATGACTTCCGGCAGATTAGCTGTTGAATCGTGATGAAATTCGACCACCATTATGTATTGCATTGCAGGTTGCGTTTCAGACATGATAATTTTTCTTTGACAATGAGCGGGTTTGCCCCCATTGCAGAACGTGCCACTAAGTGAATGAAAGTATAGGACCATCAACATCGCTTGGGGAGTTGGAAGAATTTGCTTATGCATAAACCTTCTGCCACAAGAGAAACAATGTACAACATTTTTAACATTTTTCTGTTTCTAAAATTTGTGTTGCCAGCAAGCTTGTTAATGTGCATTGAGAATATAACAGACAGTCAATTCAGAGGAATCTCATATTAAAATTATAATCCTGTCCTGTAAAAGCTGTCGAGCAGAAATGATACCAGTAAGATATGAGCACTGCGTGCCTAGGTCACAGGAATGGTCACTAGAGACTGTTCAGAAATCTAGGAAAGGACGTCGAGGAATCAATGCACAATTACAGTAAGGATCCAGCTTTCTTTGAATTGATTTGACGTATTTTGTGACTCTATCGGAACTCTCCCGGAGCCCACCAAGAGTAAATGTATTCCCGGGAGCGGAATAAACAGAAAACCAGTCACATTTCCGAGTCACAAAGCTCTTTCATCATACACTGACATGCGTTACTTAAAAGCTTTTTTACCTGTGTGTTCTCCTGGCATTTCTTGATACCCGACCTACATATCATCCCTTTGCCGATCAAAATTAAAGGCTAAACAAAACACCCAAAGATAGGTCATGTCTCATGATCATCGGTCACACTATCAATCTCAGAGTGTGAGTTTTTTATGTCCCACTTCTGTATATATATACAGCAATTGGTAAATCTTGATTGAACCATAGAGTTATACTAGGATAACTAGAACGTATTTTTGATATATGACCGTCTCACTGTTATGGTAGAGCGGCCCGGCTAGATACCACTTTTTACCAGTAACGGCTTAGTATGGAGCACCCCAAGTGGGTAAGTATCAATGCTCCAGCTCACAGTGAGGCCCGCTTTGTTTGAGCTAGGAATAAAGGATGAAACTCACCAAGCGCGTAAGAGGGCGATGGACGCATAATTATGAGGGTGCACAACTCCAAAGTCGTACAAAAGGGGAGTTGATTTGTTACCGCGTACACACGTGTGAGAGTTCGGAGACAATTAAAATGAACAAAAATTGGGAAATATAAGAGACAAAGTAGACCCCTAGGGAGGTTTAGTTTGATAATGAATTGAACAGAATTAATCACAAACTAATGAGCCAGTCAAACGCTACGCCCAACAAAAGTAATTTCAGTAAACGAAAATACAAAACTAGTCAAGTACTGGTTCAGTTGTAGTGGGAAATCCCTAACTCTTGCAGCTCTTCATGGATAGCTCATCGGTTTTTGGTTGGAGCCTTGGCATTGCTGTATAATTTTGCAGACAAGGTCATAGAGCGTCGGGCGACCACAGATTTTCTCAACTAGTAACTCTTTGGCAACATTGCAGTGAGTAAAAGTAAAACTTGACATCGATTGCTACATTTTCCCGAAACGCAATGGCGAAAACTGGCATCACTAGATGACCCATAAAACGCCCTCCAATAATCAGTGTGCGTATTGAGTGGAGTCACATGATCGGAAAATACGCGAAGTAGACAAATGCGCGCACATTCACGATTGGGAAGTTCCATCCTTTATGTGAGCTCAAAACTAGGCTAACTCTATGACCTAAACCTATCCCTCGTCATATCCCAGGTTATGGCGTGTCCAGTGCGGTAACTCACTTATAGGGATGCACACATCCATGTAAAGAAGGGAACAACTGATGTATGGGAAGACATGGATAGCAACCCAGAGGTGACAGCGATGGTGAAATCTGACCTTAATTCGCTCCTGCACTCTGACCTAGTCCCCCTGCTAACCAGGAATCAAACTGGGGACCCATGCAAGGAACAATAATGTAAATCAAAAACAAATTTAACTACATATATGTAACATTGTCATGAACACTACTTATGCTGTATCTTACAGTGGGGAAGGTGGAGAATAAATAAACCAACATACCCACACCAGATGGAGACAACCATTTCTTTCGCGCATAAATCACAGAATCCAGCATGGATTCAAACAGCAGAAAGTAGCCCATCCATTCAGACACTATTACATCCACCTTCTCCACGGGTAGGGTGATCTCTTCTATTTTACCCTTGATGAGGGTAATCCGATCCTCCATCTCATTATCTCTGAAAAAAGTCATCTTATTCAGCGAAAAAGACTACTTGGATCCGACTAGACTAGCCAGGCGCAGCCCACTATCGTATTGAACTTTTCCTTGGCAGGTGTAGACTAAGCTCCGACATAAATTGAGATAATGGTCATACTGTGAGATCAGGTTTGCCAGTTCACTTACACTTCAACCATTCAGTTAATGGTTGCGACAATTAGTCGACGGACGACACGAATCAAGAGAATCTGAGAATCAGTATAATTCAACTTTTTGTCACCAGCTATCGTGTCGCCAGCCATCGTGTCGCCAGCCATCGTGTCGCCAGCCATCGTGTCGCCAGCCATCGCGTCGCCAGCCATCGCGTCGCCAGCCATCGCGTCGCCAGCCATCGCGTCGCCAGCCATCG
>Ga0224501_10001762_pt1 | contig 16857 bp, 8 predicted proteins | sample SF_Oct11_sed_USG_4_FD_169105 | JGI IMG/M metagenome (GOLD analysis project Ga0224501, IMG submission 169105) | Sediment microbial communities from San Francisco Bay, California, United States - SF_Oct11_sed_USGS_8_1 | ecosystem: Environmental > Aquatic > Marine > Sediment | place: USA... | reverse complement strand
GAGAGAGAGGGGGGAGAGAGAGAGAGAGAGGGGGGAGAGAGGAGTTACACTTACGTTGCTGACTTAAGTTAGTTAGTATTACTAATAATACTAGACCTAGGCTAGTACTATTACTATTAGTACTTCATTACTAGTTAGTCAGTTACCATTACCACGGTAACAAAACCATCACGCACGACGACTGTATGAATTTATAAGGAGACGTACCTAAACACGGGCACGTGGCACCTCAATCTAAGATTCAGAGGGTATAAAAAACCGACTTGGGGTCCAAGTTTGTTGAACTCCCGAGGATTTCCACGCAAGTGCTTTAGTAAAGAAGATCGGGAAATCAATCACTTGAAACATTGCCTCCTCTTTCAGAGAACGACAATTCCCGAGACATGGTAATTCTCGGCGGGGCAAATAACCCGAGATCATCGCAGAATGGGAGCTAAATAGCTCGCAGAAATATCGGGCCGATAGTAACGCGAATGCGTTCTTCCCTGGCTACACGACATTGCCATGATATTCACATATTGCTGCCACATCAGAACTTTTGATAACGTAGGGAATGCCAATAATAACGACAATGACATTTGGTGTGTACACCAGTTTTATTCCTTTGTACTATGAAATAATAACTACTACATCTCCCAGTGATTCATAAAGTATGTCCGGTATATAAGCTAGAGTAAAGTAATAGAAATGGAAATTATCGAGTACCACAAAAGTATCATACAACATGAACAATTCAAGCAATCCTATGTACAACATGTACAGTTAGCGGCATCAGGGTAAACAGCGCCGCAACCCCGCTGAATATCATTTCACTACTAAAAGCTAATAAATAAAACTGCAGTCATAATGATATCAGTTTGATCTTATCCAGAGGCGGGGATGGGTATGGCTGAGACAAGCAAAAATTGTCCTAGACAAAGTGAAAATGGCTTTTTAAGATGGTTTTTGAGATCCCTTCTTGCCAATCAAGGACTTGTGAATATGTGGGATGACACCACCACCGGCGATAGTAGCCTTAATCAGCAAGTCCAATTCCTCGTCTCCGCGGATAGCCAGTTGCAAGTGACGAGGTGTAACACGCTTCTGTTTGATGTCCTTACACGCATTTCCCGCCAACTCGAGCACCTGCAATCAGGATATGCTGACTTGCGAAACCCAGACCAACAATGCTGACTTACAAATTGCGATGTCAAGTAAGCTATGAGTGGCGTGACAGAGCACAGGATATACAAGCTTACACAATATGGCATGGAACTAACCTCAGCAGTGAGATATTCAAGGATGGCTGCGGAGTACACAGCTGCGGTGGCTCCTACACGACCATGACTGGTGGTCCGCTCCTTCAGATGACGATGAATACGACCCACGGGAAACTAAAACAAAGGCAGGGTGTCTGGGGGTGATCAGAGGCAATATGGAAAAGTTGTATGTGCAGTATCTCCGCCAAGTCAGCGTTGAGAACACTCGCCAGACTAATTACATTAATGTGTATGTCGACTTAACTTCCGGTGTATCCTGTTAAGTCGATAATAGATATGTATTTTCACTCTGAAAACCTCTACCTAACTACTTAGAAGTTAGACTTAGAGTGCCACCACGACTATTGTGACCATGGCAATCATCCTTATTCTGTCCGATTAACCAAGAGTTAGTGACCGGTAACCATACAGTTATCCTCCCTGGGGAGGATAACTATGCCGGTCACCAACCCTGACTCACTCACTGACTCAAGTCAATCATTTTCATTTTAATTGACTTGTGAATGTGACCACAGACCAGTCGGTGTCTTGGCACTCGGGTCGTCATGCAATCATTCGACTCGTTTTTGCTGTAGCGCCTGGATATAAAGTTGTCAATATGGAGGGAGTCTTTCACGACTCTCATCAAACTAATCGCCCTTAGCTGAATTGATATCTTACCTGGAGACCGGCTCTTGCAGACCTTGAAATGGCCTTGATCTTAGTCTTTCCAGAATCTTTACCAGCTTTTCCACCAGCCTGAAATTGTCAACGGGTTTTAGCATAAAAGGGTGAAATCTCATACACAAACTTTATATTTTTATAAAGACAAAATATTGCACATTGCGACAATTTGGTTTAGAACCCTGGATGGGCAGTTTAACGCATAAAAAATCAATGATAAAACTTACCATTTTCAAAATTATCTGTAGCTTTTTTCGGGAGATACGCGCCAACTGGAATCCCAAACAAGAATACGGCGCGCGAAAACCGCCAATCGAACGGGGTTTATCATACGATCACAACAATAGCGACCAATCAGGTGGCGGCTAACGTTCACATCTAATCGACCCATTTACAAAGAACTCACAAACTACTTTTGCTCTGCAGCACTTACGCAACTTCACAAAATCTTTCAAATAAAATCAAATAACACTACTGAATTAAAATAAGCGCATGAAAATTATCAGTTTTAAGTTGAAAAAAGAAAAACTATCCCGCATCTGCGGGACAGTCGAGGCCATTTTTGCTTGTCATTGAAACTTTTTTTCTTGCCTCGACTCATTCTCTGTTATCCAAAATGGTCTCAACGGGAGTCAAAGACGTGGAGATGAAAGAGGCCAAACCAAAGAAAGAAGAAAAGAAAGATGCAGAAGAGGAAAAAGTCGCAGAAGAAAAGAAGGACCCTGATGTATTGACATTAGAAGATCTTAAACAACAGGTTACTCTAGTTGAAAAATCTGTGCAGTCCAAGGAACCCAGATTTGTGTCAAGAGTTTTGAGGTCTATGCCAGCCACGCGAAAGAAGTTGAATTTCTCTGTTATGACGGCTCTTATCAATGGATACTATACTTACCCATCAAGTGATAAAACAAAGTTGTTGGCTTTTCTCGAACAATCAATGGAAACTGATTCCAAGCCACCACCATTTCAGCCTCGTTCGGCTAAAGCATCAGCACAGCCTCTGTTGCCAGAGGTTGCTACATACATTAATTTACTGCTTGTGATTTATCTTATCGACAACAAAGCAACAGAAAAGTCAATTGAATGCTCGACGGCGTTAGTTGAGAAGCTGGCGACATTGAATCGGCGAACCCTTGATGGATTGCAAGCGAAGTGTTACTTTTACTATGCAAGAGCTAATGAACTGGCTGGACAGCTGGATTCAATCAGAGGGTAGGTGATTTAGGGCACCTTTTCATCACCTATTGCTCCATGATCTTTAAAGTTTAAATAGTCGCTTGTTGATCTTTATATACCAGTAAATCCACTCTCAGTCTCAGTCGTCACTCGCCTTGTGTTCCAAAACTCAGTCCCTGTAAATACCTGAATGATCATATCGCTGTATAGTTTACCCAGTTATTTACCTAAACTTCAGTTTGATGATGGCTTTTACTTAGACTTAGAGTTTGAGTGAATGTCAAATCCCAGTCGCAGAAGGTTTGCACGCAGCCATTGCATACATCTCCGAGCACTTTTTGCCATTATAACAGTTACTACATGAATTTCATTACAGATTTCTCCATACAAGACTACGGACAGCAACACTCCATTCAGATATGGAAGGACAGACCACACTACTGAATCTTTTGCTGAGAAACTATCTCATGTTTGACCTGTACGACCAAGCAGACAAGCTTGTGTCTAAGTCAACCTTCCCTGAACAGGCAAACAATAATGAATGGGCCAGGTATGTAATGATTCTTACTCCGCAATAGTACTTGATTCCTCTCAGCAGTTTTCATGTTTTGCTTTGTGGTCTATGCAATAGTTTCGCATTGTTGAACTAGTATGTTTATACAGGGGCTTGTGTTGGTCGCAGGCCGTTGCTATCAGAATTGAATGCTTTATCGCAATAATCAATCAATCCTGTACCAAATTATGAAATCTCTCGACTAGCCCAGTTTAATAAATATACCATATGCTTTGCAGGTATCTATACTACCTTGGTAGAATCAAAGCTATCCAACTCGACTACACGGATGCTCACAAGAACCTCTTGCAGGTAACAGGCAGAAATCCAACATAAAATGCCAGAATCTGGCCTTAAATGAATTCACTAGTCATATAATAGAATATGTCACGGATTCACTTTTCTGGCGTAGTATCTCTAGTATTTTTCTGTGACAGTTGTGCTCTATTTGCAGGCTATCAGAAAAGCCCCTCAGCATGGTGCCCCCGGATTCAGACAGACAGTGCAGAAACTGGCCGTCACTGTTGAGCTCCTCCTGGGAGATATCCCTGAGAGAGCCCTGTTCAGACAGCCGATGTACAAAAAGGCTCTGGCCCCATACTTCCAGCTCACCCAGGCTGTCAGAACCGGTATGCTACCAGTTTTCTTTATTACAGAATTTAAACTAAACTGCCATGCGTTATTACGGGTGATGCTGTAGTCGCTGCCCTGACGATTTGTCTAATTATGAGTTGTCTTCTTTTACCAATAAATGGACACGAGTTAACAACTCTAAATAGGTAATCAATCAATTTCCGTTTCTAGGCACATTAAGAGCTTCTAATGTGCTCAGTATTATGCTGCAATACCCTTCATTCTAGGAAACCTGGCCAAGTTCACGGAGACTCTCAGTGAGCACGGGGAGAAATTCCGTGCCGATCAGACATACACGCTTATCATCCGTTTGAGACATAACGTTATCAAGACGGGCGTTCGTATGATCAATCTGTCCTATTCTAGGATCTCTTTAGCCGACATAGCGCAGGTAGGTTCCTCACCATCTCAGTGACAATGTTCAGACAAGCCATCATTCATTGAGCCTTGCCCTGTCGGTAATCCTTTGCGACACTAGTGCCCCATACTGCCCGAACACACACAGTGGAGCTTTTTGCCCACATGAAACAGCCACTCAAATGCGTCCAGGAGGAGACAGCTTGGGCACCTTAGACATTGACCCGCGAATGCTTTTGTTTGGACAGACCAAAGATTCTACCAAGATAGGTCACAATCTTTAGTTTGTGTAAGAATGCAAACTGGCCGGTTAATCGATCAGTGCGCACGCGCTGGGTCTTGTAGGGGCTCAGGGCTCAACAGCACTAGAGCCCTCACTGTGACGTGCAACCCATCAGCGATTAGTTCCGATGTTCATACGTGTATATATTACAAGCTCTTTGCGTGTAAACACTAACCCACTTTTATCTATAGCAACATATTCCGGTTCCGATCTCGATCAGACGGCACAAAGACGTTAACATTATGTACGATCTAGCTGGAAGGTGAATTGCGCAAAGGGACGCAGATCATAGATCCCTGTAACTAGAGCTCCTACGAAGACCCAGCTGCATCATTCGGAAAATAGGCCTCGTGACCTATCTTGGTATAATCTTTCGACAGACCAGTGACGCTTGGCAGACCTACGAATCGCACTATCGTTTTTTATTTAGTGCAAACGCGAATTTTCTTGTTTGCACTATTCGGCTCATGCGTATACCATCAGAATTTAAATAAAAATAGAGCATTTTTCACCCAGCGCACGACGGCTGCGCTGGCGTGTCCGAAAGCGCCACCATGGTCTGGTACATGAACAAACCCGCATATTGGGTGTAATTGGAGTTGTCCTCTTTTGTACATAAAGTGTCATGAAAATATAACTCCATGGCAACATTGCTATTGCATCCGAGTTGTGTAAAAATAGTTTTATGCGGTCATCTTATGCTAGGGTATATTCAGTGGAGATCTTAGAACCCCGAATTCGATCATACAGCACGTCAACTCAAATATTCTCTCCTTCAAAGTTGAAAAGCATTTGCAAATTGAGAAATACCTTTTGTGGGCCCCATCATTCCAGCAAAATCACAAAATGGCTTGATGATCTAACATGGAGCAGTGTATTCACGTGTTCTCGGCTATATGGTCATAAAGTGACTCTTTTGCAGAAACTCCAACTAGACAGTCCAGAAGATGCCGAGTATATAGTAGCGAAGGCTATTCGTGACAATGTCATCGATGCGACAATTAACCACGAGAAAGGGTATGTCATTGTCATTACCGAACTCAGTGTCCGACCAACTGTACATGTGTAATACAAGGGCTGCGGCTTATCATTGCAGCCCTTGCTGTTCATTCATAGGATAATTATTGATAAGCCTCGGTTTGCATCTGAACCAATATTATGGGTATAATTACAGTTACGTGCAGTCAAAGGAAAACCCCGATGTTTACTCAACAACTGAGCCAATGGCTGCCTTCCACCAGCGAATTAGCTTCTGTCTGGATATTCACAACAGTTCGATTAAAGCGATGCGCTTCCCTCCCAAATCCTATAACAAGGATTTGGAGTCTGCAGACGAACGTCGTGAGAGGGAACAGCAAGAGCTGGAGAGTGCCAAGGAGATAGCTGATGAAGATTTTGATGGATTCTAGCAGAGTTAGATGTAGAGTGCAGCTCGTTATCCATAACAACGAACCCAATGGCGGTTCGCCGAACTGTTGTCTTACCAGTCAACACCAGGTTCTATCGAGTATCCCAACTATTTATATTGATGAACCTGGTATTGAGAATAAAACAATTTCTAAATCACACTGCATTGTCTTTGAGTACTCTAAGAGCTGGAGAAATGCTGGGCTGGATGAAGAAAATATGTCTTTATTGGTTAAACCATAACTTTATCTCAAAACAATAAAGTCCAGGATTACTGATGAATCTGGTGTGCAGTCAGTACATAATGTATGAGATGTCTCTGGATATTTAGGGAGGACAGTCCAAGGCAAAATCCACATGTGACCATCAGTCAATCAGCGGTGGAAGACATAAAAAATAATGCATTTCCATGTCATGCGCGTAGTCTTCATGCGAATGCATCATCATAGTTTAGGTAATCTATGAGCGTTAGGCGGGTCTCGTACAGCATTGGTGAGAAAAATACAATCATCCTGCATAGATTGATGCGGCGGTGTATGGGTTGCATCATCGTTTTACAGTGCTTCTCGGACTCAATCTGTTGCGCCCATCGGATGGCAAATTTAATTGATGCGAGTCCGTGCTTCGTATGCTTTTAGCTGAACCCCTACGCGATTTACGACTCAGAGCGCTTCCCACGCGTGACCGAATAGATCCGAATGCATCGCTTAGTCGACGCGATATACTGTCTCTCTGACTGGCATCTAATGCTAGCTCCTTAATACGCATGATGTTCTGCTTCATGCGATGTTTGCGCCATGCACGCTGCAAAGTCTTTGCAGCCACATCTTCCTTTTTACGCTGCATGGTGGTGGATAGAACCTTTATCTTTTGTCTCTGTGGGAAAGCCTGGCGATATTTGTCAGCTATTTGCTGTTTGAGCTTTTCGTTGGCTTCCCTGTGATCGTCGGACATATGAGTACCAACTTCATCAGTGGTGTGTAGCACGCGACGCACGAGCGCCATCAGAACATCCAAACAATGTATTCTGTCTCCTTCCACAATAGGCAGATTGAACGCCACAATGGCCATTCCGTTGGGCTTAGGTACCCCAAGTGGTTCTTCCAGATCTGCCAGCAGATCTGGTAGCTGCTCGATTTTAATATATTGGGTAGCTAGTGGGTCAAACTTCTCCCAGATTACATAGAACATATCAAAGTCATCTTCGGTGATACCGATCTCCTCCTGTTCGTGAGCCTGAGCAAAGTTCTCGAGAATGACGGCGATGTACATATTCACAATAATCATGAAGTTCAGGAACAGATAGACACAGAAATAGGCAGTGGCCAGTGCCGGGTGTCCGCAGTTACCATACGCGGATTTTTGCGGCACACCTAGTGTGTCTATGTAATGCGTACTGTTACAATCGTCTACACTCATAATGGGATCAATGACGTCATTCCACCCAGCAGAAGTGGACAGTCTGAAGAGTAGTTGCATGCTACGTCCGAATGTCTCGAAGTTCACCTTATCATTGAGTGAGTCAATATGGCGCACATTTCCAAACAGCGTCATACCCATGACGGCGAAGATGAACATAAATATAAACAGCAGGATAGCGATGTTAAATAGAGCGGGTATGGAGATTATAAGAGCAAACAGCAGTTTCCTTATGCCTTTAGCAGACTTCACTAGACGCAGCACGCGACCGATCCTGAAGACTCTTACTACACGGAGTAATGTCGGGGAGATGAACATTTCACCAATCTGACTGAAGGCACTAACAATTCCTACAATGGAAACAGGGAGATGAGGTATATGGGTGGATACGGCAGCGTATATAGTGCCCATGCCGTCCTTATCCCGTTAGTGCGAGGCTAGTAGTTCAATAGCGGGCAGTACCACTGTAAATCCTGTACATATGCAGGGGTTATACATGGTCATAAGTCTGCAAATAATATACAACCACTGAGATCCATCTGACTCCATGAATACCTCATCAATTCTTCATTGGGATGGAAAAATATTTTTTACATTCTTTTGTGATTTCCGCGATTCAATCGCTCTTAAATTTCACTATCGCACTTGTCTAGTGAATATTCGAGATGTCTCCTCGACTATTCGATGCAGTGCCAACTGTCATTTACTGTGCCCTATTTTAATTGACAAAGGGATTATCATCAACGAAGCGATTATACGACCATGTATAAACCGAGCAAGAGAATATTTAAATGGTATTATGGAGCTTCAGGTAAAGCGGCCAACGAGTACAGTTATTATGTAGGTACAGCTACCAGTGAACATACACAAATACAGCTCAATGCGTCACATCTATAAGAAAATGATGATCTAGCAAACAAATATACGCATGCATCCTACCATTTCTTAAAATGAAGCAATCTAGAGAGAACAATCTAATAGGGTAGTCAAATAGGAAAGGTTTATCAAAGATGGCGACCCAATTTCAACCAAAATCTGAAGTTTTTTTATTCAAATGATTTTTCCAATATGTCCTCAAATACAGACGCTTGAAAGTTTATAGGAACCCCAACCTAACTTGTTGATTGTAAAATGACAATACAATAGGGCATATGTCTATTTTACTGTGTCATAGAGACATGATACATATAGTACATGTATATGGCATATCTTATAGCTATCTATGCCGCATAACACATACTTTTGCATATCTATAACACAGTATTATAGGTTTATGCTACACATTTCCGTCTGTTGAATAACGGTCACAATGTTCGGTGCATCCATGTCTAATAGCAACAAATAACTGAAATTATATGGTCGATTTGAGCAGCAGCTGGTGGTTGCAGCAAGTCTTACTCGAATCTGCATAAGTTTTGCCCAATAGTATGAAGATAAGATCTGTGAGGCAAGACAAACAATGGGTTAAATAATCACTACAGACATGAGATATACAGGGATGTCTACCCAGGAACATGGACATATACAGGGATGTCTACCCAGGAACACGGACATATTCAGAAACACCTCATGTTACAGAACTTATGGCAAAGTGAAAGAACAAGTTAATTCATGTTGTAAAGGCTTGAATAGAAAAGAGAATACCGAATATACGAAATACGTCTAAATGACCCCTATTGCACTATCGGTGATGTATGAAATGTGAATGGGAGATTGGGTATATAGGATGATAAAAAACAGTTCGGAGGGACCAAGAGGGTTTCATACAAGAACAGGAAGATATACAAAATAAGAGAATACACACGCTAAATAAATCTCACACATGGCTTCATTTTTCTATACCCTAATCAGTATTAGCCTATATGGATACAGCTGTGTAAGTGTAACTGTGTGACTAACACAGTTCAACTGCGGCCAGTCTCATGACACAGGTAATAAGGGTTGGGTTTTAGCTTTACAGTTCGTCATGACCGACCCCCACTGTCAGTACTCTCGGAGCTTCTCACATAAGTCTGGGTTCTCAGACAAACCTCAGACATATGAGGTTTACCGATTAGAACAATAAAAAGATAGATCCCCGAAATTTTTGTTCGCCTGGATTTCTGACTCGGACTGTCTACTCGACTCTGATTCTGGCACCGATGTTTGTATCTCTTCGATTTCCGTGGATCTTTTTGTAAAAAAGACCTATGGTCTCAATAAAGTTATCCGTGTAAAACTTTTCAAATCAGAAGTTTAAAGCTCGCATTCTGGTAGAGTTTGTATGATTTACTCACCCACTAGAGAAAGTAGTACAACCACAAAGTCAAAGACATTCCATGCTCTCCTGAAGTAATGGAATCGCAGGCCGATGAGTTTGATGATCGCTTCTACCACAAAGACCATGGTAAAGATGATGTTTACATACTCCAGGATTGTGCTGAAGTTCGCCTGAGTATCAATCTACAATAAAGCATTAACAAAAATCTTCACTGTTTAATAAGCGTTTAGCAGTTTTCACTGCCTTGGATGACCAGAAGTCAACTACAAAATAACACATCATGAATTGCTGATGGTTCCTTTTAATCAGGCATGAAAAACAAAACTATCGAGAGATAGCTAACGGTGATCTAACAAGAGAGAGGTTTTACTCCGGCAATGGAATCCTGATGGCTGAACATGATGTGGATGGGCCTTATCGGCATATGTCTATGATGGGCAAAAACCTGTGGTTACTGTTCTCACCTTTTTCTGACCCTCCGGGAAATACGTAAAGGTGCCGTTCACCATATGGCCCTTATAGGCACTAGGATCAGGTATGTAGTCCATCATCATGGTGATCATATTAAAGAAGATACACAATGTGATCGCAATCTCAAATCTGGTATTCACAGCAATATCAAAGAAGAAGCCTTGTACTGCGTTCTAAAAAAGGCAACATCAAAATAGCGGGATAGCTCAACGGTCAGAGTGCATGGCTCAAGATTGACAAGTCACGGCTCCAAGTCCTAGTCATACCGAGTGCCCACTGTGAGAACAAGCTCCTCACATAATACCCTAGCGTCTACCACTTCAAATAGGATGGCCATGTGACCGAGTAGATAAAAAATGCACCAGGCGACTCCATGGGACACAAAAGTGGCATTCCGTCGTCATTTCTTCTGACAGCGATCAGGAGTAGGGCAAAGATCAAACTATTCAAGGTATTTACTTCATTAGGTGACTCTCCGCTAGAACCCGCGTGACTCAGAGAGAAGATTACTCTACGGGTGGGCCTCTATGTTTTATGTCCATAGTGTAAACCTACCTTTGGCCTTCTGATTGTCTTTTGGGGTTTTTTATTACCCAGCTTTTTCAGAGTATTGTAGTAATGGCGCTGATTTTCAGTTAGGAACGCGGCGAGATAGCTTCCATCATACTGTAACAGTGATCAGTTAGTCAATCATTCAAAACATAAAACAAGGGCCTAATGCAAATTTCAAGGGCTCAATAAATATGTGTGTACTACAAAGGTGTCTACAACCGCCGAGGGCTCAATTCAAACTGGAAGATCAGGTTGTGTCTCGTAACCTCGGTTCGATGTAAAAAACATTTTCAGCTCAACGCTAGGAATGGTAGTTGATAGACAATCATTGACCCGAGTGGGGGTACCCTAAGGCCTCAATGAATATGCTAATAAGTGAGCATGAGAAAAAATGAAAGCGCATTGTGCTGTCTTAGCCTTTTATATTGAATGGCTTAAAGCGAAACTGACCATTTTGTGAATTTAATACCAAAAGCAATGATAACAGTAACCAATCGCTGAAATGAATACTGCGCTTAGTAAAGGTGAGCGGTCATCATAAGCGGTATGTATACATACCTTCTTTTTCAATTCGTTGAAGTTTTCAATGATGACACCAATGAAGAGATTGAGTGTGAAGAAAGCTCCAAACACGATGAAAACGACAAAGTAGATATACCAGTAGAGTCGAGCTTCTGTGAATGCTTGGGAATGAAGCTACAGAAAACCATGAATGGGCGTCATAATTTGGTTTGTGATAGACATATTCAGTGCCCACAGATGGTATTTGTACTCAATCTGCTTGTGTTAGTGGATTCGTAATGGAGTGAAGTCCGGATTCCTAAAGACATATGACCCTTGCCAAGGTGGTAGAGATCTGTTAAGCTTACCAGAAGTGGAGCATCAATAGAGGCTTCCATAACTTCCATCCAACCTTCAAAGGTGGCTACTTGGAATAGAGCCAGATAGGAATGGCCGACGTGGTCAAAGTGGATTCTCATTTGTCTTTCCCATTGTCCTGCAGAAACAGAGGCAGTTTATGGAATTAAATCTTGATGAGATTCTCTAACGGCAGCTTGGGGGCAAAGTTCTAAATCTAGGAGCATTATACTCTGAGTTTTAGGGGGACATCCACAACCGGGAAACTGAATAATCTGTCTGCTTTAAATGGCATAGATATCACATCACAGACATATAAACCCATGGTATTTATGACTATGGACATGGATGAAGATGTCAAAGCATATTCTCGTATGCTTCGCTTTTTTATGGTATGGAGTATTTTTGAATACTCCGTTCTGACAATACACACATTATACCTATTATATGCCTATGGTTTTGCCATATAGGATCTATATGTGTATATAAGAATAAGACAAAATGACTACTAGGCACAGAACATTATAGTGTTATAGAGTCTATTTCTCATTATACCTTCTAAAGCACTCAGTGTGTAAGTATGCTTGTGTTAATCAATTGTCTATGCTGGCGAAAACACCATTGTTCAGTATGCTGTGAGATAGAACACATAGTTGTATTTACCTCCAAGTGTTTCGCACAGCCAAGGCCAGTTCCTGTTCTCCAGATAAGGATTGTCAACACAGGTTGACAGATCTGTTGGCCATGTTATGTTGGGAGTGTCAAATGAGTATGGTGGACCACTCAAAGCCTCCCATCCTACTGGCAAGCTCGCATTTCCCACACACCACGGAGCTGTCACATTTGCAGTAACCTGACAACGGAATCATATACCCGTAACAACAAAGGCAACAGAAAAATGAGTACTGGCGCATTGAGCAAAAAACTCCAAAGCAAATGTGCCAAGTGCTCCAGGTTTGTCGCAGGGCAATGGGTAACCAATCCTTATCTGTTTGTGAATGCCTCTAAACTTTTCTTAGCGGAGTTAGGATTATCGATGATGCCGTGCTATCTGGCCTGGTTTTTGCTATTGTTTCAACTAAGATACCGCCTTTGATCACGACACGGTGTGCTGAAAGGTACCCCTCCGATTCAGTCGCTCGAAGTGGAGATAAGATAAGTAGATTCACCACTATTTTCACACTTACCCGCTCTCCTTCATAATAGCAAGTGTAAAAGAGGCCTCTAAATGTCTGCACTCCCATGATAGCAAAGAGAAGCCAGAAGACAACAATCACAATGGCAACATTACCAATAGCGGGCAGAGCAAAGATCAATGCGTTCACAACAATCTAAAACATAAAACGGTGATTAATAGTTTAGTAATGAAATATTCATGTTGGAGACTGAAAATACTGTCTTTAGATGCATTTCTAGTAGGTTCCTCTAGAACCATAGGCTAATCTTATATGACGTAACTGCACTCAAAACAAACAACTGACACAAGCAAACAACTTCCCCAGGATTTTTTGCAAGAATCTGAAGTGTTCAGATAAGTGTTATTTCTAAACAGAACATTTGTCGCTGAGATTTTAGACAACATTGGTCAGTAAAATGCCTCACCTTCATGTTTTGCCATCTAGATACAGCCCTGAGAGGTCTGAGGGCTCTCAGAATACGCAGTGTTCGGAATGCGGATACATCAGTATCACCGAAGTCAACATACGATCCAACTAAATCAATCACGGATACCTAGAAAAGACAAGTAGAAAATTATCTTGAAATGAAGTCACAGTACCAACCCAGGATAAACCCTGCTGACCATTTTGCAAGAGAACTACTCAGTTTTTTTGTATAAGTCTTTTATTATTCTTCCCTGCTCCGGACAATGGAGTTGGCTCATTAATGACCAAGGAGAGTTTGCTGGACCGTGGAGTTGGCTCATTAATTAACCATCACCATAAACTTTTCTATCTTCTTGTCTCACTCTATACGAATGGAGTGATCTAACCACCAAGCCACAGATGTGCCCTACTCAGGTTACTAATCAAACTCTACTTTAAACCAGGTGTTATTGCGCGATTTGCTTTGAATATATTTGAGTAATAAATATGTACCGGTAGTTGGGAACTTACACAGACGATGATGAAATCAAGAATTGTCCAGAAACTGGTGAAGTACTTTTTGAATCCAAAGGCGAACCACTTGAGTATCATCTCAATGAAGAAGAAGACAGCAAAGACAATGTTCAGATAGTTGAGAACTTCGATCAGAGTTTGTTTTCTGTGCAGAGTTATATCCTAAAAAACACAACTCTTCTTTAGCACAACAAAATACAACAAGACTCCTGTATGAGAGTAATGGAGATATAAGCATCAGAACTGTCATTTATGAAATACATCCATTAATTTTATTATAGACAAAATATATATACCGGTAGCGAACAATAGGGAATTACATAGTACATGTATTAGTAGCCTATAGAAGAGCAATATATAGGTGTATTAACCGCTGTATATATACATACTCATAGTTTATCATTTCGATATATAGTTAAGGTTGTAAGGGGGAAATACAGTTAAAACATTTAATAGTCCACGCTTGGCACTACTCCTGTATAATGTGTAAGACTCACCTCAAAGCAGAGTGTGATACTACTCGCTCCGATTAGGAACAGGATGAACCCTTCAAAGGCATTATGGGACACAATCTTGGCGGTGATTTCACGGGTGGCTGTCCATAGCGGTGTACAACAGTTCTGTATTCTTGGATCACTGAAACATAATGCAGTGTGTCAATGAATGATGCGAAGTATGTATGCTGTGTTTTTTTTTAGTTCCAAAATCATATTTTATTTCACCTTATTCTAAGCAACCACTGAAATTAGGATTCGGAGTGCAGAATTGGGTTCAAAAAGCGACAAATTTTCCTATTAAATGCTAAAGTGAAATCCTTTCTTGGAAGCTACTAAAGTGAGCAGTTTTTATTATCTGTTCCATCAACTTTTCCTTTAACTGAAAAGTCACCAGGGACTGTATACCGTAATCAAATGTGCTCTCTACCCATGGCTATTAATTCGTCCTTTATGATACTATATCAAAGGGGCTAATCCAATGCAAGTTTTTCGTATTCAGTGTGAGGAGTTTTAGTGGGGATCCTTCAAATCAAGGGTCTACCGGTACCATTTTTTTAATAAACACATTAATTTTCCTTACTTATGGCAGACAACGCAGCAGCAGTCAGGAAGAATAACGATGCCGTCTTCTGTCACCATATTGTCTTCCTCTCCCTCTTCCTTCTCATCAAACTTGTTATGACTCTCGGCCGAACCTTCAAGTTCAAGTACAGCAAAATAATTATGGGCTCAGTAATACGTGGTTAAAAGTTGAATTTGAATCATCAAATCGTCAGCAATTTTAAAAACAGTGTTGCTGAATAAAATGATTACATCATACAGATCTAATACCACACGTCTAACAATGAACTTTAAACTTTGAGGAAATCAAAGTAATCAAAGTAATCAAAACTAAAACTTGATGACGAATTAGTTTTATATGCCCTTACATCCTATTGCAGTCACCAGGACAGCTGATACTGCACCAGGACAGCTGATACTGCACCAGGACAGCTGATACTGCATCAGATAAATTGAAAATTTAAGCGCTACCACCACCCTATGAGAACATATAGCCATGCATCAGGGAAGGATCGCTAAGCCGAAGGGATTTACACATACATGCAGCCATGCAGTTGGTATCGACATGTATCACATTGATGGTGAGAGTATTGGAGACTGGTGATTATCTAGGTTGGTGATTGATTAACAGGTCGGAGTGTTCACTCACTTTCCGTAGTTCCAGCAGGGGCAAATGCTGTGGTCTTCTTTTCGCCGTTTATATTTGCGGTAGGCGCGGATGAGTCCATCGATGCTTCGAATTGAGCGTATTCATCACGATTTGTGGTGAATGCGTTTTCGATATGTTTTAGATTATCGGCGGACATTTCTGGCGGTTTGTTCTTCAGGACCCCATTACCAATGTTAGTGCCGTTAGATAGAATGGAGATAAGACTGCCACTGCGACTGGTTTTACTGTGACCGTTACTGAGATGCTTCATTTCCACTCCACCATCTGGTTAGGAAACAGAGAAGCTCATGCATAGAACAAAAATATCATGCATCATGCCGGATAAAGGGTAGAAATATACGATAAGTTCTAGGGCACTTTGCGTTCCATAACAACCGGTCGTAGAGTCAACTGAGAGGATAACTCTATGCAACCGGTAGTATGCAGTATCCACTGAGGGTTAAAGGAATCACAAGAGATTTTTATGCTTGGACAGATACGGTTGTGTGTAGACACATTGTTGCCTATTGGACACAAGGTGCACTTTCACCATGCAGGAAGGGAACTAAAATAACCAGAGTTCTATATAGCTACCATGCAGACCAGACATTAGCTCTATAGCCATAGAACTACACGAGGGTAACTTATCAGTGATTTTGTACAGAAGTTGGGTAAACCCAACTTACCAATTGAAAGATATCTATGTATAGCTGAACACCAGTCTGTTACATGACGAGACAAGAATTAGTATGGCCAAGTGGCGTGTTAATACCGATTCAGTAACACCCAAATTAAAAGGATCTCTATAACAAGTTAATCTGGTCCCCTTCGGGAGAATCAATAAAGAATTTTATCCAAATCGCAATAAAATTTAAAATGCTTTCAGTCTCAAGGTCAAACTATTTCAATCCTCTAAATTAAGGGGTCACTGAAATTACATCTAGGTAGTGTAATAAGGATGCATACTCATGGAGGTTTTACGAATAATGGAGTATAGTTCTGGGATGCTGGTTTCCGGTAACTCACCCTGACTCAGATTAACAGCGCTGCCATTTCGGTCAAGTTTCTGGGGATCTGTACTATCAATCAGATTCTTGATACTGTGGTGGCTTCCATTTACCGTGACCTCTGGACGACCTTTC
>Ga0224501_10001761_pt1 | contig 16865 bp, 14 predicted proteins | sample SF_Oct11_sed_USG_4_FD_169105 | JGI IMG/M metagenome (GOLD analysis project Ga0224501, IMG submission 169105) | Sediment microbial communities from San Francisco Bay, California, United States - SF_Oct11_sed_USGS_8_1 | ecosystem: Environmental > Aquatic > Marine > Sediment | place: USA... | reverse complement strand
CCAGCCGGAAATCTTGATGGAAGCCCTGTTCAAGAATTGCGATCTGGAAACGCGCTTTAATATGAATATGAACGTTCTTGAAGGCGGGCTTGTGCCAAAGGTCATGAACATCAAGGAAGCCTTGCAAAACTGGATGGACCACCAGCAGGAAGTTCTTGTCCGCCGCTCTCAGTTCCGCCTTGAAAAAGTGCTGCACCGTTTGGAAGTCCTGGAAGGCTATCTGGTTGTTTATCTTAATATTGATGAAGTTATCCGCATTATTCGTTTTGAAGATGAACCAAAGCAAAAATTGATAGAAACATTCAAGCTGACCGATGTTCAGGCCGAGGCCATTTTGAATTTGCGCTTGCGTCGATTGCATAAACTGGAAGAAATGGAAATCCGTACAGAACATGACGGCTTAACAAAAGAAAAAGAAGACCTTGAAAAACTCATAAAATCTGAAGCACGTCAGTGGACAAAGATCAAAAAGCAAATCGGTAATATTAAGAAAATGTTTGGACCGGACACAGCCCTTGGTGCGCGCCGTACAATGATTGGCAGCGCACTTGAACCGATGGAAGTAGACCTGAATCAGGTGATGATAGAAAAAGAACCTGTGACAGTTGTGTATTCTTCTAAAGGCTGGATCAAGGCAATGAAAGGTCACGGCCATAAACCGGCTGATATCAAATATAAGGATGGAGATCGAGGTGCTTACTTTATCGAAGCCCAGACTACGGATAAGATTATTATTCTGGCGACAAACGGGCGTTTCTATACACTGGGTTGTGACAAACTGCCATCGGGCAGGGGCTTTGGCGAACCTTTACGCTTGATGGTGGATATACCTAACAACTCAGCTGTTGCCGATATGCAAATCTATCGGGCGGATAAAAAGATGCTTGTTTATTCCAATGAGGGGCGTGGCTTTATCGTGTCTTCTAATGACGTTCTGGCCCAAACCAAAACGGGTAAGCAAATCCTGAATGTTAGTGGTAAGTCAGAAGCTGTCGGATGCTATTATCTGGAAGAGGGCGATGATCACGTAGCAATCATCGGTAAAAACCGCAAGATGCTGGTTTTCCCTATTAATGAATTGCCGGAGATGAGCAAGGGTAAAGGTGTAATGTTGCAAAAATACAAAGACAGCAGCTTATCCGACCTTAAAACCTTTAATCTGGAAAAAGGGCTGGAATATAAATACGGCGCAGGCACAACCACGGTTGAGGATATTGCTCCGTGGATAGGAAAACGCGCCAGCGCAGGCCGCCTGCCGCCTAATGGCTTCCCGAAGAGTAATCGTTTTGGGTATAAATTCTAGAAAATTTTCACGTCATTCCCTGAATTTTCGAGCAGAAAATTCTAAGGGAATCTAGATATAGATCGCCTTAGAATGTCTCCGACATTCAGGCGATGACGAGTTAATGCAAATTACTGCCGCTTAAACAACAAATACACCATCTTCTTGGCACCTTTTGCGCCTTTAACCTCATAGCGTGTGGGTATCCAGTTTTCTGGTGGGGTTTGCCAGTCGGTGCAGCTTTGAGCTAGCCATTCAAAAGCGCCGTGATTTACGGTTTCAGTGATCATCCAGTCGGCGAGGTCTTCGACATCGGTGGTCAGGATCAAATCACCGCCTTTTTTCAAGATGCGGGCAAAGATATCAAGGTTTTCTTTGCGCACCAGCCTGCGTTTATGGTGGCGGGTTTTGTGCCAGGGATCGGGATTGAGGATATATATTCCATCTATTGAATCCGGTTTGAATGATCGGGCCAGTAACATCCCGTCATCCATCAATACGCGTATGTTGTCTGTATTGAGATCATTTATTTCTTTTAGAAAAGAAGTCATGCCATTTACGAAAGGCTCGGCGCCGATATAGGCCTTATCGGGGTTACCGAGCATTAATTCCTGTAAATGCTCCCCATGACCAAAGCCAATTTCCAGCCAGTATTCTTTAAACGGCCTATCAAAAAAATCAGCAGGGCTTTTGTTTGATTGCAGGGTAAGAAAGTTTTCAGGGGTATTGATCCTCGGCAAAACTTCATCAAGAGCTTTTTGTCTTGATGAACTTAAAGAACGCCCCTGACGTCTACCAAAAAGAGACCGCTGGTGTGTAGCGGTCTCTTTATTATTCTTAAGTCTCATAATCTTTTAAAATAAAATTAGCCAATAATGCGTTGCAAATCATCAACAAGATCTGTTTTCTCCCATGAGAAATGACCTTCTGCTGTTGGCTCTCTACCGAAGTGACCATATGCAGATGTCGGCTCAAAGATCGGCTTGTTCAGTTGCAGATGCTCGCGGATGCCGCGTGGGCGCAAATCAACAAGTTGTTTAAGTGCTTCAACGATTTTGCTTTCCGGCGCTGTACCTGTTCCATGTGTGTTTAGGTAAACAGAAATCGGCTTGGAAACACCGATCGCATAGGCAAGCTGGATCGTACAACCATCTGCATAGCCTGCTGCTACAATGTTCTTCGCAAGATAACGAGCGACGTAAGCTGCCGAACGGTCAACTTTAGTCGGGTCTTTACCGGAGAATGCACCGCCACCATGAGGCGCCGCGCCACCATAGGTGTCCACAATGATCTTACGGCCTGTAAGACCTGCATCGCCAACCGGACCACCAATTACAAAGCGGCCTGTGGGGTTGATATAAATTTCTTCTTCGGAAGGCATCCAGCCATCAGGCAAGGACTCTTTAATGAACGGAATAACGATATTCTTAACATCATCATGTGAAAGTTCTTCCGCGTGCTGTGTGGAAACAACAACAGAGCGAGCGCCTACAGGTTTGTCATTTTTATATTCCAGTGTTACCTGTGATTTAGCATCAGGCTCAATCCCTTTGATTGTACCGGCATGACGGGCTTCCGCAAGTTTACGTAAGATTGTATGTGAGTAGTGTAGCGGAGCTGGCATAAGGGCATCTGTTTCCCTGCAGGCATAACCAAACATAATACCTTGGTCTCCGGCACCTTCTTCCTTGTCAACGCCTGTACCTTCATCAACGCCTTGCGCGATATCAACAGATTGCTTGTGCAATTTCACATCAATATCTACGGTTTTCCAATTAAAGCCCTCCTGTTCATAGCCGATTTTTTTAATGGCCTGACGTGCGGCTTCCTCAATTTTTTCCTTAGTAATACTTTCCGGGCCACGTGTCTCGCCACCAATAACAACACAATCAGTTGTCACGAAAGTCTCACAAGCAACCCGTGAATGAGGGTCTTCTTTAAGGTAAAGGTCCAGTATTGTATCGGAAATTCGATCACAGATTTTATCTGGATGTCCTTCGGATACGGATTCACTTGTAAAAATGTAATCTGTTAGTGTCTTTTGTTGCATAGCTTGTCCTGAATACGGCATTGGTTAAACTTTCCTGATAATTTTCATTTCCTTTTAAAACTGTGGACACAGTAATCCATAGTATCTATGGATTTCAAGTTTAAAAGGAAAAAGTTTTATTGGAATGCTTCTACTAGTATTTTAATTTTTTTAAGAAGCTCTTTGCGATTTTTCTTATCTTTTACTGAATAATACAACCTAACAAGATCAAGAGTTTCTTTCTGACTAAAAATATCTTTTTCAGCTAGCTTGGAATTGTCGGCTAGATCGTAACCTTCTTGATTATTATCGGCCATTTCATAAGAAGGTTTTTTAAGAGAATCCCTCTTTCTCTCCAGATCTTCATAAAAATAGTCAATTGGAACTTGGAGTATCTCACTAAATTTTAATAAGCGACCAGCACTTACACGATTCGTACCGTGTTCGTATTTTTGTATTTGCTGAAAGGTGACACCTACAGAATCTGCAAGTTTTTCCTGACTCATTCCTAATAGCGACCGTCGCATACGAAGACGTTTACCCACGTGCTTATCGACATAATCTGGAATACCCTTCGTTTTTTTTTCTACTTTATTCATTTGACTGACCTGAGCTTTAATTTGCTTATAAGGCACAAAAGCCTATTGTGTTAAAAGATTTTCTTATTCAGTATACCTACAATATACCTACCCTAGTATGCAAATGATCTTAAGGATATATTTTACAAAAGTCACGCAATCATCGTTAGAAAAGACCATTTTTATTTGTTTTTTTTAAGGGAAATCTACGGATTACTGGCTCGTTTATTTGGGAGCGGAAGTAAATGACTAATAACCACATCTTCATGCATGTCGGTAACTTTTAACGCTCGTCCGAAGGGGTCGTAGAGTGCTGTAATACCCGTGTTTGCAACTCGAATAAGAGGGGTATTTTGTTCAATGGCTCTGAACTTTACCTGTGCAGAGTGCTGATATGGACCTGCGCTTTCTCCGTACCATGCATCATTTGTGACGTTTACCATGGCAAGTTGTCCAGCATTATTTTTGCCTGAAAAGGATCTTGGAAATATAGCTTCATAGCAAATTGCAGGAATATAAGAAAAATCTGACCGAGTTTTTACTGTTTTAGGGCCTAATCCTGCTTTGAAGCCGCTAAAGCCAACGATAGGTGCGATGCTGAAGATGTTATCGAAAGGTATGTATTCACCAAACGGAACAAGATGATGTTTATCGTAAATATCTATAATCTCTGCGTTTTTGCCAAACATGACTATAGAATTAAAGTAGCTATTTTCCTCTTTTTTATATCTTAGAACTCCTGCAATAAGGAAGACATTCCCCTGATAAACAGACAATGAGTTTGCAATAGATTCTTTGGCTTTTGGATGTTCCATTACGAATGGTGGAAAGGCCGTTTCAGGCAAGACAACATATATATCGTGCCCATCTTTTTCCTGCAGCAAAGACTTGCTAATAGTAGCGAGTTGATTACTAAAGTGATCCAGTATTTTATCACTCTTCCATTTCTCGCTTTGCTTTATATTCGGTTGAATAAGAATAAATTTTACGTTTTCACTATATTGAGTGGGGTTTTGTGCAAGCCTTTGCAGGCCGTATATATAATTTCCTGAAAAGCTTATGAAAGCTAAACAGATAATAATTATTTTATATCGGGTTTTATTTTCAGAAATAATTACAAACCCTGGAGCAGAGCACCAAAATAGAGTCAAACCTGTCAGAAGATAAATATTCCATAAATGTACAATCTGGATAATTTCAAGATTTTCTGCCCAGATATAACCAAACAGGTTCCAGGGAAACCCTGTGAAGATGTAACCTCTCAGGATTTCACTAGAAAACATAAAAAGAATAAAACCTATATAGCCTGAAACGTGTCTCAGGTTTAGCATTTTTTTGGAAAGGTAACAGGCAAAGGCTGTGAAGAAAGATAAACCCAAAGGCAGGCCCGCTACTGCTATCGGCCATAGCCATGCATATTCATTCCCCTCAACAAGCAAAGCATTGGCAATCCATGATAATCCAAAACCAAAATATCCAAGACCAAAGCAATAGCCTGTCATAGCAGCTCTAAAGTTAGTAGATGACATAGTTAGCAAAAGATAAAGGGCACTTAGACCTATGAACAAAGTAAAAGTAAGATGAAATGGTGCCAGTGCATATGTGCTAAATGCTCCGAATATGAAAGCGAAAATAGCAAAGCGGTATTTCTTACCGTCTAGTATTTTTTCTAAATATTTGATCATATATGGGAGATTTACTATTCATAGAAAATGAAAGCAAGGTCTATTCCTCCGGAGGGAGGATTTTCAACCGGCCTACACGCCTTGGGTCAGCTTCCAGTATTTCAAATTCATAACCTGAGCTATGTTTAATGATCTCGCCTCGAACAGGAACCCGACCTGCTACAGAGAAAATAAGTCCGCCTAGTGTATCGTTTTCTTCACGCTCTTCTTTGGATAGTATCTCTCCGAAAGCCTTTTCAAAGTCTTCTAAATCAACGCGGCTATCAGCAATAATCGAGCCGTCAGAAATTTTAGAAATTTGCGGGTGATCTTCCGGGTCATGTTCGTCATCAATTCGTCCGACAATGGCTTCAATTATATCACCGATTGTCACAAGACCATCTATACCGCCGAACTCGTCGATAACCAAAACCATATGCTTTTTGGTCAGGCGCATTTGTAGCAATAAATCCAGCAAAGCCATTGCCGGAGATACAACAGGGATTTCTCTTGCCAGATCTATAGCATTTATAGTGCCTCCTTGCGCCAGAGTTGCCATGATGTCTTTAATATGCAAACATCCGATAACGTTATCCAATGTGTCGTTATAAACAGGAATCCGGCTATATTGTTTGTTGGCAAGAAGGCCGAGAATCTCCTCATGCGTAATGACATCTGTAACGGCAACTATATCGGCGCGCGGAACCATAACATCTTCTGCTTTCAGGTTTCGCAAGGCTAAAATATTTGAAATCAGTAATTTTTCGTGTGTAGAAACGGAACCTTTTTCATCTTTACCGTTTTCTTCATCGATATATTCTTCAATTGTTTCCCGAAGAGATGAGTCAGATTTAGATTTGAGTACTCGTTTTACAAAGGAAACAAGACCTGCTTCACTTTGATTGTCATTTTGCTTGCTAGATTCCCCACCAGTGCTTACCGACGGAGGGTCTTCATCAGAATTTTCGTTATCTTCGTTGTGCATTTCAAACATCTATAAGTCCTTCAGTATTACATATAATTATATGATTTCATAAGGGTTTTTTATGCCCATTTGTTTTAAAATCTGGATTTCCAGAGATTCCATTTTTTGGGCGTCTTCCTCGTTTTCATGATCGAAATGTAAAACATGCAAAACGCCATGTACAAGAAGATGCTTTAAATGTTTTTCAAAGGTTTTATTTTGCTCTGTAGATTCCTTCATAATCGTTTCATAAGAGAGAATAATATCACCTAGAGAATCAATGAATTCTAGATACTCAAATTCCTCCGGCTCGGTCTGGGGAAAAGACAGGACATTCGTAGGAGCGTCTTTTCCTCTATATGTATGGTTAAGTTCCTGAATAAATTCATCATTAGCAAGAACAATACTGATTTCCTCCACGGATTCCGGCGTTTTATTTACTTCCTTAAGTGCTGTTTGTAAACTGTGTTCTACACAATCACCGATAATCCCCAAATTAACATCATCCCAGAGATGGGATTGTATAGAGATGCAGATTTCTACGTTTGGTTTAGTCTGTGGCTTTGTCATAGGCACTAATAATTTTTTGGACAAGGGAATGTCTGATGACATCTTTTACAGTAAATTCGGTGAATTGTATTTCCTGAATGTTGCTCAGGATATCCACAGCTTCATTAAGACCGGACTTAACCCCTTTGGGTAAATCAGTCTGGCTTAAATCTCCGGTAATCACCAAGCGAGAATTTTCACCCATACGGGTAAGGAACATTTTCATCTGTGCGCAAGTCGAGTTTTGTGCTTCGTCTAATAGAACAAAACTATTGGCGAGTGTTCGCCCGCGCATAAAGGCCAGGGGGGCAATCTCTATATCTCCGGCTTCCATACGCTTCATCATGAAATCCCACGGCATCATATCGTGTAAGGCATCATAGATAGGCCGGATATAAGGGTCGATTTTCTCGCGCATATCACCAGGCAGAAAGCCGAGATTTTCACCGGCCTCTACGGCTGGTCGGCAAAAGATAAGTCGATCAACCTTGCCCTGAAGGAACATATCCACGCCTGCCGCCACAGCCAGATAGGTTTTACCCGTACCTGCGGGGCCAAGCCCAAAAACCATATCATGCTGGGCTATGCTTTTAAGATACGCAGCCTGAGTAGGGGAACGAGGCGCAATGGTTTTGACCTTGGTCTTGATGGCCGCTTTATTGTTTTCCTCGGGATCCGGCATTTTTTTACGTTTTCTCAGTTCAGGAGATTTTATAAATCTAAGCTCCGTATCAATATGACTAGGAGAGACATCGTCAAGCGTACGCTCTTCGAGCTTTTTATACAAGGATTCCAGAATAAATTTTGTATTTTTTACATCGAGCTTTGTGCCGGAAATACTCAAAGAATTACCACGATCCGCGATCGAAACCCCAAGTTTTTTTTCAAGGTAAGTGAGATTGCTGTGTAATTCACCGAATAAGAGCTGGGCTTGAGAATTATCCTCAAACTCCAGTGCGATTGTTTGTGTCAAAAGTTATGCCCTGTGCTTAATTATCATCGCTCTTTAGTATAGTCTAAAAATACAAAGAAATGTATAATTTTTGCGCTTAATCTTGTTGCCCTACACTGTTTTTAAGCGTTTCCGAGAGCAGTTCGATAACTGGCAATTCTGGATTTTGGCATTTGTTATCAAATCTGTGCCCTGTCATACCAAAAGCTAGCACCAATTCTTTTTTAAACTTAGGATTATCGATTATTTTTATATGTCTATCATTTAATGATTCTGAACTATTTATAAATTGTTTATATATGGCATCCTTTACTGCAACATATGTAATTATGTCCATAGCACCTATTTCTTTATTCGCCTCATCTAAAAAAGCTTTCTTATCGCAGAGCTTTTCGCTTTTATAGAATAAACCAGGAAATGCTTTGCTATATTGGTATTCAATATCTTCGGGAATTTTGCAGTTATTTTGCATGAGATGGTAATACTGAAAAGCAATTAGCAAATACTTTTTCAGTTCTGAAGGTTGAATTTTGTTTTTTGTAGCGAGATTTTTTAAGTCTGCAATGCTTTTTTGAGTTTCTGGATTTCTTGAATAAACCATTTTTTCTGCATAGTCACTTGCAGATTCTAAACTACAAATATCCAATTTTTGCTTTTTATGATCCTCAAATCTAAGATAGCTAACAATGGTAAGTACAAAAATTAATGTAGAAATTATAATAAGTGTGTTTTTACTCATCTCTAAGCTCTATTCAAAACCTTGCCATCTTCAAGAACAAGCTCTCCGGTCAGGGAGTTTTCAAATCCCTCGGATATGCGTACTTTCTGGATTGTACCGATCAGGCGTTCATTGCCTTGCACGTGAACGGATTGGAAATAGGGGGAACGACCTGATATCTGGCCGTCTTTTTTGCCTTTTTTCTCGAATAGGATATCCAGCTCTAAGCCTTCGCATTGTTTGTTAAAGGCAAGTTGTTGTTCATTAATCAAAGCTTGGAAACGACTTAAACGTTCTGAAGCTATATGATCAAGTACTAAATTCTGCATATTAGCGGCAGGCGTGCCGGGTCTTGCACTGTATTTAAAGGAATAGCAAGACGCATAGCCAATATCACGGGCGAGCTGCATAGTATCCTCGAAATCTTCTTCTGTCTCACCGGGGAAGCCAATAATATAATCGGATGAAAACGCCAGATCGGGGCGGGCTTTACGCAGACGTGCCACCACATCACGATAGAGCTCAGCCTTATGCTTGCGGTTCATGGCCTTCAGAATTTTATCCGAGCCACTTTGTACTGGCAAATGCAGGAAAGGCATAAGCTTCATGACCTCGCCATGTACAGCGATCAAATCATCGCCCATATCGCGGGGATGAGAAGTTGTGTAGCGGATACGTTCCAATCCTTCAATTTCCGACACTGCATAAATAAGATCGGCGAGGCTCCATGTTTTACCATCCGGTCCTGTGCCATGAAAGGCATTCACATTCTGCCCCAAAAGAGTTATTTCAAGAGCGCCTTGGTCAACCAATCGCTTGGCTTCTTCTACAATTTCCGTGGCACTGCGCGAGTATTCTGCGCCGCGTGTATAGGGAACAACACAGAAAGTACAAAATTTATCGCAACCTTCTTGTATTGAAAGAAAAGCAGAGGCCCCCTCAATTGTGTGTTGCTCAGGTAAATGGTCGAATTTTGAAATGCTAGGGAATTCAGTATTAATTATCCGGTCTTCACCAGCGGCCTTCAAGACCATTTCCGGTAGTTCATGATAGGTTTGCGGACCAAACACCATGTCCACATAAGGCGCCCGCTCCATGATAAAATCACCTTCGGCCTGAGCCACGCATCCAGCTACAGCCATCAGCATTTTTTTGCCTTGTTCTTCTTTGGCGTCTTTATGTTTACGCAAGCGGCCAAGTTCAGAAAAGACTTTATCTGTAGCTTTTTCACGGATATGGCATGTGTTTAGGATAATCATATCCGCATCATCCGGCGCTTCCACAGGTTTATAGCCCAGACCGGACAAAATATCCGCCATGCGGTTGCTGTCATAAACATTCATTTGACAGCCCCATGTCTTTATATAAAGTTTCTTATGGTTTTCTGTTTTTTCTTGCGCCATAGTTTTCATTCCTTACACGCGCTTTAAATCATAGAATCGCTGTTAAAATCAAGGACTTTGACAACATGAAAAAGACAATTCTAGCTTTAAGACCATTACTGGCAGAGGAAATGGATGAAGTAGAGTCGCATTTTAATGTGATTCGCCTCTGGGAGGAAAAGGAGCCGGAAGCAACTCTTATGCGTTATAAGAATAATATTCAGGGTATTCTATCAACATATAATTCTACGGGCGTTCGGTCCTCCACTATAGATGCGCTACCAAATCTGGAAATTATTGCCCAATTCGGGGTGGGGTACGACAACATAGATATACAGGCTGCGGCCAGGCGTAATATTGCCGTAACCAACACACCTGATATTTTGACGGCAGATACAGCAGATACGGCGATGATGCTTTTGCTCAATATTGCGCGGCGGGGAGTGGAAGGCGATGTTTTCATCAGAGTGGGGCGCTGGCAAAGCGGTGCTCTTCCATTAGGATCATGTTTGACAGGTAAAACTGTTGGCATAGTAGGATTGGGTAAGATCGGTTCGGCAATTGCCCACAGATGCAGGGCTTTCGGGATGAATGTTGTGTATTACGGGCGCTCGAAAAAAGATGTTGATTGTAAATTCTATGATGATTTGAAATCGATGGCCAAGGATAGTGATTTTCTTGTGCTTGCCTGTTCTGGCGGACCGGATACGGAGAATATCATCAATCTTGATATATTAGAGGCATTGGGCCCTAAGGGTTTTCTAATTAACATTGCCAGAGGCTCGGTCGTTAATGAAGAAGATCTGCTTATTGCTCTTCAAAACCGCACCATAGCAGGGGCTGGTTTAGATGTGTATGCTAATGAGCCAAACGTGCCGGAAGAAATGCTAAAAATGGATCAGGTGGTTTTACTCCCACATATTGGTTCGGCCACAACAGAAACACGTTCAAAAATGGGAAAACTTGTGATAGATAATCTTTTGGCACATTTTGAAGGAAAACCTTTACTTACACCCGTTCATTTGTCATAAGGGCGCCAAAAGAATTTGAATGGAGATATGTAGAATATGAAACGAATTTTAATTTTATCTTTGTGTTTGGCTATGTATATGAGTGGCAGTGCCTTGGCGTCGGGTTGCTATACGCCTATAGAATCAGAGGCCGAGCAAGGTATCCGTATCCATAGTGAATTGATGGTTATCGGTCTTAATTGCGCACATATGGCTGATTCTGAAGGAAATAATCTTTATGTGGCACATAGTCAATTTACCAAAAAGCATGAAAATCTGTTTGCGCGCTACGAGGATATCTTAAAAGAATATATGCGCAAAAACGGTACAAAGAATACAGAAGCCGCTCTTCATACATTAAGAACAGAATTTGCAAATAAAATTTCTGTCGACGCGGCAAAAATGCGTCCAGATATTTTTTGTAAGACTTATGCCGAGCGTATCAGCAAAGTAGCGAGTATGGATGAGAATACTCTACGTAAATGGGCGGCAACGCCATTTAAGGGACATCCTGTAAGTCAACCAATATGTGAACATTGATTCTGATTGCAGTGTGAGGGGATAACATGGAAGAAGCAAAGCAAATGAAGATAGATGAGCAGATTGACTCTTTTTTCGAGCCAATTGCCAACAAAATGTCTGAGATTGTTTTTTATTCCGTTAATATTGGGGGAACAGACGTTAAGTTGATTTTGCTTTGGCTGATGGCTTGCGGCATTTTTTTTACAGTGTATCTGGGTTTTATAAATATTCGGTATTTTTGCTATTCAATAAGGCTTGTTAGTGGAAGGGCTGATGGACCGGAAAGCCAATCCGATGATGATGGTCAGATCAGCCGCTTTCAGGCGCTTATGACGTCTCTTTCAGGGACTGTGGGTCTTGGAAATATTAGCGGTGTGGCTCTTGCTATTTCAGCGGGAGGTCCGGGCGCTATGCTGTGGATGATTGTTCTTGGATTTTTTGGAATGTCATCCAAATTTGCTGAAGTTATGCTTGGTGTGAAATACAGGCACCACCCTGATCCGGAGCATCCGGATACGATTTCCGGCGGTCCGATGTATTATTTAAAGGCAGCGTTTGAAAACAGAAATATCCCGTTTATTGGCACGGCTCTGGCTATGCTTTTTGCATTATGCTGTATGCTTGGTGCGATTGGGGGCGGGAATATGTATCAAGCCAATCAGGCCTATCAGCAAGTGAAAATCGCCACTGGCGGTGATGCCAGTATTATAGCGGATACTGGCTGGGTATTTGGTCTGGGCTTGGCTGTGCTGGTTGGTCTGGTTATTATTGGTGGCATTAAGTCTATTGCGAATGTGGCTTCAAAATTGGTTCCTGCTATGGGGATTTTATATCTGGGTGCAGGTTTAATTGTTATAGGCATTAATTTTCAGCAAATCCCAACGGCGATCATTACAGTTTTCACAGAAGCCTTTTCACCTCAGGCGGCTTATGGCGGTTTTATAGGTGTGTTATTTGTAGGAGCACAACGCGCCTTTTTCTCTAATGAGGCGGGTTTAGGCTCAGCATCAATTGTTCACGCGACAGCTAAAACAAATTCCCCTGTTTCACAGGGTTTTGTAGGTATGCTCGGGCCTTTTATCGATACGGTAATCATTTGTAGTATTACGGCTATGGTTATTGTTATTACAGATTCATACAAGGTAACAGGAGAAATTGAAGGAATTGCTCTAACCTCCAGAGCATTTGAGAGCACTCTTCCTGGGTTCCAGTATATTTTAACACTCACGGTTTTCCTTTTTGCTTTTTCAACGATGATCACATGGTCCTATTACGGATCAAAGGGCATGTCGTTTCTGTGTGGAGAGAAAGAGTGGCCGAATACAGCCTTTAAGTTGCTGTTTTGTCTTTGTATCATTATCGGCTGTTCATCAAAGCTTGATAATATCATTGCTTTTACGGATGCAGCAATTCTTTCACTAGCCATTCCAAATATTATCGGGCTATACATGCTTGCACCTGAAATTAGAAGAGATGTAAAAGAATACACACAGGCGCTTAAAAAATCGGAATAATTTACTTTTTATAAATCCTTATTGATTATGATTAACTCTGTGCCATAATGCTCATGGCAGGCTTGAGTATCTAACACGATTTTATGTGATAAGGGTTAAATAAAGTGAGCGGTCCAAGCGCAATAATCAACACGAAATTTTGTGACGGCATATCCGATATATCGGATAGTTACGCTGGTTTTATTATAGATCAGTGGGGCGTTCTCCATGACGGAGAGAGAGTATATGATGGCGTGGCTGAGTGTTTGAAAGAACTGCAGCGCCGCAAAAAATTTGTCGTCATCATGTCCAATTCAGGTAAGCGGGCAGAACAAAACAGTAAGCGCCTTGAGAAAATGGGCATAGGTCCCGATTTATATAATGAAATCATTACGTCTGGCGAAGTAACATGGCAAAGCCTGAATAACCAGAACAGCGGTTTTTTCGAGGACATAGGCAAAAAATGCGTAATTATAAGCCGTGGTAATGACAGATCTATTGTGAATGGCTTAGGTGTTGAGGTCGTTGAAAATCCTAAAGATGCCAATTTTCTGATCATTAGCGGTGCTGACTCTCCGGATAAAACTCTCGAAGACTACGAGCCGCTTCTAAGAAATTGTGCACGTTACAAACTTAAGGCTATCTGTGCTAATCCCGACAGTCTAGGTGTCATGGGAGGCCAGAATATTATGGGGCCTGGAACATTGGCTGCGCGTTACAAAGATTTTGGCGGCGTTGTCGAGTATATTGGCAAGCCACATCAGCCAATATTTATGTATTGCATACAAATCATGAAGGAACATAATGTCTATCCAGGGCAAACAGTCATGATTGGTGATACAATGGCTCATGACATTCTAGGCGGCAGTCTGGTAAATATTGATACATGTCTTGTTAAAACAGGAATTCACCAAAAAGTATTCCTCGGCAAGGATAACCCTGCGGAGGTTGATAAAGCTTTGGACTTGCTTATACGTCAATATAATAATGTACGCCCCAAATATCTAGTTGACCAATTGACATGGGGTAAGGCTTTGCCTGATCGCAAACATAAAAAACGTATCGCCTAGATTTAAGTGTTTTTTCAATCAGAGCTTACAGAGTCAGGCTGTTCTGAAATTTCATCATAATCATCAATGAGCATAGATTGTGAAACGCCTGTATGGAGTAAAACCTGTGCGGCGGCCTTAATCTCAGGAACCATTTTTTCCGCGCATTCCGCTCCAAGCCTAATAAGCTCTTCTGCTTTTTCAAACTCAAGAAGGCCAATATGACCAATATGCGGTCTTAAATGTATGTCAGGTGGTTCTCCGGCAAGTCGAGAGCGTGTAAGACGATCTTGTAAAATTCCAAGAGCAGAGACCATAACCCCAAATAAGCTGGGGCTTTTTTCTTCTCTACGGAATAAGCGCCTTGATATAGAGGACGCTAAAAATGGCTTTTGAGCTTCCTCCGGCACATCGTCATTATTAAACATATCAAAACCGGTAATGGTCTGGAAAGAATTTCCGGGCTTTATAGCTTGGCCAATCAGATCAGCATTCAAGTCAACGGCAATGGTCATTCTTGCGCCCATAGCTTGACAGGGCGATACGGGGCAGGGGTTTACAAGCGCTCCATCAACCAGAAATCGTTCATCCATTTCAACAGGCGGAAACACGCCCGGCAGAGAAAAAGAGGCTATAATGGCAGGTTGTAACTCACCCCTTCGAAGCCAGACTTCATGGCCTGTGCCCAAATCGGCTGCAACACTAATGAAGGGGTGCGGTAAATCCGAAAAGCGCATACCTTCAAAATGCTCACCTAATAAAGCTTTCAGACGCGCCCCACCAACAAGTCCGGCGCTACGTACACGAAAATCCAGATAAGATAATATTTTGAATCTATTTAAAGAAAGCGCCCACGCTTCCAACTCGTCGAGTTTACCGGCAAGATAGCAGGCACCAACAACGGAGCCAATTGATGTTCCTACGACCAATGAAGGATAAATCCCATGCTTGTTTAAAGTTTTTAAAACTCCTATATGGGCAAATCCTCTGGCCATACCTCCGCCAAGCGCTATACCAATACCGGGTTGTCCATTTTGTAGTCCGAACTCAGAAGCCATAACATCCTTTTAAAATATACATTTACGTTTCATTCTTCTTATATTATACCATAGAAATGATGTCCCAAGGTAGAACCATGCCTGCTGCACAGCAAAAAAAAGAAACGCATGAAAATTCGCGTGTTTTCATTCTGTTGAAACGTATATTTAAGACCTATTTGATTGAATACATCAATCTTGTGATTTTGGCTGTAATATTTATGATTTTGGCGGCTGCCATGACGGCTTTAATAGCGCTTTTGATGCAGCCCATTCTAGACGATGTCTTAGTGGCCAAAAAAGAAAACCTGATTTTAGCGATATGTTATGCCGTGGCCGCTACGTTTGTCTGTCGCGGTGTGGTCACTTATGTTCATACGGTTTTAATGAATAAAATCGGTCAATCAATAGTTGCAGACGTGCAGCGTGACTTATTTTCTCATTTTACTACAATGGATATGGCATTTTTCCACGCAAATACAAGTGGCAGCCTTCTTGCGCGGGTCGTTAACGATGTTAATGTCATGCGTATTGCTGTTAGTGATACGCTTACCGGTTTTGGGAAAAGCTTTTTTACGCTGGTTTTTCTTGTTGCGGTGATGTTTTCACAGGATTGGCAGCTAACTTTGGCTTCTTTTATAGTTTTGCCTGTTGTTTCAGGTTTCATGATTTATATTGGCAGGCGCTTGCGTAAAATTTCCAAAGCCACTCAAAGCAAGGTTGGGGACTTATCAGCCTTGTTATCTCAGAGTTTTCAAGGTGTACGACTGATTAAATCCTATAATATGGAAGGTAAGGAAAGAGAGCGAATTTCCAATGCGATTAATAATGTGCGTGATCTTAATATTAAGACGGTTAAAGTATCAACCTTATCTACGCCTTTTAATGAAACGCTGATTGGAGGTATTTTCGCAGCTATTATTGCCTATGGCGGATATCAGGTATTAAATGACCAGATGACGGCAGGGGAGTTAGCATCATTCATAGCGGCTTTCACACTGGCTTATGAACCCCTAAAGAAATTATCCAGATTAAATAACAGCCTTCAAATTGGCCTTGGGGCGAGCGAACGTATCTTTGAAATGATGGATACGCAGCCATCTGTCAAAGACAAGGAAAATGCTGTTGTGCTGAATACAAAAAAGCCGGACATTATATTCGATGCTGTTACTTTTCAATATAAAGACACAGATAAAAGTGCGCTGAATAATATTAGCTTCAATGTACCCTCAGGAAAGGTTACTGCTCTGGTCGGACCTTCAGGCTGCGGTAAGAGTACTATCATAAATATGATTTTGCGTTTTTATGACGTTGATAGTGGTAAAATCACAATCGATGGAACGGATATAAAGGATATCTCCCTAAAATCCTTGAGGGATCATATCGCTTTGGTGTCTCAGGATATAACAATATTCAATGATACTGTTGCTGATAATATTCGTTACGGTAAGCCGGATGCTTCTCAAAAAGAGATTGAAGATGCCGCTGAAATGGCTGCTGCACATGAGTTTATTCGGGGTTTCCCAAAAGGCTACGATACAATTGTCGGTGAACACGGCGTAAAGTTATCAGGTGGACAAAAACAGCGAATTTCTATTGCCCGCGCGATTTTGAAAGATGCACCGATTTTGTTGTT
>Ga0224501_10001760_pt1 | contig 16873 bp, 23 predicted proteins | sample SF_Oct11_sed_USG_4_FD_169105 | JGI IMG/M metagenome (GOLD analysis project Ga0224501, IMG submission 169105) | Sediment microbial communities from San Francisco Bay, California, United States - SF_Oct11_sed_USGS_8_1 | ecosystem: Environmental > Aquatic > Marine > Sediment | place: USA... | reverse complement strand
CTCTGTACGATAGGTTGCGCTCTCTGTACGATAGGTTGCGCTGTCTGTACGGTAGGTTGCGCTGTCTGTACGGTAGGTTGCGCTGTCTGTACGGTAGGTTGCGCTGTCTGTACGGTAGGTTGCGCTGTCTGTACGGTAGGTTACGCTGTCTGTACGGTAGGTTACGCTGTCAGTACGGTAGGTTGCGCTGTCGGTATGATAAAGATAACTGGATTCTTGCAGGAAGCCTCTGTGGGATGGTTTATGGAGTGGATTTGAACTGAGCGGCTATAACATTCTGCCGTTGTGGTATAGCATAGCTGGAACCAGTAACGCACTGTTGGCCCCACGAGGAGAGTCTGCTTACTGGTCGCTTGGTAGACACCTTCGCCATTATACCCCCATTGTAAGTCTTTTCACATCCAGGCCAGGTTGAGTATCGTCATGTGTATGTTGCGTATGCCAAACCTCGAACCCGCATGGCTTACTGCATGTGATGGCACACTCATCATTACATGCCAACAGCACAGCCGGGTTAAATGGTAGGCACCTGCCACAGAATCCCGGAGCAGATGATTCATTCATTACTAATTGTAGGAAAGTTGTGAGTTTGGTCTGACGGAGCCTTCCTGCCCTCTGATTGGCGATGGGCCCCCATCATTCCAGCTTGCCTATAGACACGACCCCCAACTGCAGTCTCCTCCTTCCCCTCTACTGAATGTTCTATCGATGGCTGATTACGAACACTCGTACGCCTGTTACAAAAAATGTAAGTTACCCGCTTTCATCACCTCTTTGCCACGAAGATTTATAACATCAATTTTTGAATGCGCATTTGTTATCTGCGGACTTGTGTTCATCTTTTGCGTTTCCTGGGCAGCTATGTTCGAAGGGAAATCAATATACTGCACCAGAGTTATTTTATCTGTCCAGTGGTAAATAACCTCGAATACCCATACAACCATGCTGAACCACCCACCCACGCATAACGCATTACTAAATGAAGCATTTTGTTATAGATGAGTCTGGTATCACGATGCCTTTGGGCACATGTCACCGATTCCGTGACACAGCATCCTCTCTCAATGAGTATGTGACGGGTCTGTACGTCCCTGAGCAGTACACCATTGTGGTGAAGGTACCAGCGGATGGTCACATGATGTGCGCTTCCCAGCCCGCTCTCATACCTACGAACATCGGTAAGGAAAGGTGTTGGCTCGGGGAGTGGAGGGATTAATACCATGTATGGGCGGGTTCTGATGAATCTCTCCTGGTTAGGTTTTGAGTATTGGTTTGGTCTTATGTTGATTTTTTTTCAAATTTCACTGTCCCAATTATGAAAGGTCAACGTTATGGATGCCCAGCTTCAAGGAGTTTATATACATGTATGCGTTGACATCTAATGCACCTGCTAGATTAGTGGGCATCCCTTAGACCAGATGAGACCATGCCATCTTATGGCAAGCTGTGTGCCACCCCACCACCCCCTTCCAGGAGTGATCGCATTGTCTATAGCAAGGTCATATTATTGTGAACAGTTGTATTATAGCTACATGTATGGGCCTTGTGTAGATTTGTGTGATGAGGTGACGCTGCCATTTGGTGATCTGTGGTTGGACAGTGCAGCAGCTGAGTTGGTCACTCAGACGAGCGGGATTCGCGACAGCTATAGATATCAAGTCAGCTATGTTAAGGACATGGCATCCAGCATGTTTGACCTCGAGATGGAGGCCGTTCACCTCGGTTATGGTGAGTCCACAGAGATGGTACATTCCTTCTCTAGTTTTTGCTCTAGATATGAAGCAACCAGCCAGTATCCTCTAGGTCCAGAAGATGAATTCTAAACTAGATAGGGCTACTAGTGGAAGCATCACAGAACTATCTACAGGGTCGGCAAGGGGGTCTGTGATTCTGTCCCATCATCCTTTTAAATAGCAGCCTGGCAGGCCTTAAATCGGATGGGCTGCAAACGCTTACATGCAAGTCAATTGGTTGGCAGCAGTTGGGCCTTTGTTCAGTCGGATCACGTTGATGCTAGATGAAAAGCTTCAATTTGACATGCATTTCAATGATCTGATGATTACCGAATCCTACGCTAATATATTTTATACTATTTTATATTATATTATATTTTATATTATATATTAAATCTATTCACCATATCCTACAGTTGGCTATGATATGATATGCCATGTTGCAGGCACCGGCTCCCAATCATGGAGGATGGAAGCGTATAGACTTGTTGAGCATCCACTCACTGATACGCTGACATTCTCTCAAGGCACCCTGCAGGTATGATCTCTTTCCATATGATATTATTACCCAGTGATAGTTGGGTCCCAACCTTGCCAACCCTTGAAACTCTGTGGTTGATCCTAAGCCTAAAGTTGGGACTCATGCAAAATTTTGTTTTACATAGATGACATCAAACCACTGGCTTGTTTCAAGATGGCTCATGGTTGGCAGGAGTGACTCGGTTATACTAGATTCCCGGTGTGGTATTGTGTCTGTATTTGTAGGAGTATGATTCATACCTTGATGAGTGGGTGTCTCTCTGTACCACCGATGAGGAGGACCTGATCACCAGAGGTGAACTCATCTGTCAGCAAATGACCGGCTTCCAATGTCATGGCATCACAACCCGGCTGCTGACAAACGACCTTGGCATCTCTACACGACCCCTGTACCCGGGCGACTACGGCTGCGACGGCGAATATAAACGGATGGTCGTTTCCTGTCATCTCTGCCTCCGTGAGTAATGGATGGGGTGGGGTTACTCTGACCTTAAGGTCATCTTTATAGACATTAGGTCATCAAATGAACACATTCTTGTGTGACAATCTTGGCTTCATAAAGCAGACTGTAGGATCGTCTGACTTTGCAAATTGTGTAATTTTATCCGTTGGTTGCTTGGCAGCTGGATACAGAGCTTTGGAAGAGTTTCCCCGTTCCATAGCGAGTCCGAACTACGGAGTTCAGCCGTACCCCGCGGGAATCATGAAGGAGTATCGATTTATAACCAACATAGGATTGACCGGTGAGTTACAACCGATTGGGGCCCGCCCGCCGATTGGGGCCCGCCCGCCGACTGGGGCCCGCCCGCCGACTGGGGCCCGCCCGCCGACTGGGGCCCGCCCGCCGGCTGGGGCCCGCCCGCCGACTGGGGCCCACCTGCCATTTGGGGCCCGCCTGCCGATTGATGTGAGGAGTGGCTAAAGGATTTGCCCCAATGGGCTGTAAACTTTCAGACTTTTTACCATTCTATCTATTTGTGCGTGTCCACTCAGGTGAAAGAGTACAAAAGTAATCCTCCAACTGCCTTGGGACTGTTAAATTTAATGGTTGAATAATTGGAATTGTATGTGATTATCCATGGTCATGAGCACAATTTAAACCAACTTTCCCCAAAGACTCTCTCCTGTCGCAGACGAGTTGTTGGTGGAATTCGCTGCCCTGCCCGATATTGACTGCACTAATGGAGATAATCTGTATACACTGGATTGGTATACCGGAGAGCGCGTTTGGAACTGGTGTGAAGCTCAGAATGAGATGTTTACGAGAGTTCGTGATCCGGAGAGACTGAGTCTCATCTTCAGATCAACAGATGTCAGCACGGGAGGCAGCGGGTTTGCTGCCAAATATCACCCAGGTAAACTGTCCGGCCTGGGTGCGGCGATAGCACTGGCAGCACTGGGGTAAACCATGGATCATTCTGAAACATGATGGTATGGTCTTATCATTACAATGCACCTTAATGAGGAAGGAAGAGATGCCGATACATAGCCTCTATAACCTGTAAATACAGGCAGACGGATGTACTTGTCTTGGTCGTTGAAATGACTTTTCTCCATGCATTTTAGTTTTTTTATTACAGTCACCCGGACACAAGAACCAAAAGAAACAAGTTTCGAAATGATTGTTCGTCTTTGTTTCTTCTATGACCTACAGTAGACTGGTAATTAATGCAACTCTAACAATCCTGCTCATTTCTATTTTTAGTTTGCGCTCAACACGACTCCACTGTTCAGCTGACTTCCTTCTCGGATTTGTCGTTTGACGTCACGATTCCCGAGGACGTTCGGGAGTACGAGTGTCAAGTCTTTTATCACATTCATCCAGAGCACTTCCTGTTATTGAGTAGCCTCTCGGTCTCCCTAGCGGTACCGGCGCCCTCTCCTGACACGATAGACTATACCATGGAGATAGGAGCAATCAATGAGGCCGGGGAGTCCGTGCTATGTAAGTGTGCAGCATCCCTCAGTTTCCTTTTATATTTCAGTGTCCCGTAGTTTCACTTCATTATGTGCTGCCCGGTGGGTGGTACCATTCCGTGCCTCACTGTGAAACAGTTGCACTATAAAACCTGCTTGTAATTTGAAAAATCCATTCCTCTGTATGATGTGATAATTTGGGGTGATGATAACGTCCCTTTATAGTGGAATATGACAGCACCGACCACCTGCAGCTGACCGGATATAGCACATACTGGATCAGGTATTACCATAATAAGGACACACAGTGTGATAATGAGGCTTACCATAACACTCCAGCTAGGGTGGAGGTGAACCTGCATACCGTCTACTATGGTGAGTCCATCTTCTCTCCCATTGGTCGGTCGGTCAGAATGGACCAGATTTTCAACTCGTTGCTCCTTTAATGACCCATTTTGAAGTTTCAATTGAAGCGGGGTTTACCGTAAAGGGTCGATTCCAGTTGCTTTAGAAGTTACTCTCTCCTGTCTGGGTGTTGTCTGTTCTGCCCTGTAAGGATTTAGTATCTCGTTGCAATATGACGGGCATTTTAGAGGATATTATGGGGAGATCAGCTGGAGTTATCCGTCCTCCACTAGCTATGTTGGATAACGATGGTATGACTATTAACCAGCTGGCAGGTTTCTGGCTTATACACGGCATCTTCACTGGAAATATGTACAGGTAATGGTAGCCATGTAGGCGAATTTGCTGATGCTTGCTTGCTTTTCTCGAGGTTTTGAACCACGTTTGCTGTATTGTGATGAGGCATGAACACAAGACTAATGATTTCATGGCCTCCTGGGATGACGGATGGCCACCGACACATAGAATTCTAGCTTATGGTACACACAAATCTTATGACGCGCTTGGAGAAATTACCTGAATCGCTAGGTGAAATCATTCATGATCTGGCTACTTGCAGACTCGACTTCAGCTGGGATGACTGGGATAACTTGGCGTGTGGAGATCGTCGCCTTGGTGTCATGCAGACTGCCTTCACCTCACTTGCTGACCTATTTGATCAGAATATGGATCTGATTGATATGGGCGACATGACAACTCTCTGTGAGGTTACTCCCTCACCGACACCCAGCCGTACCTTCCACTGGTGATTATTTTATTTCATCCTATCAGCTGGGTACAGGGTGAAACGATGGCTTGGTGGGTAGTTTATTAGCAGGCTTTGGATCCGGTTGTTCTGGTTCACATCCCAGTTTGGGCATCCTTCACAGCACTCCCCTTAGTTTCGAATTGTGATTTTTACCATAGCTGCCTGTTTTATAGGCACAGATGTGAACAGAAATTCCCTTTATAGAGCATGCTGGGTAACTCTTCACGCCTCATCAATGGTCAGGATAAAATTGGGTACATGCCGAGAATGCAGAGTGGGCTACTCAGTAGGCCAGCTTTACTACGGTCATAATGAAACCCATATTTTAGTGCGAATTGTTACTGCTCAGGTTTATCACAAAATGAACCTTTTTCATTCCTGGATATTACCTCTCGAATACTTGGAATGTTTTGCAAAATTTTAGTTAAACAAAGAACCAGGAACGATGGAGAATGTGAACCTGCACCATCGCGTATTGAAATTACCACTACTAAGTATCCTTATAGTGCGACGCCGCAGTGAAGGATGCACCAAGTATCCTTATAGTGCGACGCCGCAGTGAAGGATGCACCAAGTATCCTTATAGTGCGACGCCGCAGTGAAGGATGCACCAAGTATCATTATAGTGCGACGCCGCAGTGAAGGATGCACCAAGCTACTTTTTATGTTATTTTCTCCAGGTATCCCAGTGGTTTTGACTGCACCGATAACCCGAACCTTCTGATCGGGTTTTGGAATGAGGAGGATTCTCCTGCTAGCACTGGATTCTCTGTCCATTTTGAGCAGCTGGATGCTGCTGATGCTGCGGCTTGTGAGTAATCGCCGGGGATCCTCCCATCTACTGTTATAGAATCTAGAACTACATCTACGCCCATTGAACTATACCGATCATGCTGAGAAGTTCTAAATCCCGAAAGTTTTAAATCCTAGTCCGGTTATGTTTTATATTTACCCCTGCGATGTTGGTACATGCGCGTATTAGGCTCTTCTGTTACAGGTGGTGGTTTGGAGCACACGGAATCGGCGAGCTTCCGTGGTGCAGTCATCCAGACTCCGTATTACCCAGACGTGGCACCGTATCGTTACTCCACCCGTAATGTCTATAACTCTGTGAATGGGCATGTGTATAGACTAACACCGCTCTCGACAACCATCTGCGAACACGGAGAGGTTCTGGTGAATGGTGCGGAGGATCTATGCCCGTGAGTTTTTCATGTTAAAAGTTTCCCCCACTGAATAGATGGGCCGGCTAGCCAACTGCATTCTCCCAAAACTAAAATGACCACCAGAAAATGCTGGTATGAAAAGAGTGGAAATCGGCTTTGATTAATCGCGGTGGATAATAATGGAGCTCATTATTGCAGGCATAACAAGACACCCAAGGTTTTGGCAGTGCTTCTATCTATTCATTCGCTGTGCCTTTTATTTGTTTTGTGAGTCAGCTTCGTGCCCTAGTACGCAGTAGTTCTAGATATCCTGGTTGATCCATAGGCTTTTGTATAATTTCACCTCCATGATCTTTCCAGCTCTTTATCCACGCTGACAGAGGAAATATTCTATGGGGGAAACCAGTTGTTGGTGGAGATTAAGGGAGCGGACCAGGGTCAGCCAGATTATATGTGGAACTCCGGGCCTAGTGGACGTATCTACCAACTCTCTTTCCATGATGGTATGATTAACCTACGCACCTACAGCTCCTCACCCTAATGATGCCTTGGGATCGATGGATCGAACCTTTTAGAATTCCTAATAACTTTACTGCTGATGCGATGAGCTTTTCTTCCCTCTTTTGTAGAAAACACTGGATGTATAGAGAGTGCAGCTGCTGGTTACCCCACTTCCTGGTCCAGGGAAGCCATCCCCGATACAGTTATGATAATTCAACTAACCCATGTTAACCTGAAAACAGCCAGGTAAGTCTCCTTCTCACACTCCCATTATTTAAGACGTATACGGATTCCGCATGCAATGCATCATGCTCCTGTACTAAAATACTGTCTTTGCTGTATTGCGATTTACCCACTGTGGTTGACTGTGATGCTGGTTTGTGTTGCGTCTTTTGTACATATGGCACTCCAGTATGCTGTGTATTTCTCTTTTCTGCTGCCTGTTGCTCGTTTGTATTTATTCCCATGTGGTATTATATATTCATCTACCTTTGTCCGTTTAGCTGCGCTGATGGGTGCTGTCACTCGCTGTCTCTTCACTCGGCCCGCGGGTTACCGGCGGTGGCGACTCTCTGCGATAATGAGAACTTATCCTGGTATCCAGGTGGCAGCACTGCCTGGCTGGAACTCCATGTCGACGATTCCCTTCCCCTGGACGAGAGACCGACCTTCACTGCATGCCCCATCAGCACGCCTATCTGTAAGCCACGGGCACCATTACCGGTTTCTAGGTTTTCCAAGAGGAACTAAGAATTATGCAGAAGTTCCTCTTCACTTGTATTTTTTTATAATTGGTGACCAACACGATTGGATTAGCTCACCAAATCAATGCTTCCCAAGGACAGTTAACCGGATAAAGGAATACGGTCTGCAACATTTGCTGGAACTCGGCACTTGTTAGCCTGATGTCACTCGCCGCAGATTCTCCTTGACCCACATGATTTGATTACTCTGCAGATACACTGACGGAGTCTACAGGTGTGTTTGCTCGGAGTACTGTACCGGTCAGCACCGACACTAGCAGACTCTGGCATATCATCGCCCCAGAAGGATACAGAATCAGACTTCGCTTTGATGTCCTTCCAGAGCTTGACCTGGTAATACTGCCTTATCAAAGCTACACACCGCTGATTAGCCAGAACCTGTGAATGTTGAAACGGTGCCCACTTTCCACAAGTAAAAATCAAGCATGGGTAAATTAGTACCAGAGGCTTGGGATCTAAATTCTAGTTTGGGAACCACTTTGAATCCAATCAAGGTGAGAGAACAAAGCGGTAAAGGGATGTCGTAGAAATCAAATTAGTGTTTGTCTCTGTATAGGAGATGATCCTCTTATTTAATTCTGGTTGACAGTGTGATGGCCAATGCTGCGATCAGGTTCAGATTGGCGACGGTAGCCTTGACCTCCTAAACGATCTAACAAGTGTTGTGGAGTGCGCCGCTGACCTTCCTCGCGCCGTCGTGTCCTCTGGTAATGAGATGTGGGTGCTGCTAAGGTCGCTAGGTCACGCTCATCTGGAGAACGGATTCGCGGCCTCGTATATCTTCTTCACAGGTAAGAGAGAGAAAGTGTGTGGTTAGAGGACGGGAGAGGCAGACGGAGCTGGTAAGTGTGTGGGTAGAGGACGCGAGAGGCAGACGGAGCTGGTAAGTGTGTGGTTAGAGGACGCGAGAGGCAGACGGAGCTGGTAAGTTGGGTGCACAATATGATTTACATCGGACAATGTCAAAGACAGCAAAGATTGCAACGAACTATAAATTTTACCACTCTGGTTTGCAGAATGTGAAGATGTCGAGTTGAACAGCGAGGACTCGCGACTGATTTCCTGGACGCGATCAGTCGGAGAATGTTCAGTGCTCGTCACTGCCCCAGAAGGACAAGAAATCGCTTTCACTCTTGATAACGCCAACATTCCACTCGGTCAGTGTTCTCTTCATTCTCTAATCACTCGCTCACTCCCCAGACTATGCTACTTGCACCAAATATGATGGTATCCGCATCTCGCATCTATTTTATGCAAATCTCATCATGGAGGCAATAACGATCGATACAAAATTCAAAATCACAGGAACAGTTCACTTCCTAACGGTGGCTATGTCACCCATGCTCTGTTTAAATGCGGGTTGCGAGACCAGGACACACGATGACCATGCTGTAACCCCTTTAATTTATACGCGATCCAAGTGTAGCTAGTTGAGTCAATCAATGTTATTCTCGGTTTGTAGGCTCTGGATGTATAGGACTGATTACAGTCACTCGGGTCTCGGATGGCACAGTATTAGCCTCCACTTGTCTCGGCTCAGAGTCATTCGTAGTAATCTCCTCCGGCGATGCCAGAATCACTTTCAGGCCTCCCATTAATAAGAGGGATCATCATGAAGAGATTGACCTTGCTTTGCTCCTCCACGTTACCTCAATTTCGGAAGCAAATGGTGAGCGATGAGCCGCCCAGTACTAGATACCTGATTATGATGAGTAGTTTCCTCTGCCAAAAAAGCAACATCGATAAATGGCACTACCCATGATCTTGACCTTTTTGGTGCATCAACCTGGAAACCCAAGTTATAGAAACTCTGTATATGTTATTTGCTCACTGTAGCCTGTTGGATTTTAATTACTGTTCGCGGTATTATAACATACCAATGTAAAATGGTTGAACATTCTTCCTACAGTCAACTTTTGTGAGAGGGAGAGTTCCCATTGGCTGACCAGTATGTAGGATAGCCTCTGATTGGTTGGTTATAATTACAGCATGTCGCCGACAAATCACTGATAATGCAGGAGTTATCTCATCTGATGGGTATGTACTCCTACAGCCGTACGAACCTAACACAGCCTGCACATGGACGTTTACTGCTCCCATTACTCATGGACTCAGATACGCCCTCTCATTCGGCCCCCTGGTGAGTAACTGTAACTCGGAGGTTGCGCTGTCTTTCTTAATCACTGCTATATATATGGTAAACACCAGCTGTAGGGTCTGCCGTCGTAAAAGATCCTCCCAATCTTTGAATCTAGTAGAGGGAACAATGATTGACTGATTTTTAACGGGGTTTTCCCATTGGTTTAAGCCGCCGGGCAAACTGTTGCCAACAACAATTTTTTCAGCTAGTTGAACTGGCTTAAGTGCTTCGGCTGACTAGCTTTGATCTTTGCTGGCTTGACCGCAACCATCTATGAACCCTGAGAAGTTAACACGCCTTGACCGGTTTTCATGTTATAGTTTTCTCTCGAGCAAGAGTCCAGCGGACGCTGTGTGGACTATGTGATGATCTTCTACGGCGATGGAACCGTTGTTAGGGAAGCTCTATGCGGTGACGTATCCCCGCCCACTATTTACCTTGACCTCGGCCGCGATTTCACTCTTTACTTCTTCAGTAATGAGGAGATAGAGGGTCATGGCTGGACTCTTCATTACGACGTCGTACCCGGTTAGTTTACCAAAATATTATCAGGATTAGGATGAATTTATTGTCATGTGGGTGGGATTACTTTGCGTATCTGGTTGGAGCCGTCACAAAGCTTCTCTATTAGTGTCGATGGTCCCAGCACCTGTCATGGTAAAGCCCACCCAAACTCCTTAATGCCAAGTGGATTTGGTTGGTATATCGACACCTCTTGAAATTCCTAGGTTTACTGACTGGAAGTGAAGGTCGGCTAACTAGCCCGGAGTACCCTGTATATTATCCACTGAACTCGGAAATCTCTTACGCTATCACTGTGGCAGATGGTTTCCGTGTCCACGTTTATATAAAGGAGCTGGATTTGGAGCAGTGCAACCCATGTAGGGATTGTGACTTTGTTAGACCGTACGATGGACTGAGCCAACTACTCCCTATTGGCCAGGTGAGTTAGACTCGAATAAAATGCCGCTTCAGCTCATCCTCGCGTGTATCCAAGGATTGACCAGAAAGCGGTGCATTGGTCTTGAGTTCAATTGTATATGGAGAGCTAGCAAGTTGAGATAGCTGTACGACACATGCTTAAACACCTGAAAACATAAACTTTGAGCATGTCGATCATAAAGGTTGATCTGAATGTTATGTTTTTGTTGCAGGATCTTTGCGGTCAGCTACCAAATGACCCACCACAGTTTTGGTCTCTTACTGAGCAGATGAATCTACTCTTTGTATCAGATGATCATGTGACCAGTAATACAGGCTTTAAAGCCCTCTACCATTCGTATAAAGGTGGGTAACAGGCGGTGCACTGCATATGAGACTAATTGTAAGCATCTGTATTACTAATTCAAAGGCTTGTTTCTAGGATGGTCCGCGGAGGACCCCCTTCAATTCCCAGTCCAATGTTGCGAAAGGAATGCTTTCTCTACTGGTACCCAGAAGACGGATTACCCATTTTTAACACGGCCTTATTCGGTTCGGCATATGCATGTGGCTTGGTTTAGGAATGATTGTGTTTCCTTCCATTTTGTAGATTGTGATGCTGTTATGTCAGATAGTTATGGTTTCTTTGCCTCTCCTGGTTACACTCATCATGGCATGGCTCCCGACACTCACTGTACGTACAGTATAGAGGCACCCACTGATCACACCATAGTACTGATGTACTCTGTGAAAATGGGAGATGAGATGTGTGAGGGACAGTGCTGTGATTATCTGGAAGTACGACAAGGGCTTTATAAGGTAAGGGTCTAGATAATCCCCTCCCCTCATAGGGGCTTTACTCAAGGCAACTTCATGATAAAATTGTGACCACGCCCGTCTGGTACTTCTCGAATATATAAAATTGGCGTTTCAATTAAAACGCTTTTGCTGGCAAAAAATTGTCGCTTTTTCAGTTTTTGACTAACCCTCACTCCCCTTCTCGACCCATCGGTGAGGTTAACATTTCCCGTATGTTAATGTCTCGCTGAATGCATTTGTTCAGTAAATTCTCCTTCCAGTACTTTATAGCGGTCGCCCTATGCTAGTAAGTTGATTCTCCTGACCTTCCCATTGTTAGAAGCCAGTTTAGCGATTCTGTCGTATTACAGCGAGATCATCCTAGTGATAACTTTTTATTTTGACTCATTTCAGGGTTCTCCGTCAGCTGCCGGTAAGCAGTGCGGATCGCTGACTAGGCAGCGTGTGACCTCAGCTGATCTGCCTGCTCTTTACCTCACCCTGGATGCCACTGAGCCGGCAGAGCAGCATGGATTTGAAGCATTTTACTTCTCGTATCAGAGTGAGTAATGGGGTACCGCAGTGTGTAGCATCATAATCATTGGATAGCTCAGCGTTCTAGCGCCCAGTCAACTTCATCAGATCTGAAGTCCTAGTACACGAGCTCCAACCACTGCGAAACCTGCCTGGAGGTGGCGGGAAGTCCGTTAATGAGATGGTTGACTACCTGGTACATAGTGAACTTTGTAAAGTGTGAATATAGTTTGACTCAGTGTACGAGTCAAGGTGAAGCGGTGACTCGGTGGATAGCGCCCTGGAATCGCCACTGGAGGTCCCTAGTTATACTCTGTGCTTTCTCCTGTCGGCCATTATATAAGCGAGCCTAGGCATTATGTTATCCACATGAAATCAAATTCCTTCATTCCATGTGGCTTCAATGAACTACCCTTGTTACACCAACTCCTGCTGATTACCATGCGTTGGAAGCTCACAGCCTCTTACTGAATGCTCCATTTATCACAGGTGTGTATAGAGATAGTGCAGGGGAGTTTACTCTACCGGAGCAGCTGCTGAGATTCAGCGAATTATATCGACCGAATCTTGACCTCACCTGGGAGATAGAAGTGGATGAATACATGAATATAAAATTAGAGTTTATAAACAACTGGGACATTCTACCTGGTGAGTTATCTCCCCGTCATAAGTTGAGAAAACATTCTGAAGCAATTGGTCTTATTTTGTTAGTCATACAGTCATAGCTTCAGCACCTACCTCGGAGATCCTCCTTTGGCTGCATGAGTTGCTCCCCCTTCCTCAACCAACTAGATCCAAGTTTAAATTGTTATCTTGCCCGACTTTGCCACGATTTGAACGGTCAAAACTCCTGGACTAATGGGCCCTTCACATAACCTTCGCTTACCTTCTGTTGGCTGCGTTATGATTTAAACGATTCCTCTTCTCTCTAGTTCACCCAGGATACTGTTTAGATCATCTCCAAGTCTATCATATCTTGGACCCGCAGACTGGGTACACTTCTATACAGGATGATGAGTATTTCTGTACCGGCCAGGTGCCTCTTCCTCTCTACTCGTATGGCAATAAAATGAAAATCACCTTCACTTCTAATGAGTGGAATGGAGGTGCTGGCTTTACTGTCCACTACACCACTACAAACAGTAAGTGACTTGCCATCAACTACAGACTTCTCTTCATCTCTTCATGAGCTTCTATGTAGGACCTGTATTGAGTTCATATCATAGATCAGTTCAGTTTAGTTGTTTCAGCTGTAGTCAAGTGTGTTGAATAAGCATTAACATAGGGCGAATTCTATTTGCCTAAAGTTTACCGTCTCTGGTCATCCAGTGGTTTAAGCAATGTTCTGATAATGTAATGTAATGAAGGATTTTTTTTATTTCAGGACGGCTGACCGACCCCGCTGGTGGTACTCTGCATTCTCTCCCACTGAATCCTCCACTGACGGGAGCAGATTATCCCCAGATATTCTTCATTGATCTGCCGAGAGAACATTACATCGACCTGACCTTCACAACCTGGACAGGTACAGTGAGATTCCACGGCCCAAAATAGTAGATTATACGGAGTCGGAGTCTGGTCACATAATCATGTTCCTGATCGTCCCAAGTTTAAATAAAATGACCATCTGCACAGATAGTTTCTTGATAATTAGGATAACCAGCTGCATATATCAGTCCCTGAATGGTGTCCTCTCTCTTTCTCAGATTATCTTTGGTCACTTCTCCAAATAATGCTTCTGCCTCGGTGTATTGCCTACTTGTAAATTTGATTGATCGTCTCTCTTTAATCTTGGAATGTTTTGTTTGCAGGAGTTAACCCTGCCTCGGCTGTGATTTCTATCGGGGAAGGATTGGATGTCGACATTTACACTTACTGCCATTATGAAGATTACAGTGCAGGCACAACTCCTGGTCCAGTGTACAGCATCACGAACCAACTGTGGATAGAGTGAGTGCTGATCTTCGTCAGCATAAATAGCAGGAGTATCTCCAGCTGCTGTGATATCGGCTTTGATATAAAATACTCTCTTGGCAAGCAGAGAAATTAACCTTTTAACTAGGCTGTGGCAATCGTTCTCCCATCCCAAACTAGCAAATCCCTCCCATACACAAGCATATGTGATATATTCTAGTGCCCATGTAGTCCTTTTGGTTAGAGGTTATTCCACGTGCCCCTGTTTATAATTTTAGCTACACTCAGTTCGCGGATGCGGGCGATCCGTACTGGCAGATCGCCGAGTGGGTGGCCAGTTATGTTAGCGATCGTAGACGGAGGATAGAGCCTGGAGTTATCTCCTCGCCTGGTTACCCTGGCAACTACCCAGCCGATTTCTCAAGGTCATGGGTCATAACTGCTCCAACAGGTATAACTTCAGTAGGGGGTTTGTGAGAGGAAGTTTCGAACTTTGGCTAACGGCAGTGGGGAGTTGGTTGCTCTTTGATAAATATCTACTCTTGAAAGGGGTGTTTTGATTGTAATGATTCCAGTCTGAATTTTTAAATTTATTATTACAACCAGACGAGCAGTCCTTACCATGGTCAATGGTCAATTCCTATCAATGTGCATTAGAATTTACCAACTGTGTGGTTTTGTTTACAGAAAAAAGCGTAACGACCTCACAAACCCGTTTGGGGAATATCTCAATTACATCTGAAATGATGTGTAAAAACAGGGACACCCTATCAATTGATTTACTTTCCCCAGGTTATGTTGTGAGAGTGGAGATAACTCATCTGGGTATGCCAGCACCAGATTATCTCCTCCTGGGTGATGGTGAACACACCCACGAGGACATAACTCATCGTTATGAGGGAACTGACCTGCCATACTCCCCGATCTACTCCACCGATAATCAGATGTGGGTGTGGTTCTACTCACATGAGGAACACCACCATGAGAGTGGAGTAACAGGCACCGGCTTCTCGCTCTCCTTCTCATTCGAACAGAGTAAGTCGGCTGTCAGCTAAAGATCAGTAAAGATTGACGGATTCATTTTTTAAGTTTCTGGTCGCGTGAATCAAATGGCAAATTGGTCGCATCCAGTTTCTACGAATTCCACACCTAGACATATGTAACCAAAGTTATCTTGACAGGAGAATATACTTTGCCAATCGACACCTTCACTTCACCACTCGATCAGAGTGGAAACTATGTGCTGAGCTTCGTTGGTACCTGGACGATCCACATACGCCCAGTGAGAGCTCTGATTGTGAATGTTACCCTGGATTTGCCTTCTCAGTGTCGGCACGCCAGCGTTACCACGACTGGTCTTCAGAATAATCTGGTGAATTACTGCGGAGAGACTGCAGGTAGGTAACCACCTGCAGTGTATACATGCCCAGGCGTATGGGTAAACCACTCGGCACACCAGTGCAATAACACTCGGTTTTGGTGCCGTTTTATTTTTCTCCCATATCATACTCAAACTGTGACCCTGAATAAACCACACATTTATTTTCAATTATAGAAGTCATGCTGATGTCGGAGGAGTATGCGAGCGCCGTCACAATCGCACTCCTAACTGACAGCGATGATGTTATCAGAAACAACCACAGAGGTGAGCAAGAGATTTAATGCGAGACACCAGTCATGAGTCATTCATCTCTGTGGTATAATGGGCTGTCTACAATATCCGGTTGCCTAATGAACAATCGTCGGACGCTAACACAAGAACTCATGAAGCTGTGAGCCACCGATATGAACCAATTACAGGTTTCTGCAGTATTATTTCTGTGAAACCTGCCCACTAGCGTAGTAGAGAATTCAATGAAGAGATGAAATATTGCTGGTCCTGGTCCCGGCTGTTTGATGCAACGTACCTTGTTTATGCATTTCTTATGACTAGCTTTTTCCGTTGCCCAGCAAAAACTTACTACACATAGCTACTCATGCAATAATGGTTGGATTCTGATGGCTTGGAAGTAGGCAATGGGATGCATTGGATAGCACCCACCCCCCCCATCCTTGCCCGAGAGCTGGCGTAACAGTTCTCTATCCACCAACATCAGTTCTTGTGGATGTAACATACACTCACTTTTTCCCACTTGTCTAGGTATCTATGTGTCCTACACTTATACCCTGGAGCCAGCAGACTGTCACTTTGAGAGTACCATGTGTGACTATGAGAATGTGGCTGATGTATTATGGGAGCTTGGAAGCGGCCTATCAACTGTTCCAGATACGGGTGTGTCTGAGGAAAGGTGAGATGTTAAGCTAGTCTCACGATGGGAGGCGTAGAGATGTTAAGCTAGTCTCACGATGGGAGGCGTAGAGAGGTTGCTGATACCCTATCAGTACTGAGGGAAGGAATGAAAGGCTATTCCTGACCGAGCTATGGTCCGGAAGGTTGCTTGATGGAAACGGTAACCTATAATGCTCCTGTTTGTGCGCAATCTCATAGATGATCGGTCTGTTTAGGTTATCTTCTTCAAAGTCTCCAAAGGCATCAATTTTAAAGCATTAGGTTTGACGCGCTAACGTCTAGCATATTTTCCAAAATAACCAGCTGAATAGGACCTCAAAAGAATCTGCAATTTTACGGTGTTTTGGATTACGTGTAGTCTGACTGTTGTCCTGTAGGGCATCTGGTTTTGGATTACGTGTAGTCTGACTGTGGTCCTGTAGGGCATCTGGTTTTGGATTACGTGTAGTCTGACTGTTGTCCTGTAGGGCATCTGGTGTTGGATTACGTGTAGTCTGACTGT
>Ga0224501_10001758_pt1 | contig 16879 bp, 14 predicted proteins | sample SF_Oct11_sed_USG_4_FD_169105 | JGI IMG/M metagenome (GOLD analysis project Ga0224501, IMG submission 169105) | Sediment microbial communities from San Francisco Bay, California, United States - SF_Oct11_sed_USGS_8_1 | ecosystem: Environmental > Aquatic > Marine > Sediment | place: USA... | reverse complement strand
ACTATTACCGGCAACAAACCTTATGGGGCGATTGGAACGGGGTCCGGTCTGATTTGCACAACCGGGGATTCGATCTGGAGTTGGAGTTTTTCGGGGATTTTTTTGGAAATGTAGTGGGCGGAGGCGGCAAGAAAGCGCATGCTGTTGGTTATGTTGAGGCCGAATTTCTTATCAATGCCGAACGCTGGATCGGGTGGACAGGAGCTCAATTCTTTATCATGGCATACGGACTGGCCAGCACGGATCCTTCGGTGCAGATCAACACCCGCCAGACCGTCAGCAGTCTGGAAGCCGCCGATACCATCAAACTGTTTGAAGCATGGTGGGAACAAAGCCTGTTCAGCGATCATTTTTCCATCAAGGCGGGGCTGTATTCGCTGGATACGGAATTCGATTTCAAGGAAACCGCCAACCTCTTCGTCAACGGAGCCCTCAATACCGGAATTGATCTGTCGGAAATGGGGCCCCTCGGCCCCGCCATTTACCCTCTGAGCGCTTTGGGGATCCGTTTGAAGGAAGAATGGAACGGGCTTTACCTGCAAACCGCAGTGGTAGACGGTATTCCGGGAAGCCCCATAAATCCCCACGGTACTCAGGTGATTTTGGATGACGACGACGGCCTGCTGATCGCCAATGAAATCGGGTTCAAAATCAATTCGCCAGATCACCCACGCCTCCACCTGGGAGTGGGTGCCTGGGTGTACACCACGGAACTCCCGGATATTGCAGACAACACGCGAACCCAACGCGGCCGCCACAGCATTTACGGCTTTGTCGACCTGCGGCTGTTTTCCGAGACACCAGTAAATGCTCAGGGACTGGACCTGTTTTTTCGCGTCGGTGTAGCGGATCATGAGGCGGGGTGGTTCAAGCGCAGCCTTACGCTGGGCCTCGCTTATACCGGTCTGTTTCCGGGGCGGGAGAGCGATGTCCTGGGATTCGCGGTGTCCGGCGGCTGGGCGGGTGATTCCCTGCGCAATTTGAACCGTTCCAGAGGAACGCCAATAGAAGATGAAGAAGTCGTTTTTGAGCTAACCTACATTTTGGCTCCTCAACCCTGGTTGATCATCCAACCAGATGTTCAATGGTTTATCCATCCCGGCCTGAGTCGGACGGTGGATGACACCCTCTACCTCGGCATGAGGGCGGAGGTCATTTTCTGAGCAGGTGAAGCAAATTTCCGGCTGACGGCAGGTCTCTGGCTTTTCCAGTGAGACTCGGAGCCATGTCTTCTGCGGTGAAAAAATCCTGGGATATTCGGTAAGCTTCAAAATCCGTTGAAGTCGCGGGTCATGCCGTGCAGTTTCCCCGTCATGGTAAATAACTCGGAGTCGGGAATGCCGATGTCATCAATGAGCCGCGCAAAATAATAATAGTTCATCCCGTCTTTCAATCGCCCAAGGGCCCGATGTACCGACGGTGCGTCATGGCTGAGCGGCACCATCTCCCGGCACAGGGGTCCGGGTCCCGCACTGGCAACGCGCGACAGTGCCAGCAGAGCGGCTCCATGCAGGGACTCTTTCACGCGCCGGCGCTGACGGTAGTCCTCCAATTCCTGGCTCAGGTAGCGGACGCAACGGTCACGCAAAATCAGCGACTTCTGCCAGGGAGTGGCCTGTTCCCAATGCACGCGCAGAAGCGCCGGATCCTGTTTCCTGTGGGATTGTTCCAATTCCTGCATTTCCCTATCGTACTGTTTATTGCGGATCTGGTTTAATTGTTCCCGGGCTTCTGCGTTCTTGCGTTGGACATCCTGCCGGAATGCGCGATTCTCTTCCCACTGCCGCTTCCAGCGCCGGTACCGTTCCCGATACAATTGCGCCTCGGTGATATTCTGTAATGCCAGGTACTGCCGCCAGGCGTGAACCCAATGCAGACGAAACACCTCATCCACGAACCGCTCGTAACGATAGGGATCCTTTTCCCGCAATCGATCCAAATCCGGCTTTTGCCATTCATAGGCCACCATCAGGGTCACGCCCAGAACCATCAGCACCGCCAACATTTGCGGCACCATTTTTCCCAGTCTGTGCAATAGAATTAGCCAGCGTTCCATAATCCCTGCGCGTTTCCAGAGGTTGAGCGGTTGAAAGGATTTTATCCAGTGTAGCATTGCCACGCTTAAAACTCATACGGAACCGTGCGCGGGTTCCCTACTGCTTTTCGGCTGATTGGGGAGAAAAGTTGACCGGTGGGAGAATAGAGCAGGCAGAAGCCTTAGTGCTTGAAATGACGGATGCCGGTAAACACCATGGCGATCTTGTGTTCGTCTGCCGCCTGAATGACTTCGTCGTCGCGGATGGACCCGCCGGGTTGGATAATGGCGCGAATGCCCCGCTCGGCGGCGGCATCGATGGAATCGCGGAACGGGAAAAACGCATCGGAGGCCATCACGCAGCCTTTCACTTCCTTGTTTGCTTTTTCGATGGCCAGCCGTGCCGAATCGACCCGGCTCATTTGCCCGGCTCCGATACCCACGGTTTCAGTGCCCCGCGCATAGACGATGGCGTTGGATTTGACGTGTTTGGCCACCTTCCAGGCGAATTGGAGTTCCGCCAGTGTGGCTTCATCGGGCTGAATCTTGCTCACGACCTTCAGTTTTTCCGGGTCCAGGGTCAATTCATCGGCATCCTGAACCAGGAGCCCACCGCCGATGCGTTTGATATCCATCCGGCTCCGCTCCGCCAATCCTTTGATGGGAGGCATCTGCATGACGCGGACGTTTTTCTTTTTCGCGAACAGTTCCAGCGCCGCCTGCTCATAGCCGGGAGCGATGATCACCTCACAAAAATTCTTCACGATTTCCTCTGCGGTGGCCAGAGTGACAGTCTGGTTGAATCCCAATACGCCACCGAACGCCGATACCGGATCGGTTTCCCGCGCCTGAATGAAAACTTCCGTCTGGTTGCTTCCGGTTGCGGTACCACAGGGATTGGTATGTTTGATGATTACTGCCGCGGATTCTTCAAATTCAAGAGCACATTCCCACGCCGCGTTCATATCGATGTAATTATTGAAGGACAGTTCCTTGCCCTGCAACTGCTCGGCCTGCACCGCATCGGTGGACAGCGGCTGGGCTTCTTTATAAAGAGCCGCCGCCTGATGGGGATTTTCCCCGTAACGCAAATCCTGAACCTTTTGCAATCCGAGTTGATAACCCGCAGGAAATTTCGTGGCCTCGCCGATCTGGCCGGACAGGTATCCGGAAATCATCGAATCGTAGCGGGCAGTCATGGCGAAGGCGTCCCGGCTGAGCCGCTGGCGGGTTTTAAGAGTCACTGCACCGTCGTGGGCATCCATTTCCGTGAGGACCAGTTCATAATCCACCGGGTTCACCACGACGGCGACGTCGTTGTAATTTTTTGAGGCCGACCGCACCATGGCCGGTCCGCCGATATCGATATTTTCAATGGCATCCGCAAGCGTGCATCCTTCTTTGGCGATGGTCGCCTCGAACGGATACAGGTTGATCACTACCATATCGATGGGATTAATGCTGTGTTGCTCCATGGCTTCCATATGGGCGGGCACGTCGCGCCGCCCCAGAATGCCGCCATGCACTTTGGGATGGAGGGTTTTGATTCGCCCATCCATCATTTCCGGGAAGCCGGTGTAGTCGGAAATAAGCGTTACCGGCACGCCGTTTTTCTTCATGAGTTCTGCAGTGCCGCCGGTGGAAAGGATTTCAACGCCCCGCTGATGAAGCTGTTGGGCGAATTCGGCGATGTGAGTTTTGTCGGATACGCTGACAAGCGCTCTCTTAATTGGCCTCATGGAATAGTCTTAGATCCGATAATCTTTCTTTTTGGGTGGGGTTTTGCTAATCAGAAAATCCGGGGTAACCATTTGAATCATTCGCAACATCCAGACAGGAAACGTACCATAATTTTCCAGAATTCCAGGTTCGGTACTTTCGGGTTCCGGGGTCTTATCTTGTTTTTTTCCGGTTTCGGGGCTTTCGGCCATGTTTCCCTCAATATACATTGAATTGCTGATAACAAGGATATCGCGCTTGAGTGGAGTGAGACTATATCACCCTTTTGAATTGATAGGAAAGTAAAAATTTCCAATAGCGCATCCGCCACGTCCGGAAACGGGAAACTCCTTCTATTTCAGGAATAACCCCCGGGTAAACTCCCATTCAATCTTTTTGGAAGGATCCAGCCTTCCAAACTGTATCTGGAGGACGCGAACGCACTCGCCCAGTAAATGGTCCAGACCTTCCCGGTCCTTGGAGGTCCAGGCCATGGAGGTCGTTAAAAGCTGGTCCCTAAAAGAGGTCAGAATGTCTTCATTGACGACTTTCGACTCATCCTGATAAATGCCCACATGAAATATGGCCTGCAAAAAAGAACGGGCTCCTTCTGGCAATAACGGCTGGCATTCAATCTGCTTGAACAGGGTAAACCGGGCCAGGGCGGTGAGAGTCAGCACCACGATATCCAAATCTTCCTTATTGGCCGGTGAACTGGCTCCTGCCAGTTCCTCCTGCAGGTATTCCTGGGAAAGATTCAGGCTTTGCCGGGCGAACCGGGCATAAAACCGCGCCAGGGCCAAAAAGTTTTCGAGAATCTGGATATCCTGCAGAGACTCCAGGTGCCTCCACTCGATGTTGGTTTCAACCTCTTCAACATCTTCCGAATCGCCTGACATCAAAACCCCGATTTTGGGGAACCGTTCCACGGACGCGGCGAGATGATCCAAAAAACCGGTCGTGAGGATGTATTCCAAAAAAAGGCCGTATTCCTTGATCAGCTTTTCACCTTCCCACTTCAGGCGCATGGTTCCGGCATAGCCCACCTGGAAGATCGACTGCATCCAGGTCTGGTTCAACAGCGCTTCACCTTTGGAGATATCGCCGCCGGCACCCAGTTCCAGGCCGATGTTGATGTATCCGAGCACCTTGCGCATGGTTTTGTGGTGAGCCTCCATGTCACCCATGTCCTGCTGGTCGGCCACCATCACCTTGTTGGCGAGATACATCAATTCCGAACAAATGGCATTGACCCGCTCATGGTTTTTCATCATGGCCAGACACTGTCCGAAAAAGGTGGAGGGATCGGTATCCGTCAGTGGGTGCACCGGAGCCACGGCATAAGGCGACTCCGGATCGATAAATACTTCGTGAGAAGGGGTGTCCAACTTCAGGGAATCTGCGTCCAGCAGACTGTACACTTCCATAGCTTCTTCAAAGGAAACGATGCCCTTTTCCTCGACACGGGACCTCTGCCAGCGATAGGCCGTCTCTACAGTGGGCGTGACCTGATACCAAATCACCGCCTCCATCAAGGCATTAAATACTTTCTGATTCTCAACATAAAGCAGTTTAAACAGATTTTTCAGCAGATCAGCGGCGTCAGGCACCTTCATGAATATGTCGAACACCCCATCCAGAGTGAAATATTCCAATTCTTCCACGCCTTCATACCGATCGGTCATCTCATCATTTTTAAAAACTTTGATGAGAGACTGCAGGACCATCACCTTTTGGTCAAAGTCTTCAGTCAGTAGCCAGTTCAGCAGTTGGCGGTCGTTGGCCTTCTCCGTCCACAGCAACCAGTCCATGGCTTTTTGCGGTAGAAACTTGTCCCCCCGCCACCATTCCAGATCAAACACGTACTGCAATTGTTTTTCAGAAATAACGGCCAGCACCGGCAGGGCATCCTCCTCGCCAACCTCTTTGATCATGAAAAAGATGTCTTCCTCTGGAAGCAGACGCACCACCTGCTCCGACTGGCGGGAAAGCATCACCAAATCCAATTGCTCTTTGCCCCGCAACATTTGAACGCATCGCACCTGATCCGGAATCGACATCCGGGATAATGCCTCCTCTGCTTTCTGTGGATTGGATTTAATCCACTCCAGAGGAAATGGAAATTTTTCTATATTGGACGTAGATTTCATATTACTTTCTTTTAAGCGGTGTCAGGGTTATATACTCATCCCTAACGGGGTAGGAACTTCCACCGAAACCAAAAATTACCATTTTTAGGGTATATCCCTGCCCCCATAAAACCTATAACCTGTTAAATATTAACAAGTTACATTAGTTTAGTTAGATTTTGATTTGCGTATAACTTAAAATACTATAATATTTGCCTTAAATCTTCTCATAAATTTAAAGAATTTATCATTTCATTATTAAATGATGATTGATACAAAAATGCAAAGCAAAAATAAAGTCGAACTCCTTGAAGAAATTGAAGCTCTCCGCGACGAACTTTCTCATTGGCAGGAGAAGTCTGTAGAGTGGAAAGTGAAGGAGGATGACTTACGCCAGAAAAAGGCCGCCCTCCAGAATATATTGGAGAGTCCTTCCGCCGTTTCCATCATGGGGACCGATTTCGACGGCAATATCGTTTTCTGGAATAAAGGCGCTCAAAATATGCTCGGCTATACCGCCCAGGAAATGGTCGGCCGGGAAAAAATATTCAAGATATATGCCGAAAACAGTGATAGCTGGAAAACCATTGAGGAGGTCCATCAATTCATCCTCAATGAAAAAAAAGGCATTACCTGCGAAGTGGAAGAGCTAACCAAAGATGGGCGTCGTTTATGGGTGCAACTGACTCTGTCGCCCCGCTTCGATGAAACAGGAACCCTGGTCGGGATATTGGGAGTCGGCGAAAACATCACCGAACGTAAACGGGCCGAAGAAGCCCTGTCGGAAAGGGTTTCCCTTGGAGAATTCGGCGCTCAAATAGGAGCGGCCCTGGCCGGGAGCACCTCCCTGCACGAAGTTCTGGATCAGTGCGCGGAATCCCTGAAGCATTATTTTGATGGCGTACTGGCCCGCATCTGGATTTTTTACCCGCACGATGAAGTATTGGAAGTCCACGCCTGCGCCGGGGTAAAGGAACAGGTGGAGCGGCATGTAGAGCCCATGGCACTGGGGAGTGGCCTCATAGGTAACCTGGCGGAAAAACAGAAAACATATATTACCCATCAACCCTGCAAAGATTCCAGTTTATCCGAAGAATGGGAATGGATGGAAAAGGCAGGGGTACACTCCTATTATTCGCACCCACTGTCCATTCACGGACACTTGCTGGGAGCTTTTGAATTATTCTCACTCAGCCCCCTGACCGAAGCCATGCAACACAGTCTATCCTCGGCGGCAGGAGATATCTCACTGGGAATTGACCGGGCCAGGAATTTTGAGGCCCTGCAATACAGTGAAGGGCAAATCCGTTCCATTCTGATGAACGCCCTGGAAGGGATTATCACATTTGACAAATTTGGTTCCATTACCTCTGTCAACCCTGCGGCGGAATCCATTTTCGGCTACTCCTCCAAGAAAAGTATTGGCAAAAATATACGGTTGTTGATCCCGAATCTGTGCCGTGAGAGTGATCTGCGCAAAGGCCATCTCCTGTCCAGCCAGCGGCACCTGATAGGTAAAATCACCGAAATGACCGGAGAGCGCAAAAACGGTACCCAATTCCCCATCGATCTATCAATCAGCGAAATACATATGCCGGAGCGGCGCCGCACCCCGCGTTCCCATCAATCGCCCCGGCCCGCCCTGTACCTGGGAATGGTGCGGGACATCACTGAACGCAAGCGCTTTGAAGAAGCCATGCGGAACGAAAGAGACTACACCGCACGCATCATCGAACGCACCCCAGGCCTGGTTGTGGGCTTGTCCCCCGACGGAACCACCCGCTTCACCAATCCGGCGGTAGAAAAAACTACAGGCTATTTCGCAGAAGAGTTAATCGGGAAAAACTGGTGGGATCTGATGTTTCCCGCCCAATCGGAAACCCAACAGGAGCAACTGCGCCAGCTTAAATCCAAAAACCCCGCACGTAATGTAGAATTGGAGTTATCAACCCGTTCCGGCAAGATCAGGGTGGTGGCCTGGAGTAATATCCATAGGTTCGATGAGAATGGCAACCTGGTGGAAACTATCGGTTTTGGTACCGATATTACAGAGCAGAAAAAAGTGGAGCAGAACCTGATGACGGCGGCGATCAAAGCTGAAGAATCCAACCGCCTGAAATCCGATTTTTTGAGCATCATTTCCCACGAATTGCGGACTCCGCTGACAGTCATGCTGGGCAACACCCCCCTTTTGACCCGGGAAGACGACTTACCCGAACAGGGCGAAATAGTATCCATTGCCCACGATATTGAAAAATCGGGCAAACACCTGCTGGAGTTGATTGACGATTTACTCGATTTTTCCAAAATCGAAGCCAAAAAAATGGAATTGTATCCGGAATGGTTTTCTGTCAAAAAGCTTGTGGAAGAAGTCGTATCCGGGTACCAGGTGATTGCGAGGCAAAAAGGGCTTCCCATCCATCTTGAAATCGAGGATTTGGAAATATGCGCGGACAGCATTCGGGTTAAACAGATCCTTTTTAATCTACTCAGTAATGCCTTTAAATTTACCGACAACGGCTTTATCAAAATTCAGGTAACCCGGGAGGGTTCTCTGGCGATATTCCGAGTGCAGGATACCGGAGTGGGCCTTTCTCAGGAAGACATCGCAGTGATATTTGACAAGTTTCGACAAGCAGACGAATCCGCGACACGTGCCGCTTCCGGCACCGGTCTGGGTTTGGCCATCGCCAAAAAACTTGTCGAAATGCATGGCGGAAAAATTTTCGTCGAAAGTTCTCCCGGTGAAGGAAGCCTGTTTACTTTCAATTTACCTTTAGACCTACAATCAGGAGCAAAGAATGAGCACCATTCTGATCGTTGAAGATCACGAGTTAACCCGTAAAACCCTAAATCGACGCCTTTCCAAGGCCGGCCATTCGGTCATTGAAGCCAACACTGGCAATTCAGGCATCGAAATGCTGGAATCCAATTCAGTGGACCTCATTCTGATGGATTTTATGATGAAAAACATGAACGGGATGCAAACCTTCGAACGCATGAAGGAAGTAAAACCGGAAGTCCCATGTGCCATGATTACGGCCTACGCTCATTCCGGATTGATCAAGCAATTCATTTCCGAGGGCGGCGCAGACTTCATGGTTAAGCCGATTGGAGAAGACTTTGAAAAACGAGTGGAAACCATTCTCACCCGGTCCGATTCCTGATCCGGGAAAACAGCTACCCCTCATACCTTTCCGGGTAACCGGCGAAGCATGACCAGACTGAGGATCCTGCCGGTTGTTCCTTCCCGCCGATAAGAAAACCATCGGTCGTTATGACAGGAAGTACATTCACCGGAATAATGAATATTTTCCTGCAAAAGTCCGCCGTTCAAGGCATCGGACTCGTTGGCTTTCAGCAGATCCAGCATGAATCCTCCCTCCGCATTAGGTGTCACAAACGATCTCCAATCCGGGTAAGTGTGCCGAAAAGGTTCAATACAGGAATCATCCACCTCGTAACAGCATCGGCCGATGGCCGGCCCAAAGGCCAACCTCAGGGATTCGGGACAAGACCCATAAGTCTTTACAAACACTGAAATAACCTTCGACACAATGTTCATCTGCGTGCCTTTACGCCCGGCATGAATCACCCCCGCTACATGTTTTTCGGGGTCGTACAAGATTACCGGAACACAATCCGCGGTCAGTACCGCAATCGGTTTTCCCATCAGATCCGTAACCAGAGCATCGGCTTCTATCTGCTCCACTTCTCCGGAAGACCTCTCTGGATTGTCCAGAATATACACACGATCACCGTGAACCTGATGGACTAAAAACAGATCTTTGGATTCTATGTTTAAACTTTCAAGTAACAACTGACGATGCTGTTGAGAAACTTTTGAGTCAGCCGTTCTGCCCAACAATAATTCCTGGTAAACACCGTTCCCCCTATCGAAACCTCTCGGGCTGAAGGCATGAAGCAGGTGAGGGAAATCCAAAAATTTGTCAATCGAATGAGTTTTCAGAAAATTTTCCACAAAATTCGCCAAAAAAAAATGAAAAAAAATTTCAATCCATATAACCCCAAATTTACCAAATCATGATAGCAAATTTTTCAAACAAAATTATGAATACCCCCGATGGACCAGTATTGGCAAGGGTTTCCCGCCGCCTGTAATTTTTCATCGATAATGAAGGAATTCAAACGGAGATTCAGCAAGGCCCTCCCGACTTAACGTAAACCCTTTTGTAATCAATATGTTCTTGACATTAATGGTGTATGGAATAAAATAATTTAAATATTTGGGCGCTGAAACTTACCAAATATTTTTAATGAAAGGAGTTCTTGATGGCAACCAAGAAGAAAGCTACAAAGAAAAAAGCTACAAAGAAAAAAGCAACGAAGAAAGTTGCAAAGAAAGTTACAAAGAAAAAAGCTACAAAGAAGAAAGCTACGAAGAAAAAAGCTGCAAAGAAAGCTACAAAGAAAAAAGCTACAAAGAAGAAAGCTACGAAGAAAAAAGCTACAAAGAAAAAATAACCGTATTTTAGTTACCGGTATTTTTTCCAGATTTGTTTTAAACTTATCTGCAGTTTCATTGGGATTAAAATGGTATCGGTTTCAGCGCCCACAATACCTCCCTCCCCGCAGTAAATTCAGCTACCTTTTTCTCTATCCCCCGGATTTCATGAACAAAAATCAGTATCTGTTAAAATTGACAGTAGATGGCTTTCAGGTAGGCTCCGTCCTTGAAGGTGACGGGATGGTCTGCAGGATGACCGGTTTTCAGAAGTTTCTGGAAGGACCGGCCTGTAGAGCGTAGCCCCAGGTCCACCGCCCGGTAAAATTCATCCGCCCGGACCTGAGCGGAACAAGAAGCCGCCAGCAGGATTCCACCGTCGCGTGTACACAGTGCACCGGCTTTAGCCAGGCGCAGATACGCCTGCAGGGCGTTCTTCTTGTTGTGTTTGCTGGTGGCAAATGCCGGCGGATCCAGAATGACCAGATCAAACAGTTCCCCCTGCCTCTGCAACTGCGCCAGCGTTTCAAATGCGTCCCCTTTGATCTGGTGAAACTTTTCCCGGATATCGACCACATTCGGAAAATTGAGTTCCCAGTTTTTCTGCGATGCGGCCAGAGCCTGGGCATTGATGTCCACCTCCACCACCGATCGCGCCCCTCCTGCAAACGCGTAGACCGAAAAGGCCCCGGTGTAGCTGAACACATTCAATACCGAACGGCCTTGCGCCAGCTCGCGCACCTTCTGCCTGTTTTCTCTTTGATCGAGAAAAAATCCCGTTTTCTGGCCGTTGATTAAGTCGGCTTCAAAGATCAGGCCGTTTTCCCTGAACCATACCGGCCCTTCTAAATTTGGACCAGACAACACCTGATTATCTCGAAACTGTCCATCGCTGACACGCTGGACATGACGGCTTAACTGAAGAAGAACGCGGCTGGCGCCGGTTATTTCTTCAAGCAGACCGGTCAGCAGGGTCAGATAAGGAAACCAGGCCGAAGTATAAACCTTCATCACCAGAGTCTCGTCGTACCGGTCCACCACCATTCCTGGCAAACCGTCGTTCTCGCCATTGACTATCCGGTAGGCGGTGGTCTCCTGGGACTGGAACGGCTTACGTAAATCCAGGGCCGCTTGCAGGCGTTCCCGGAAAAATTTCTCGTCAATTTCTCGGGGATCCCTAACCTGCAGAATTCTCACACGAATGTCCGAGAGGGGATCGAACAACCCGATTGCCAGAAAACGGTTGGCAGAATCATAAATCACTCCCAGATCACCGGGCTTGCCGGATATTTTCCGGTTGGTCAACTGGTAATAATAGACCCATGGAAAACCTTTACGGATTTTCCCCTGGTGATTTTTTGATATTTTGATTTTGATACGGCCCGGATTCAAAAGCTCTCCCCCTTTAAAATAATATTAGCCGTCAGATGGCAGGTAACTTCATTTTTCTCATACTGAGGAGGATCCGGGTCTGACGTTTTTGAACCCGGAACCGGTATTTATCCTTAGACCAGGCGCGTGGATTGGGAAGGATGGCGGCCATCCATGCCGCTTCAATCTTTGTGATCCACCGTGCAGAATGGTGAAAGTACTTTTGCGAGGCATGCTCACAGCCAAACACCCCATCGCCCCACTCAATAACGTTGAGGTAAACCTCCAGAATGCGCTCCTTGCTCCAGAGCGCTTCAATAAGAAAGGTAAAGTATGCCTCCAGGCCTTTCCTTAGCCAATTGCGTTTCTGCCATAAAAAGACATTACGCGCCGTCTGCATGGAAATGGTGCTGGCGCCAATTTTTCGATTCGTTGTTAAATTCACTTCCAGTGCGTTGGCCGCCGCCTCCCAGTCGAACCCGTTGTGCATGAAAAATTTCTGGTCTTCGGCTGAAATCACCGCTCGCATCAAACGGGGCGAAATAGTATTCAGTCGCCGCCAGTCTTTGATGAACAGGGGATAATGTTTAGCGGAATCGCTTTCCATCCATCGAATCCACATCAGAGGGGTAGACGGGGGGTTGATAACGGAATACAGCATAACGGGGAGGATGGTTATCACCAGGAAAAACAGGACGAATCCAAAGCCCCACTTGAACCACCATCGCCGGTATATGGGCTTTTTGGGTCCGTATTTTTTTTGCCACCACATGAAATAAAGCGCACTTTCCCTTACGGATGGACGTCCCCCACTCACTGAATACTCCCGGTAACTCTGGAAGCGGGCCTAACTGGCCTTCAACAGCGAGTCGTAAAGGCGGATGGCCTTTTCAAAATCCTTCCGATGTTGATTGGATATCGTTCGGCTGTATTTCTTATGATATTTGAAGATGAAGGGATTATAAACCGTTTTCTTCAGATCGCGGCTTTTGATCTCATAATGCAAATGCGGGGCATAACTACGTCCGGTATTGCCGGAAAGGGCCACCTGAGCTCCCCGACCGACCCATTGACCGGGCTTTACCAGTACTTTGTCCAGATGCAGATACAGGGTCTTGACCCCTTTGTCCGGGTGATCGATCTCGAGACAATACCCATTTTTCCGGGTGTTCCAGTTGGTGCGGGTGACCCGGCCGGAAAAACTGGAAAAAACCGGCGTACCCACCTCCGCCTTGAAGTCAGTCCCGGAATGCCCGTTCACATGTCCCTGGCGCATCTCTCCCGGAAGGGCGGTGATTTCGGAATAATTGCGAATGGGCGAATTTTGAGAGTCCAGATGAGAAATCACCTCGCGCCCCCGGTGGTCGAAATAGCTTCCATAATTCATGTCTGGAGTCTTGAAAAAATTCATTTCCAGATTCTTCTGGAGATATTTACTGAAATACTCCATTTTCAATATTTTCATGTCCCGCTCGTCCGGCAGGTCTTCATAAATTAAAACGACCTGGTCCCCCTTGCGGATATCCCGGTTCACATCCATAAACCAGGAGAGTTTCCGGGCAATGCGCGCGGCCAGAGCCCGGCACCGATCCGCCGCAACAATGCGGCACACGGAAAAGGTCAGCGAACTTTGAACGGTGAGACGCAGGGTACGCACCTCTTTTCCCTCTAGATATCCCCCTGATAAAATAAATTTATCGGGAGACGCGTTAAGGGAAGTTTTAGCAACCGCGCTACGCGTGGCTCTGAAATTTCGGGCCGCCTGGAAAGGTTCCGCCATGAGTCGCTCACCGAGATCGGGAGCCATCGAACTGTTTTTGGCTTCTATCTGACTGGTTGAAAAATGGATCGCGGCAAACGATGCCAGGAAAACCAATATCAGAAAAACCGATACCAGTCCTTTCCGGCTACGACGGTTGTTTTGATCCGGCAAGGTTTGGTTGTCAAGAACCGAGGGACGATGCATGAAGGCTAAAGGTTTATTCCGAAAACTGTGGTTGGAAACTGCATCCGCTCCAAAACCGGGACCACGGATACGACTTTAAAGGAAAGTCGAGGGGAAAAAGTGTTCAGACCCCTCAAAAGCCTGTATATTATGGCAGAAGCCTCGGACTTTGACAATAGGCTTGATCGAAATAACTTCAATTTTTTCAACTATTAATGACTTATCAACCGGAACTTATTTATATTGAAGAAGGGGCGGAAAATCATGCCCTGACCCGCCGGGTCCTGGAGCGATTCCCGGGCGTTCCCACCCATCCTCAGCCGGCGATGCCGGAAATGATGGATGAACTCCAACGATCCGCCATCGACGTATTCGGGGCGGGCAAAAAACGCCTCCTGCTTTCACAGTTCAAGGGACCGTTTCTCAAAAAATGCCCCGGCATCAGCCCCGGCATGGTGTGTTGCAATTATTATGTGGTCAACCTCATCAAAAACTGTGTCTATGACTGCTCCTACTGTTTCCTGCAGGATTTCCTGCAGAACAATCCGGTGCTGACCGCTTTCGTCAACCTGGAGGACCTTTTGACCGAGTTGGATGAAGTACTGACGGCCAACCCCAATCACACCTTCCGGGTGGGCACCGGTGAATTGACAGACAGCCTGGCCCTGGACGACTTTCTCCCCTATTCTGAAACACTGATTCCTTTTTTCAACCGCCGCAACAATGCCGTTCTGGAATTGAAAACCAAATCCGACCGCGTTGACAATCTACTGAAACAGAACGACCCCTCCAACACGATCATTTCCTGGTCCATCAACCCGCCGGAAATCGCCGAACGCGAGGAAAAAGGCACACCCGGCATCGAACAACGCCTGAACGCCGCCCGCCTGTGCGCGGACAAAGGATACCGGATCGGATTTCATTTCGATCCTGTCATTCTGTTCCCCGGCTGGGAAACCGCTTATGCGGACCTGATCGACCTCATGCTCCAAAACGTTCAGCCGCAACAGATCGAATGGATCAGTTTGGGAGGTTTCCGCTATCGCCCCAACCTGAAAAAAGTCATCAAGGAACGCCACGAGAATACCCAACTGTTCACCCAGGAGCATCTTCCCGGCGAAGACGGAAAATTCCGTTACCTCAGGCCGCTACGCAACCACGCCTTTGAAACCCTGCGTCGTATGCTGAAAGATCGCTCCAGCGATTTGAATGTGTATCTCTGTATGGAAACAAAGGAAATCTGGGAAGGTGTGACCGGGAAAATGCCGCGCAGTGACAGAAAACTGGATCAGTTCTTCGATTTATAGACGCATCGGCATCACGATACTCTGATAATCCGTGTCCTCGCCGATGGTCAACAGGCAGGAATGGTTCTGGTCTTTGAGATTGAGGGTCACTTCGTCCTCCTCAACCACATTCAGCACATCGAGAATGTATTTGGCGTTGAGGCCGATCCGCACTTCTTCCCCCTTATACGAAATCTCCACTTCTTCCTGAGCGCCGCCCAACTCGGTATGGTCGGATATCAGCGTCATCGATCCCTCTTTGATTTCAAAGCGGACCATTTTGGATTTTTCATCCGCCAGCAGGGCCACCCGCGTCAACGCCTTGGAAAGCGCCTGGGTATTAACCGCCACCTTCAAATTGTTATCGGACGGAATTACCTGCTGGTAGTTGGGGAATTTGCCGTCTATTTTTCGGGATACAATGACTTCGCGGTCGTGAATAAACGCCAGTTGATTGTCTTTCACCGAAAAGGAATACGTGGCGCCCTCGTCGTTTTCCATCAACTTTAACAATTCGGTCAGTACTTTCTTGGGCAGGAGAAAACTGGTTTCACCCTCCTTGACGTTGGACTTTAACAGCGGTCGCCGGATAAATGACAGGCGATGGCCATCCGTTCCCACCAGATTGACATGGTCTTTGTCCTGTTCCAGCAGAAGACCGTTGAGCGCCTGACGGCTTTCGTCGGGAGAAATGGCGAAATAGGTTTTACGGATCATCTCCTTCAGCTTGGGCCCGCTGAATTCCATCAGGGCCGTCTCGCTGTATTCGGGCAGTTTCGGAAAATCCGCCGCGGGCAAACCCGGCAACCGGAATTTGGATTTACCGCATTTCAGAGACACCCAATCGTTCTCCTCGCGGGTCATGTGAATTTCCAGATCGGGAAGCGCCCGCAGAATATCGAACAATTTGCGGGCGTTGACGGTGACCGAACCTTCAGCCACCACCTTGGCGGGGTAAAATCCCTTAATGCCGATTTCCAGATCGGTCGCCTGCATGACGACGCCGTCCTTTTCGGTACTGATCAGGACATGCGCGAGGACGGGCATGGCCCCCTTGCTCTCAACAATCCCCTGAACCTTGTGGATTCCATTGAGAAAGTCGTCTCTGCCAATCTTGATTTCCATGTTTCCTCCGCGAAGGGTGAGCCGGGAAAAGACACCGGGGCTTTTAATTATCATAGTTTTACGGGGCCTGTCAAAAGAATATTCCCCGGCCCGCCAAAGCCCTGAAAACAGCCGGGAACCGGCGATCTACAGGGACCGATTCACCACAGAGGACACAGAGACCAGTGTGACTCTGGACTCAACCGGGCTACGCCCGGAGGAAATTTAAAATTGCTCGCTACCTGGGAAAGAGAATTAAGGTGAGTTTATTTTTAGGTAGAATTATTGGTCGTCTGGATCTATTCCAAACTCTTTGAGGACTTCATCGTATTCCTTCAAATGGGAAAATCCAGTTGAAACCACGAAGTCCAACGCCGCTCTTAAGCGGCACTTATAATTATTGTTTTCGTCTGTAAAGTCATCCCTAAAAGAGTAATTTCCCAATCGAAAATCTTCATAGAGCCTTAAGTTATGGCCTAACTTGTTGAGCCTGCTAATTATTCCAATAAATTCATTTAATATAGTTTTATGTATTTCTTTTTGTATTTCTAAACTAAGTGCCTCTGCTAATTCCTTGGCGGCAACAGTATCTTTCCCCAACGATTCGAATTTTTCTAATGAAAATCGGCCGTCAATCATTGTTTTTCTCCCATGGATCTAACAGCTACTTTTACTTAGTAGAATTTCTTATGTAGACAAGAGTAGGGCCTGTTGCCCAAAGGATTAGATGGCCCTGTTGTTTTGCATGGATTATAATTTCTGAAGTTGTTGATCCTGTTCCTTTAAGTTCCATTTCTTTCGGGAGTCCTTCCCATGATGAGCCGT
>Ga0224501_10001757_pt1 | contig 16880 bp, 12 predicted proteins | sample SF_Oct11_sed_USG_4_FD_169105 | JGI IMG/M metagenome (GOLD analysis project Ga0224501, IMG submission 169105) | Sediment microbial communities from San Francisco Bay, California, United States - SF_Oct11_sed_USGS_8_1 | ecosystem: Environmental > Aquatic > Marine > Sediment | place: USA... | reverse complement strand
CCACCCAGCCTCTGCCCACCCAGCTTCTGGCCACCCAGCCTCTGGCCACCCAGCCTCTGGCCATACTAAAGGACATGCCTTCTAAGCCTTAGGCTTGTTCTGGACCAGTATGAGCTAGTAATTATGCGAGGACTTCACACTTTCAGTGAGAGCCGGGGCCGGAAAACAGTGTCATTAAATCTTGAACCAGATGCTGTAGCCACTGAGGTATCCTGTTTCACTGTAGAGTGCCTTGTGTCCTGCCCGGCTCACTCTTATTACCACCACCGAGGAGCAGTACACAGTGATGTTTAAACATGGTGATGACCTCAGGCAGGATCAGCTGGTGCTGCAGATGATTGACCTGATGGATAAACTATTACGCAGGGAAAACCTCGATCTCAAACTGAAACCGTATAATGTAATGGCAATCAGCAGCAAACATGGTGAGATATCTAGTGTACCGATGGTGAGGTATTCTCCAGATGCCAGGTTTCTCACGACTTATCATTGTCATGGTGCCGTGTAATGATATTGTCGGTTTCCTCAGGTTCCTGGTTGGGGGTAAGACAATCTAACCCATTTTTCCACACACTACCCGCCAAGAATTCAGCTACTCTTCATGAGAAGGGAGAAGTGGATCTTTAACAACCGCAAGGTTATCTTGAACCTCCGTTATTTGTACCGTGGTGATCAAATGTCATGTGAGCAATTTGGAGTGAGAGGCTTGCTAAAAGCCCATACTAAGGAGATGCCCCACTAGCGGTTTAACTGAGCTATACTGATGCCTTAGATCATCTCTATCGATCACTTCCACTTCATGTGTTATAGCAATGACAGTAATACAAAACCAGTTATGTTTATGACAAAACTATTTCATATGATGGAGGATAGTCCTGCCCGGTGAAATGATTGGTCTGAGAAATTTTTATCTGATGCAGGTATAATAGAGATAATTCCGTCTCAAGCAGTGGCTGATATTATCACAGAGAATGATGGCAGTATACTGAATTACCTGAGGAAGCAAGCGCCTGCAGACACTCCTCATGGTATATCCACTGAGGTCATGGATAACTACATACGTAGTTGTGGTAGGTCTCCGCGTTTATTTTTTCTGACCACTGTAATGATTCAGAGAGCCATAGAGAATGATATCTCTGTCCTCGTGTCATGGCCATGCCCTGTTGCTTATTGATGGTGAGATTTCTCAGTGTCGGATTCCTTAGGATTATACAATTAAATCCTGGTGCCCTCTTTTACTCCTTCTGTGTCACCTTTCATGCTGCCCGATGTCCTTGTCAGGATAGGAATCTCTGTTATGCACAGAACATTACCAAGATTCTCTTCGGTTGGGTACCGAGAGGATGAGCATGTAAAGTTTGTTTACACTAAGGTAAGAATTGAATGCACACCCCATACTTCATATACTACATTTAGATATGCATAGGTCATTTTCTAGGGAACCATTAGCCATTAACCATTGGCCTGCCGTGACATTCTGGTTTCTGCTGTTTCAGCTGGTTATTGTGTGATAACTTATTTACTTGGAGTAGGAGATCGTCATCTGGATAATGTTATGCTCTGCCCTACTGGTATGCTAAATTACTCGGAACAGTTTCACATCTGTGTGAAAGCGATAAATACGGTTCCTGTTGTTGATGGATTGGCGTAATGCACAACAGTGAAATGCATCATGTCTGTTTATTTGAAATAGTCTTTAGAGGGAGAAAAGTTCAGCTCCATGTTTTTGTGATTTTGCAGGTCATTTGTTCCACATAGACTTTGGGTACATTTTGGGCAGAGATCCAAAACCCATGCCGCCTCCAATGAAACTTACGAAAGAGATGGTAGACGCCATGGGTGGTCCTGGCAGTGATCACTACAAGACTTTCACAGATCTTTGCTTTAGTGCTTTTTTCCATCTCAGAAGGTACATTATGAATCTGAATATGTTTGATCTAGAACTTTAAAGCTTGCCCTGTGTATCCATGTGTCGCTTTTTTGGCCGTCGTTTAATCCAATTTAGGGTTACCTTCTTTGTACTAAATTTGTTCATGGTAAGACAACTCCAATCAAAAATGCTGTTTGCTTATTATATTTATTTTGCTACTTTTAGATATCTTATCTTGTACGTCTTCTATCCATAATTTTGAGGCATGTTCTGTGTATGTGAGTGTTGCATCACAATTCATCAAATGCTAGCTCATTTTTGGCCAGTCACCATATCCAATTTGAAGTTATCTTCTTTGCACTAAATTTGTTCATGGAAAGACAACTCCAATAGAAATGTTATTTTGCTGATTATAATATTTTGCTCTTTTAGGTCAGCTAATCTTGTACTTAATCTTTTCTCTCTCATGGTTGGTGCTAACATTCCTGACATCATGCTTGAGCCTGATAAAACAGTTCAAAAGGTAAGCATGCTTTAAACTAAACGAGCTGATCGCAGGGAAAACCCCTTATAAGTTCAGTTCCAGCGTGTCCCAAGATGTTCAGGGATGTGTTTTATTACTCACTGCTCATAGTAGAAAATTATTGGGAGGTTCCGGTTCCCCCATCTCCCACTGTTGGTGTCTGCTTAATAAGACTTTATGAAGAATTTCCGCATATAAATCACTGATTCTCACTTTTCTTTGATGTCATTTTGAATCTCGTCCCAACCTGCAGGTGCAAGACAAGTTCTTGTTGACTCTGAGCGATGAGGAGGCAGCTAAGGAGATGCAGAATCTGCTGGAGGTCAGCGTGTCTGCCCTCATGCCTGCTATCGCTGAAACTTTCCACCGAATCGCCCAGGTAAGTTTTATTGTATACTTGGTATATCGGCTGCCCTATTTAATGTATCTCCTAAACCTAAGACTCATTGGAGCGGTGGGAGCTAGAATATATATGAAGGGCTCTGTGGGGTGGGGCTCAACTTCATGTATGGTTTCTTACTCTTGATCACCGATAGATCTCACCCTCACTTATCCCACATTTGAGAAACTCTGGGTAACAAAATGGGTAGAGCACAACACACGTGACATCTGTAAGACCTGAAGGTATAAAACTTACCCCTCTGTAACATTAAATGTGAGATTCCATTTATACAGCCGATGAATTTAAGGAATTTAGGTTTTTTAACGGGGGCTCAAGGTTTTCCATGAGGATGATAATTATCATCAAGTTATCGACTTATTATCTTTGTTCTCTTTGTGGTCACTGTGGTCCATGAAACTTTCAATGTGTTCTGTAAAAATTCACAGGTAGTAATGGACTTTAAACTTGCACACGTTTTTATTCCAGTCTATCTTCACACTTTGAGACTAAAATCACGAAAATGAACCGAGTGATTGTGGGTAACTGTTGGTAGTGACACTGTGTTTAAGATAAACCCCCTCCTCTTACACACTTTTTTCCTTTTTTGTAGTATATGAGGAAGTAGAATAGAAAAAATATGATAAAACAGCATTATTTTTTTACGCTAGTTCAGGCTCGCAAAAGTGATTTTTGCCAAATTCTTCTTACCCATATTATTGTAAATAAAAGTGTATTTGGGTGATGTCCTGTCTTTATGGTTCTCAGTCAGCAGGTTGTAAGATATTCCACTGCTGCCTGGAAAGTGGAGAGGCAATATCCTTCCTCCTCCATCAAATATCTAGATAGCAACAAAAAATGAGTCAACAAAGCTAGCCACAAAGTGATTGCATAGCAAAAATGCCTACAGGTTAACCAGTATGCAGCTACACATTTCACAGAAAAACTCTCGTCACGTTTTAGCATTACAGCACCAGCATAGGGATTCAAGATCGGTCTAACGATTGAAACTTACTCCGGTGGTATGAACATTTCCATTAGATGGCATTCAGATACAATATCTGGTCTCTTCGTCTTGGATACAAGATAACAAATAATTGGCAGAATGTCATCCGCTCCCCTGTACAAAAAAATAGCGGAAAAGTTACGGATAGGAAGGCATTTTAAAACTAGTAAATTCACAAATATTCATCACCCTGGTTACTAGCTTATCTTCGGGGCTGCTTTATTGTATGATCTTCATAGACCAATAATAGCATGTCGGCATCAATGCTACCCCATAGAGAGGCTGGTTCATGTTTGGGCTGAGAGTGCTGTTACGAACTCACGCTTGCAACGGGAGCCGGACCAGGGTTTAACCCATCAGTGTCACAAGCCCAGAGCTTTACCGCTAGGCTTTCTTGCTTTCCCTACATTCGGATCTAAATACTTACATTGGTTCAGAGGTACCTCGCTGGTTATAGTAAGTTGCAGACAACCCAACAATTTCTCTGTGTACACCGACTAAAACATGATCAAGGAGTTATCCTCCCATACCCGACACCAGAAGACAACCCGTGCTGCGTGACAGAATAGCCCTAAATAAATATATTCGAACCCATCTCTGCTCCACACAATCACAACCAAAGACCAAATTAAGTTTATATTGTTGTTAACCTCAGGGAGTAACGAGTTCTTGCCAGAAGACCTATTGAGCTGCGTCTAATTATCCAGAAAAAAACTTTCAGATTGACGCCAACATTCTCGCCTCAGTAAAAGGACTGAGAAATCACCAGCGTACGAACCTGTACATTGCATCTTTTGCAGAGGAGAGATAACCTTATCAAGATGTTTGAGTCTCTCAATAAGGAGATCGTAACATTCACCATGCTGTGTTCCCAGGTACCATTTTTGTTTGACTAATAAAGCGGACAGATCAGCATCCATGAGTGAAGTCATTTTTCTTGCCATTTGTCTCTCTTTCTTCAGATTAGCTAGCCTGCGAATTACTGAAGTATTAGACCAATGGAGTCCATGTATTACTTCATGACATAGGCTCTGTAAGACTTGCCGTGTTCATGTTTATGGGGATGTCGCCAACATACCACATAAATGAGCTCATTGTGTGGAAAACTATTTATTCTCCTACAATATATGTCCAACATGGACACTTTGATGCTCTCATGACCATAGATTTGGGAGTCATGTGCTGGGCAGTTGGTCTGATGGTTGCAATTAAATTCTTTTATCTCCAAAACTAGTCAGGACTATTACCGATTTCGTATTCACCAACAAGTCTCGTGAAGGTAATATCGTGATTTGCGTGAATGTCATATCTCTGTTCTTTACGTCTCTGAATATGCTTTGCACACCAAAATCCTTCAGCACTCCACGACATATTAATACCCAGAGGCAATTAATACATGTTTTGGTTGCCTAGGAAGATCTGAAATCCTCCAGTAGGGTTTCACTTACCTGAACATGATGGTAAGACTTCTGTTCAGACCAGTGAACACTGCCTCCTCCACAGTAGAGTATATAACATCATAACCTAGTTCATCATCTAGTTCTGTGTAAGCCAGGATGAACATCCGTTTCACTCTGTATATGCATTCATGTATTAACGAAACTAGATGCTTCAGTTCCCTATCCATAGCCTCGTAGTAAAGTTCGATCTCATCCATTGTGACTGTAGCGGAAGGCTCTGTTTGACTAGACTCGGGCTCTGTCTCTTCAGGACTACCTCTCTCTTCCTCATCGGAATCAAAAAGAGAATCCATTTCGTCTACACTGTCTTCTCGCGAGAGAGGCTTTACCGCTTTTGAGTCAAATTTATTTATCTCTTGGTCAGTCAGGGACATCGCCTTCTCAATCTGTAATGAAAATGCATTATAGTAAATATTTCCATTGTCTTATAAAAAAAGATAAATAAGTGACTATGAGGAGTATACATTTCCTTGTTAAGTTCATGCACATGGGCAACACCTGCACAATGGTTGCTGTAGAAAGTCAACAATTTGTGTAGAGGTCTAGATTTAATACCTATACTTGGCAGCCAGTTGTTTACAATTCAAAACAAATGGAGCAGTTCGGAATTGTCACTTGTAACATATCAAAAAGTCCTGCTTTTTCGTCACTACTCCAACAATATGATTGCAACATTAGGCAGCTGTTTTATGATATTGGTACAGATACTTAGGGGAAATGAAATTGATCAGCATAGGCAATGTGACCAGAAAACAGGACTTTCGATTAGAACGCTTACATTACATAGCCCTTGGGAGTGTTCTGATGATAGATTAGTGGATTGGTAAACAATGAGCAACCCCTTATGGGAAAATGGATGCATGTTGCATCTATTCTCTTGGGAGTTTCTAGCCAGTCAACAGTCGAAGTCGAGTAAAGCTGCTGGGTTTCATCCTATTCTAATGGGACTATATTTCATAGAACAACAGAGAATTATCTCCTTTGTGCAAAGGTCTGAGTTACTATTCATGGAATGGATACTCACTTTTTTTCTGGTAGTATCGATGTTTTCTTCAACTTCTGTGTTATCTTCATCACTTTCTACCTCCTCCTGCAGAGCCTGGAGATCCGCCTCTGATGCTGACACATTTGTAAGCTCAGATTCACACATATACGGCACAGCCACATATTTACTGATAAGGTCATTATACTGCTGCTGATACGGTGTTATCTTTTTTAATATATCGCTGTCGCACTCTTCAATCTGTTTACTGATAGGGTGAGACTTGGTACTGTAAAGAAGTGGCTTATAAGTAGGTTGCTAAACAATGATGCTTTAGAAGCAGGCCCGGCTTAGTTGCTAGAATGCGCAACTAGTGAACAGCGACTCATTGGCTGAATTCAAAAAAGGTCAATGGCAATGACAGAAAGGGCATTTGGCCGTATTTCGCTTTGGAGACAATGCCTTTCTGTCCACCAGGGAATAAACTCCAAAACTAAATGCGCACAGGGAAAAATAATAATGTTCTGGGTGTTGAGTTCAATTGTTTCTCAGTCCATAGGGGGATAACGCTATGGATTAGACACTTGGGGATCCAGGTAGCGCAGAATGCCGGCAAGCCTACTGATAAAAACTCAGTGCTAAAAATAGCCTCCAATTGAAACAAGGAAACTCATCGAGCCAATGAGGTAATCAAACTACTGAAGAGCGCTCGCGTTTCAACATGAGCAAATGCTCTTCGTCATTGTGACAGGAAATGTGATGGTAAAATTTCATGAGAGAGACAGGATATGGTATCACCGGTGATCCAATGAAATAAATCAAAGCACGTAATTGTCAAATGAAGCAAACTATTGTTCGATAATGCTTGACTCGTGCCTACTACGAATCCTATGACATTGTATCCCATTCTCTGGGCATGGTTTCATATTTGAATGATCTCTTCACCATTAAGGTGAAGCTACCGGGATATCTACTTGCTTTTCCGTCAACATGGACCACCAAAAACGGACTGGTATCACTGGCACAGAGGATTGTTTTTCTTTTTTGAGCTTGAATTAAAATGAGGATCGCGCACTCACACATGGGGCCACCATGAGGAGATTCGGAAACCAGGTTTTGCGAATATGGCCTCACTGAGTTATCCCGCTATATTTGTGGGCATAGCAAATCCAAGTAATAAGCTACTCAGTGACTCGCCAAGCGTTATGACGGTGAGTCGCTCTGTTGGATGATGGATTAAGATAAATTACATACGCGAGTATCAGTTTACAGAATACAGCAGCTTGTTCTGTATTTAGTTGGCCATTGTCCCTAAGAAGTCTCCTTCGATTAGTAATTTCCAGCACCCTCTATAAACAGATCAGGAAACTGATTGTGATATGGATGTCAGAATGATCGGCAGATAAAGCGCAAAATTTTTTAGAAATGTTTTAGTCGGGCACTTGGCCATCATGTCATAAATCTGAGGCTTGTTGGAGTAGTAGGAGGTAAGAATTCTGTGCGAACCTCATTCTTGCAGTGGGGGCTCAGCATGACTAGGTTCGGAACAGAGGATCTTTCAATCTTGAGCCAAGCACTCTAGCCGCAGAACTATCATCCTGCTATCCCGCATGTTACATACAACACAGGAGTGGGTCTCCTTCCCACCTGCTTTGATGTATCTCTAGCCTTGAAAATTGAACCCTCAAATAATCTAGTGAAGCTTGATTATGCAAGACTACAGACATATTAGTGATGAACCAACAAACCCATTTGATACGATAATGATTGCAGTGGGTCTTTTTGGTATTGGCCCAACCTATCATTGCCACATAACACATCTAAGTATTAGGCAAAAACATGAACAAAGTTTAATAACATGGATTGCCAAATTCATTGGGGTGAAACTTAAAAAAAAATGTTGTGGAAAAAAATTGTCTTGCAAACTACTTGTTGGTGGAACAGAGCAGGTTTTATGGGTTTTATTTAGTTGAAATCTGTCACATTATTTTAACAACGACCATCAACATATTTCGACAGTAAACTCACATGCTGATCATCGTGTAGTAAGATTTCTGTTAACAGGCCTCTGTATAGCTGCTCTTTGCTTCGATCTGTTGTTTCTATAGCAGCAACACGCCTAAAACCACCAGGTTACATTTCGAAATAGGATCTATCTATAATCCTTTTTATACCAAACATTAATAAAAACTGGAACTTTACAGGTATGTAACCAGAGCTATAGACAACTGGGCACATGACCTAAGATATGGGCTCCAGTAGGTAAAGGGCGACATGCTGGGAAGTAAGTGGACGAGGGCAGTAGGAGACAAAGCAAGATGGTCAGGCATGGGGAGGCCATCCCCTTATGATGAAGCAAAGATGGTCAGCAGACAATGCTGATTATCTCGCATTCTCACATCAACATGCAAAAACTAGGGTATATTGATACCAGAGGTATATGTACATACTCCTCTGCTTCAATTTTGAGCTGCTTTTGTCTCTCGAGAAGTTGTTGATCCAACTACAAAAACAGCGTGGAAATCAACTGCAGAATTTTCCAGCACAAAAAAACAACAGTATTACAACTAGATTGAATCAATTACGTTGGTTGAACAAGCAACAGATGGAGTGCCCAATTACGATTCTTATTTACCATGGGCCTGTCAGGCCAAAAGGGACATTTGTGTACAACAAAACTCTTAATTCAGAAGGTTACAGCTTACAGGTTTGTGACCCATGTTGTCATACGAGCTAAAAGTTTATTGGATTGCCGTATTGGTTTGTAGCTCTTAAAGCATAAAAGTGCATCCAAATAGATAAGACTATGACTAACTTTAGTAGTATGTACATGTATTTTGTTTTATTAGCCCCCATGGCCTTAGTGGTCCTTGAGAGAAGCTGAGAGCAGAAGGAGCTGTCTTATTGCTACGCTTCTTCTTCCTCATATCCGTACAACTAGTTTGTGATGGCTCGGCGGCACCAGCATTCTCTCCAAGTGCTTCTGAGCTAGGATTGATGCGCCCGGGTGCATCGAATCGCAAGCTGAATGCCCTACTACTGAGCTATCTCATTATTCCCATATATATTCAAGGAAACTTTCTCTCCCTGTACACTTACAATGGATTTCTTTCTCTTTGCAATCTCTAGATTCTCAATCATTCTTTTTTGTAAACCCAAAACCTGCCAACGAAAAACTGTTTCATACTTCGCCGTCAGGATCAACAGTTACTTTCTAGCCAATAGTCCATGAAACAGCGGTAAAAGTAACCAGCGAGGGAGGGGGTGTTACGAGTAGAGCCCTCTTCTAAAAAGTACTACGGGAAAACTAGAGATGAATATAGCATGCGAATTATACTGCAAAAGTATAGTCATGCATTGGCACTATAGGCTTATGTCAGCTCATTAAAACAGTTATTCCAATGAACCATAACCGATAAGGTTATATTTTCTTCTATCGATCTCCATATTTCAGTTCGCAGCCGCCGGGTTGGATACTTATCTTTTCACCAGTTACGGCTTAGCACCACAAACAGGCCAGAATCAATGATCCACCTTGTAGTGAGGCTTGTTTCTTGCTTTGAACTAGGATCAAAGTGAGGAGCTCATACTCACAACGGGGGACAATTCATGGCCCGGATTTGAATTCAGATTCTCGTGGTTGCGAGCCCAGCGCTCCACCTTTGAGCCATCCTGCTATCCCATTCCACTTAGTGACACTTTAAGACAAACCAATTATCCAGGGGTGCTGACCACCGTGCTGGTACCTTTATATCTCACCATGTTTGTTCGCGCTGATGGATTGGCACGAGAAAGTCTGGTTTTATATGCATCCAGAAGTATTTGGTTGTTTCTTTTTGCTAGTTCCACCGGATCACTTAGATCAGCTGCGGCAGCACCACCTAACGTGAGAATGAGAATCACATGATCAGCCATGCGCAAAATAATGGCGTTAGTCCACCTCAAAAGAACATGAAGCAAATTCTAGTGAAGCTAGGAGACCAGACCAGGGACGACATAGGGAAAGTTAACAATGCTCAAGGCCACATCCATTCTACCAGGGTGAACACTGACTCAATGAGACGCATTGCACTGCTAAACTAAGCGAACAGTTCTACATACAATGGCATAATAAAAATATCAAACAGGCTACCACCAAACAGAATATCTTTTCCTGATAAACCGCAACATTTAACTCAGATTGAAGATAACTAATATTTCGCGTGAGTGTCGCCTCATGAAAACAGACCTGGCGAGACAGGACCTCCTGGCGATGAGTTTGGACGAGGAGAAGAAGGAGGAGGTTGACCTGTCATTGAGCTGGGACGAGGTGAAGCAGACGGTGCTCTAACATCTGTAATAAAGGTGGGGGACACCTGTCAATGATGTGCAAAGTCTGCGGTGTTAGGTTTCACTAAGTTCAAAGATTTATGCTAGATGAACTGATTGGCATAGCAGTAGATTACTTATTCACATGCTGCATAGACTGAAAATCTCAGAGTTGACTTTACTGGAACTGTAAATGGTCTCTATACATCTAGCTTTACAGGAGAGATAAAGAGAAAAATGAAGCTGTAGTTTCAGTGAGAATGAGAGATGTCAAATTTGCCTGGGACACTTGGAAATTGGATTTAAACGTTGTACCTACTTATGCATAACTAAACCGAGGTTTTGCCTCAGAACATCAGACCTGGGCTTTAAGAATTCAACAGTATCAAAAACAGTTGAGGGACTATCATATTTTCATGAATGAAGAGACAGGCATAACAGTCCAAATCACACTTCTGCACTGGCGCAATAAGTGAATTAGCAGTCCAATTGATGCGTATCTAACTCAGCTAGTACCATCGACCCCACAGCACATACATATATTTACGATCTATATCGTCTAGAATCAGATGACATGTAATACATATCATACCCGTACATCTTTAGTATTATGGTAAGTACTTGCATCCATTCCATTCACTACCCATCAATCAAATCTTGTTACCTGGTTTCTGGCAGTAAGTAAAGATCCTCTCTGTGCACTGATTGGCAAGTTTGGCTAGCTTCAGTCGAATATGATCATTCGCTGGTATCATAACTATAAAACACATTGACATTCAATTTGATGCTTCGTCCTTGCCAGTATCACCTGACACACTCATAGTTAATGACACCAAAAGTTATAATTAGGATTATCGATGTATACGTCCGCATTAATATTGCAACTAAATGAGGTTGGCCGTTTCTAAAACTGCAAAGTTTCTGGTGAACATTACTGAACTAAGTGACACAATGATATCTTTACTCAATACAGCAGCATATGGCATTTTTAAATTTAGGTGCCTAGGAAGATGAGATTGAACAGGAATGCGAGCCCTGGGTGCCCTTTGAATTGCTGGAGCTGGAGAAGAGAGGCGGCAAGGTTACAGCTTTAAAGACCGGAATATTGATTCTGAGCAGTTGACAAGCTCATAGGAGTGAACAAGGCTTTTAGTCTACGAAGAGATGATCAAACTCGCCATTAATCTCTTTGGTGAGCTCCGCAAGTATCTTCTGGCAGGTGTATAGGTATTTCCTATAGGCATCCTGGTAAAAACAAATAGTACACAACGTGTCAACCGAGGAAGACAAATACCCAGTACTAGTACACAGAGCCTCCCATGAGACTTTAGTGATTGCCACTAACTCAGTAATGCTACGAAGTAGGCAATCCTGGTAGCTCATGTTGCCAATATTTCTGTGCTGATTTAGGATCCTAACATAAGACAAGAGGTTTTGTTATGCACGGAAGTATGCGCCAAAACTACCCAGGAAGACACGAAGATGATAAGGTGTACCATAAGATAGAAATCGAAGCAAAGAACAGACAAACTGAAACTCTCTAAAACTTGCAGAAACTAACTGGTTTTTGTAGGTATCAGTGCATGCACCAGACCAAATTTGCAATCTGAGAACCCACTATCATTCCAGTGACGAGTTACGACACCAAACTAAACTATTAAACTACCTAAACTACTCAGTTACTCAGATTAGTTATTTAATTCTACTATTACAATTACATACATAGTTTCTGCCAGCGTCTTCCAGTTTCACAGCATCCACTCCTAGTTTTATGCAATCTGTCAACGTTTGCTGCATTTCCTTGGCACCCATCACTGAAGGGAAATACGGCCACTCTTCCCTATAACTGTTTATCCTGCCTGCGAATGTTGTCTACGATTTTTTGCCGAGTTAAAACCGACAAGACTGTGAAAAGAAAACCTTGCGGAAAAGAGGTCGTTATCCACCATGTTGTGGTCACATGACTTTGTTTACATTCATTCGTAATGGGCTTTATAGGGCTCTAGCGGCTTGGTGACTAGCAATAGCACGTGCTCGCGTATTATCAAATTGTAGTTGAGGCGTGAACTGGGTGGTACATCTTTTTGCTCGTGTCAGTTGCGTGTGGTCGAAAGAGTTACTTGTCACGGGGTCGACAACGGATTTACACTTACAGTTTACTTTCGAACTGACTTCATCCACTTCATCTGGCTGGATCTCAGAATCACACTTACGAATAACACAGGGCATCGTGATCGTCGGTTCACCATCTCAATCTGAATCTCATCTAGTTCTACCAACTCCATGTACCAACTACTGAACTGGTCGACAGTGAACCCAGAAAATTACACACGCTGCATATAGTCTGGATCTATTACACTTGCAGTGACTTTGACATTGTGTTTTAATCAGTCTATGAAGTTGACGGGGAAACAGGCTGGGCTCAGTCATAATAGGAAGCGTAGGTTCTAATCTAACACTACAGTGACTCATCGCTTCACAGTTCACATTACATTTACACTGACTACTGAGTACTGAGGATCGCTTTAGTTTATCAAGGAAACATTGTCACCTGTGCCAGCAGAAGATTTACCTGGAGGTAAAAGTTTCATAAGGTTCAGCCCGCTAATCACTTACTTCAAGGTGAATATTACAGTTTTCGGTGTTTTGTAAATCAGGTTATGATGATGTGCTTGTCATAGGATGTGGCAATACAGTGTGGAACACTACACTCCTCGGTCAATTAACTTACGTGTAAATAATTTTTCAATTCATTTTCACAATCGCCAAATTCTACTGGGGCAGTCCGGTGTAAGGCAAATCAGCGTAGTTTCTGAGTCTGATTAACAGAATGGTTGCATAATTACCCGCAATCGCCTGCATTTATCAAAAACATAACATCCACCAAAATGACTAAAATGACGTTGACACATTCCAAAGTAACCATTTCTTACATTTGCATGCATAATTGGCTTTTTGGGGGCTGATCTCGTGTTTGTCATTTCTATTAGTGGCTTTAGGCCATAAAATAGGCTTCTACATATTAATGGAAACACCGGGTCTGTATTGTAACTGACAAGAACAAATGTGCTTTAATCTAAAACCCCTTATAAACACAATCAAAATTTATCACATCAAAAATGATCTAATGGAAATGACTGGGAGCAGACTGAATAGACTTTACTCGAGTCATTCGATATCCTTGTCTTTGGGGCTTTAGTGTCTACAGTGACATAATTGCGCAAGATGCAATTGCATTGCTTCCATACCTTTGCGTTGGGAATTATACCCAGTGGCTTGTTGTCATTAGCAAAAGAATCTCAAGTATCTTCAATTCGATTAATCACTGCGGATTCGGTATCTGCCTTGAGGTGAACCAACCCAGTCCCAGATACTGAAAAAACACATGCAGATTAGCTAGGCTTTTTAGTTGCACAATTTAAGCCTGGTCCTTCTTCACGTTTTACATGTACATCTATCATCTTAATAGAGTAAAATTTCTCCATCAGTTTTCATATTCAAATGTTCATCTCTCACGCTTGGCCTATAGGAATGTTATTGCCTTTGGCTAATGTTAGCGCCCATCCTACCTATTTTGACCGAGACAACTGACCATTGTGTTTTTATGAATGAACCAAACCAAGTGACCAAATTGAAAGACGAACATTGATTTATATTGAGATGAGAAACCTTGATAGGGGATTATTATATTGACCAATGTTTGTTGCTCTCCCACTGACTTTTGCTATGGTCAAGTGAGAGTGGCATACAATGCTTTCTCACTGCACTAACCACATTTTTTTTCCACAACAACAATGGACCTTCAGATTAAAACCTCATGTCATTGGCAAGCTAATGAAACACATTAACACGTTAGTGATTTCCTTATCTTTGTTGCTGCAGTCAGCTCAGCGGGTTATTTGCTGTCTATTGGCTACCCATCATGGAAGCCTTCCCATTGGCCTACTGAATTGCGGCAGCATAATTTACATGTGGGAAAACTCTGGCTCGCTTCTCGTTGAGTTCCTATCAGACAGCCATTGATTGTCAGGTTAACATTTTGGTTATGAATCGTGATACACGCATAAATTTGAATGCGTAATTAAAGATATTACTTGTATTAATTCTGTTTACATGACGATAAGTGCATCTCCTATATGTCTATCCGGTCCTTTGTGTGTGAATGCCACAGATCTGTAATTGATCCCTGAAGCAAAATGAATGTTCTGGCTCCCATTAAAATTTAGGCCTGCAATTATCGTAACCCCTGCTTTGTGGGCATCTGTGTAATGGTGAGGTAGCTACTGACGCCTTTCATAATAGTAATGGATCAAAGTTAAGTCCGGGTCATTGTTTCTCCATTCTCAGTTTGGGGGTGTATTGAGTAAAGACTTATTCTTGATGTGCCACCGGCTGTATTGCGAACCCTGCGGTTTTGGGAGAATTATCCCTGTCTAGTTACGTAGAACGAAAACCATAATTATTAAGGATTAAGTCTACACCAGTTATTTTAGACACTGATTGGTCTAACTCGATATTCATATGGCTGTATGGAGTATTTTTCGTCGTCTCTTAACCAGCTTCAGTAGCTACATCGGTGATGTCCCTAGGCTAGTAAGATCATAACCAGATGGTGGCTGCCGCCTAGTCCCTTCAAGGCGCTGGCTGACTCATTGAGTTTAGGAATTGTAACTCTTGAAGTTTATACAAGCCAACATCGCAGATTATCAAGCATGCATATCATTCACAGAGGCATTATTAATCAAACAAATTAAGCTAATTTAGCTACTGGAATGCAATGCTAATATCAAACATAGCTTTATTGGAACTGTAAGCCTCCTCATTCATGGTGAGAAGGAGGGTATGCCTTGGGACTGGCAAGCTGTCTGCAAGATAAACATTGCCCCACTGCTGTCAAATACTTCAGTTCCTCCAAGTGGTGACATGGGTAAACCTCGGTATGACCGCTGTGGAAGGAAACCCAGCCATAAACTAAACATAAACTCGGTGATCACTAGGCTTCTGCGGTGTGTACCTAGCATGACCAGGAAGAAGCCGTAGGAACCCAAATATTGATGCCTGGCGTCTCCACCAGAACTATTCTTCCACCTGCTGTTTCATGGACTGGTAACTACTATCATGAGGATTTCAGAGTCTTGATGAATTTCTCGGTTTTTTTTAAGTTACCAGCCACCTGTTGTAGATGAGAAATCTGAGTAATAACAACAGCTGTGTGATGAAACCGCCCACGGAAGAGCTGACTCAATATAAAATAGTTGTCGTTGGAGATGGAGGTGTAGGCAAATCAGCCCTAACCATTCAGGTGTGTGGTAGTAAATACAGTCTAAAGGGGCCTTTTCACTCAATCTGACATCCGATCCGCCTCGGACCTGGCGCAATTTGCGTCTGAATTGGCATCGAAACATATATCCGAGAACCCCTTTTCACTCCAAATGGATCCGTCAGACATGCGATCCCGGATTACTTTGGAGCCAATCAATGGTGCCCAGCCTGTGTTTCCGGAAGCGGTAACCATTTCATCCTCATAATTTGACAAGAAAGTCAATCGGAGTTGGGCGTCCGAGGTGGATCGGACTTAGTTTGTCTTTGGGAGACAGACGCTGAGGCATCTGAGAGAGCTTCTGAGGCTGATCGGACGAGGCCTTTTCACTCCACGTCCGTCTCTAGCGTCCGGTCCGAGGCCAATCGGGCGCCCGATGGGAATGAAAAGGCACCTTTATACTCCCAACAATCAAACATCCAGTGAAAAAGCTTGAGTGGGTGGGGACTGTTGGTTTGAAAAGCCACTACAGGCCATGACGTATGAAGTCACGGTATACAAAAGTGAAAATGTATAGGAATGGTAATCACCCAGTACTCTTGCCCCCCCCCCAAATTTTAAGCACTCCTACCACCTCATAATGCCAATAGAAGGCCTCTATGCCCCCATCAGAAGGATTTATGCTGTCTCCACTCAGATAAACACACTGTATCCTAGCCAGCTGGATATCCACAAGTGATGAGTGAGCAATACTAACAAGTGGTTGTTAAAATGGTAAAAATGGGGGTAGGTGCTGAAATACATCTCTGATTGGTCGAAGGTGTTCAGTTGGCAGAATCCTAGTTATTCTCCCCATCAACAAGCGAGCATGCTCGCAACAAGGAAGGCGCATCGGCACAGTGATCAAAGAACGATTGAGGTGTTTTTGTAGTCACGCTACGTCCGGTCCACCTCAGACCAGACCCCCGATGGTCCAAGCATCCGAGGTGCTTTTATAGATCCAAACAGATCCCCAGACGCGCGATACCAGCTCACTTGTGAGCCAAGAAATGGTGTCGAAGCTATGATTCCGGAAGCTGTTGGGGGGGGTCG
>Ga0224501_10001756_pt1 | contig 16881 bp, 16 predicted proteins | sample SF_Oct11_sed_USG_4_FD_169105 | JGI IMG/M metagenome (GOLD analysis project Ga0224501, IMG submission 169105) | Sediment microbial communities from San Francisco Bay, California, United States - SF_Oct11_sed_USGS_8_1 | ecosystem: Environmental > Aquatic > Marine > Sediment | place: USA... | reverse complement strand
GACGGTATTACATGGGTAAACGACTATCCTAATTTAATCGTAACGCGTACATTTTCAAAAGCATATGGTATAGCCGGTTTGCGGGTAGGGTATTCTGTTTCACATCCACAGGTAGCCGATGTCCTTAATCGTGTTCGTCAACCATTTAATGTTAATAGTCTGGCACTCAAAGCTGCTGAGGTTGCTCTAACTGATGTTGAACACCTGCAAGCAGGTATTAAGCTTAATGCACAAGGTATGCAGCAGCTTGTTTCTGCTTTTAAAGCAATGGATTTAGCCTATATCCCGTCAGCAGGTAATTTTATTTGTGTTGAAGTGGGTGGTGGTGCCATGAAAGTTTATGATGATCTGCTTTATGAAGGCGTTATCGTGCGACCGGTTGCAAATTATGAAATGCCACAATATTTGCGTATCACAATTGGTACAGAAAAAGAAAATGAACGTTTCATTACTGCTTTAAAGAAAGTACTGGGTAAATAATGAGTCAGAAAATTATTCAGCGTCTTTGTGTTATCGGGGTCGGGTTAATCGGGGGCTCTTTAGCGCGTGGATTAAAAAAAGCGGGTGTAGTCACTGAGGTTGTTGGTGCTGGCCGTAATGTGGCTCACCTCGAAAAAGCAAAAGAGCTTGGTGTGATTGATTCTTTTGAAACAGATATTTCACAAGCGGTAAAGGGCTGTGACATGGTGGTCCTTGCTGTGCCATTAGGTGCTATGCAATCAGTATTTGAACAGATTTCATCTGTTATCACAGAAGAAATGATTATTACTGATGTAGGTAGTGCCAAGGCAAGTGTTGTAAAAGCAGCGCAACAGGCATTTAAATCATTGCCTGATACACTTGTACCTGGTCATCCGATTGCAGGTACTGAAAAAAGTGGTGTTGAAGCTTCTTTTGCCGAGCTTTTTGACAACCGACGAATTATTCTTACACCTTTAGAGACAAGTTCTTCTGAAGCTGTTTCGAAAGTACGTAAGATGTGGCAAGCCTGTGGGGCTGATGTTGTCGAAACTTCAATCGAGCATCATGATGAAGTATTAGCTGCAACCAGCCATCTTCCCCATATGTTGGCATATTCGTTGGTCGATACCCTGGCTAAAATGGATGAAAAGAAAGAGATATTTGATTTTGCCGCAGGTGGTTTTCGTGATTTCACCCGCATCGCATCCAGCGATCCTGAAATGTGGCACGATATCTGTATTTCTAATAAAGATGCATTAGTGACGATGATTAAAAAATTCACTGATGATTTAGAGTTACTGGCAAAAGCGATTGAAGCAAACGATAGTGTTTATCTGAAAGAAATTTTTTCACGCGCTAAGAAAGCCCGTGATGAATTTTGCGAAGATAAAAATATTAACGATAGTCCGGAATAAATTAAGGTATCTAAATTGAAATTTGAAGTTAAAGCAGGTGGAAAACTCAACGGAACATTTCGGGTTCCGGGTGACAAATCTATTTCACATCGAAGTATTATGCTGGGTTCTCTTGCCGAAGGTGTCACTAAAGTAACAGGGTTCCTCGAAGGTGATGACAGTTTAGCAACCTTGAATGCATTTCGTGCCATGGGTGTTGAGATTGAAGGCCCAACAAATGGAAAGGTAACGATTCATGGCGTGGGTTTAAAGGGGTTAAAGAAACCGGAAAAAGAACTTGATGTTGGTAATTCAGGTACATCCATTCGCTTACTTGCAGGTATTTTATCGGCACAAGATTTTGACTCGACTATGGTCGGGGATGAATCATTAAGTAAACGTCCTATGCGTCGGGTTACAGTACCGCTTGCACAAATGAATACCGTTGTTGAAACAAATGAAGACGGGACACCGCCTTTAACCATAAAGGGCGGGAAAAAGTTAAGCGGTTTTCATTATGATATGCCTGTTGCCAGCGCCCAGGTGAAATCCTGTATTTTATTGGCGGGTTTATATGCCGATGGTGAAACCTGTGTTACGGAACCGGCTCCAACGCGTGATCATACTGAGCGTATGTTACGTGGCTTAGGCTATGAGGTAATTACCACGGGCAATAAAATATGTTTAAAAGGTGGCGGTAAACTTACCGCGACAAATATTGATGTTCCGGCTGATATTTCCTCGGCAACATTTTTCATGGTCGGTGCGACTATTGCTGAAGGTTCAGATATTACGCTTGAACATGTTGGTATTAACCCAACACGTATTGGTGTAATAAACATTTTACGTTTAATGGGTGCGGATATCACCGTAATGAATGAGCGTGAAGTGGGTGGTGAACCGGTAGCCGATATCCGGGTACGTCATGCAAAATTAAACGGTATAAAAATTCCTGAAGAACAGGTACCTTTAGCAATTGATGAGTTCCCGGCCATCTTTATTGCCGCAACCTGTGCCGAAGGAGAAACTGTTTTAACAGGAGCTAAAGAATTACGGGTTAAAGAAAGTGATCGTATCCAGGTAATGGCAGATGGTTTAACTACCCTGGGTATTGATGCCAAACCTACTGAAGATGGCATTATTATTAAGCCTGGGCAAATTAAAGGGGGGACCGTGGAAAGTCACGGAGATCATCGTATTGCTATGTCTTTTGCTATGGCTGCGTTAGTGGCAGATGGCACAATTAATATCAATGACTGCGCCAATGTAAATACCTCTTTTCCAGGTTTTGTTGCATTAGCAAAAAAAGCCGGGCTAGATATCAATTAAGCTACATAGTTAAACCAAGGAAAGTTTAATGAACACAACAGTTAAGCCTGTTATTTTATCCGGTGGTTCAGGGACCCGTTTGTGGCCACTCTCGCGTCAACTTTATCCTAAACAGTTATTGCCTTTGGTAGGTGATAAAACTTTATTACAGGATACGATTATTCGTCTTGAAAATTTCCCGAATATATCAGATACCGTCACGGTAATTTGTAATGATGCTCATCGATTTTTAGTTGCAGAACAGTTGCGGGAAATTGATGTAAAGGCTGATGCTTTATTACTTGAACCCGTTGGCCGTAACACGGCTCCTGCATTAACACTTGCTGCAATTGCTAACCGTGAACTGGGGAATGACGATGTTTTACTCGTGATGCCTGCTGATCATGTTATTCGTGATAATGAATCATTTCAAAAAGCATTAAATGAAGGCGCACAATTAGCGGAACAAGGTTACCTTGTGACATTTGGAATTGTTCCTGATCGACCTGAAACAGGCTACGGTTATATCGAACAAGGTAAAGAAATCGATAAAAATCTCAGTTATGCCATTAATCGATTTGTAGAAAAACCTGAACTTGAGCTTGCTAAAGAATACCTTGATTCCGGTAACTTCCTCTGGAATAGCGGCAAATTCATGATTAAGTCATCTGTCTGGTTAGCGCAAATTGGTCACTATGCACCACAAATTTTAGCCACGTGTGAACAAGCCTATCAAAATGGTAAATCAGAAATGGACTTTTACCGGATTGATGAAGAGGCATTTAGTCAATGTCCATCAGATTCGATTGACTATGCCGTGGCAGAAAAAATTGTTGCCGATGATGAGGATAAAAGCATTAAAGCAGCAGTGATTCCATTAGACGCAGGCTGGTCTGATATTGGTGCCTGGGCAGAATTATGGAAAATTGGAAAAAAAGACAGCGCGGGAAATGTTATACAAGGTGATGTGGTGGCACTCGATAGTGAAAATTCAATGCTATTTAGCCAGCAACGTTTAATTGCAGCAGTTGGACTTAAAGATACTGTCGTTATCGAAACAGCGGATGCTATTCTTGTTGCCGATCGAGATAAGGTTCAGGACGTAAAAAGAGTGGTTGACTGGATAAAATCTGAAGGCAGGGAAGAGCATCTAAATCATCGCTGTGTTTTTCGCCCATGGGGTAATTACGACAGTATTGATATGGGTGAAAGGTATCATGTGAAACGTATTACCGTGGATCCAGGCGGCATATTGTCATTACAAATGCATCAACACCGTGCAGAACACTGGATCGTGGTGAGCGGTACGGCCAAGGTGACACGTGATAATGAAACTTTCATGCTGACAGAAAATGAATCAACCTATATTCCAGTTGGTACCAGGCACCGCCTCGAAAATACAGGCTCAATTCCATTAGAAATGATCGAAGTACAGTCAGGCAGCTATTTCGGTGAAGACGACATTACCCGTTATGAAGATGTTTATGGTCGTTAAATTAGGCAGTTAAATGACAAATTTCCAAGGTTTACCCCCCGTATTAACTATTGATGGTCCAAGCGGCTCAGGTAAGGGCACAATCGTAAAGCATGTAGCTCAGAGATTGGGCTGGCATATGCTGGATAGCGGTGCGCTATATCGCTTAGTCGCTTATGGTTCACAACAAAATCACCTTTCATTTGAAGATGAAAATGCCATTGCTGAATATGCAGCTCAATTAGACGTCGAATTTAAGCTTGTTGAGCTGGAGTCCGGTATCGAAACAGGGCAAAACGGCCAGGATTTGCAGATTATTCTTGAAGGCAAAGTTGTCGGGTCTGAATTACGGACTGAAACAACTGGAAACGCGGCTTCAATTGTTGCTGCCATGCCCAAAGTGCGTGAAGCCTTGCTACAACGGCAGCGTGATTTTCGTCAAAATCCCGGTTTGGTTGCTGATGGCCGCGATATGGGGACCACGGTTTTCCCCGATGCCGAGGCTAAAATCTTCCTTACCGCGAGTGCTGAAGAACGGGCGCAAAGACGCTATAAACAGTTGAAAGAAAAGGGTATTAGTGGTAACCTTGCCGCCCTTTTACAGGACATCCGTAGGGATATTAACGAGCGAGATGAGCGTGATAGTCAACGTTCAGCCTCACCGCTAAAGCCCGCTGAAGATGCAATTTTAATTGATACTTCAGGGTTGAGCATTGAGCAAGTTGTCGAACAAGTGATGGCAGTTTGTGAAAAGAGCTTTGATGTTAAGTAAAAGATAATTAGTTTAACTTTGTAACTGGCTTGATAACGCAAGTTTATCCGGCCTTTTTATTAACAGTTCATAGTGTTTGACTCGCCAGAGTGCAGCTATGACATAACCCAGATCAATATGATCTAAGGCATCTCTAAAATGAGCGAAAGTTTTGCAGAATTATTTGAAGAAAGTTTAGTTAAGACGCAAATGCGTCCTGGTTCTATTATTCCCGGTACTGTGGTTCAAATCGATGATGATTTCATCGTTGTAAACGCAGGCCTGAAATCAGAAGGTGTTATTCCATCATCTCAGTTCATGAATGAAAAAGGCGAACTTGAAGTCGCTGTTGGTGACACAGTCGATGTTGCTATGGATATGATGGATGATGGTTTTGGTGAAACACGTTTATCACGTGAAAAAGCAAAACGTGCAGAAGCATGGAAACATCTTGAAGTTGCTCATGAAGCAAATGAAACAGTTGTTGGTACTATCGCTGATAAAGTTAAAGGTGGCTTCACAGTTGATCTTGGTAACATTCGCGCGTTCTTACCAGGTTCATTAGTAGATGTACGTCCGGTACGTGATACAAGCTACTTAGAAAATAAAGAATTAGAATTTAAAGTTATTAAACTTGACCAAAAACGTAACAACGTTGTTGTTTCACGTCGTGCAGTTGTTGAGTTAGAAGGCGGTGCCGATCGTGAAGCTATGCTTGAAAGCATGCAAGAAGGCGCTATCGTTAAGGGTGTAGTTAAAAACTTAACTGAATACGGTGCATTCGTTGATTTAGGTGGTGTCGATGGTTTATTACATATCACTGATATGGCATGGAAACGTGTTAAACACCCAAGTGAAATCGTTGAAGTAGGTACTGAAATTGACGTTAAAGTTCTTAAATTTGATAAAGAACGTATGCGTGTTTCATTAGGTTTAAAACAAATGGGTGAAGATCCTTGGGTTGATATTGCACGTCGTTACCCAGAGCACACGCGTTTATTCGGTAAAGTTAGCAACATCGCTGACTACGGTTGTTTCATTGAACTTGAAGAAGGCGTTGAAGGTCTTGTTCACGTATCTGAAATGGACTGGACTAACAAGAACATTCACCCAAGCAAAGTTGTTTCTTTAGGTGATGAAGTTGAAGTTGTTGTACTTGATATCGACGAAGAACGTCGTCGTATTTCATTAGGTATGAAGCAATGCCAGGCTAATCCATGGGATGACTTCGCAGGTAACTTCACTAAAGGTGACAAAGTTAAAGGCACAATCAAATCAATCACTGACTTCGGTATCTTCATTGGTATGGATGGTGGCATTGATGGTCTTGTTCACTTATCAGATATCTCCTGGAATGACACTGGTGAAGAAGCGGTTCGTAACTACAAGAAAGGTGACGAAATTGAAGCCGTCGTTCTTTCAGTTGACCCTGAACGTGAGCGTATCTCTTTAGGTATCAAGCAACTTGATAAAGATCCATATGCTGATTTTGTAGCAGACAATCCAAAAGGTAGCATTGTTAAAGGTACAATTGGTGAAGTCGATGCTAAGGGTGCTGTAATCGATTTAGGTAATGGTGTTGAAGGTTACCTTCGTGCATCAGAACTTTCTCGTGACCGTGTTGAAGATGCACGTACTGTATTAAACTCAGGTGACGAAATCGAAGCTAAATTCACCGGTATTGATCGTAAGAGCCGTAACATCAGCTTATCGATTAAAGCTAAGGATACAGCTGAAGAAAAAGCAACAATCAGTGATTATAAGAGTGGCACAGCACAATCTGGCGCTACTTTAGGTGACTTGATGAAAGAACAAATGGGAAGCGGAGACGAGTAAGTCCCTGATTCCATTGAAAAATTGGTTTTCATACGGCGTAACTTGTATTAAGATAGATAAATATACAGGGAAACCGTAGGGTAATAATAATGACAAAATCAGAACTAATCGAAATTCTGGCGCAAAAGCAGACACAACTGGCTTATAAAGACGTTGAGTTAGCCGTTAAAAATATGTTGGAGCATATGGCGACGACATTGGCAAATGGTGAGCGTATTGAAATTCGTGGTTTTGGCAGTTTTTCATTACATTACCGTCCACCTCGTGTGGGCCGTAATCCTAAAACGGGTGATTCAGTGGATCTTACTGCTAAGTATGTTCCGCATTTTAAACCCGGTAAGGAAATGCGCGAGCGGGTAAACGAAAGTATGAGCAGGGTTGAAATCGTACTTTAATCTCAACCTAACCCAGTTCTTATAAAAACGGTATAGAGTTCCGACTCTATGCCGTTTTTTTATGGGTTAAATATACTTAAATTGTGAACAAGGCTAATTAATTGCGAAGCCGAATTATGAGTTGAATTAAGATATCTAGTAACTGGTTTTTATGAGCAGGAACAGGTGTAACTCTACTTATTTAAATTCAAGACGTAATATATATTTAAATAATGAATAGACGAAAAAGATAAATATCAAAGGAATAATTACTGTCTGAAAAATAAATACTACGATCAAACTAACGATACTATTCGTTGTTTCTGCAGCTGCCTGTTTATATTTTTCTACTTTCCTGTTTATATCTAACATTTCAGATGTTGAGTTGTATAATTCCTTAGCGCTCTCCCAGACAGATTTCTTCTTAATATTGGGTTGTGTGATTTGTTCATCCTGGTTTAATTGGCCAATTTTATCAGCTGTAAATTCCAGTTCTCGTGTTGATGTCACATATTCTTTTTCAAGAAATACATGATACACGGCTTCACTGGCCAAACCGGTTAAAGGAACCGCAAAACGTAAAACGATTAAAAATAAAGCACTACGTAATATAAAAATACGAAAATGATAATAGTTTCGTTTTTTTACAAAAAGAAAAATAAGTGCAGTAATAATAAAAAAGAGCAGGGTATAACTAAAAGCGGGCCAGTTACTCATGCTGAGGAAGACTTTCTGAATACCCAGGGATGTTGTGCTGGCAAGCATGACCCATGAAAATCGTTCAATTAGATCATTTACAGGATCAAGAATTTGTCCTGGTGTGAGATTAACGCCAATGCCTGCTGGTTGGATAGCAATTTCAGTTCCCTGTGCCACGGAGATGACGCCATTTAATGTTTTTGCAATTCCAAAAGCAATCAGTGCACGGTTAAAGGCTTTATCAATATGTTCTTTACTGGTTGTGTCGACGGTCTGTGATAAGTTTAAGATAATGGCGATAATGAACAACAGGGATAAAAATATTTTATTTAAACCTGCTTTTACAAACCTGCTTTTTAGTGAAGAGAAGAATGACATGTTTGATTGCTTTTATTATTCATCAGTAATTAATATGGTAAGGCAATTTAGATAACTAAGCCATGTCAAATCAGATAAAATTAAGCCCCGTCTGGCGGGGCGTTAATTATTTAAATTTTGAGATGTTTATCCTTAACATTTTCACTAAGCCGGTAATTTCGTCGCAAATACAAAATCATGATTCCAGAAATACCGAGCAGTATTCCTGATATGAAAGACATAAATGAATCGACGGTTGATATAGCCGCAATACCCCCAATTACATACAATACCGGTAAACTCTCATAAATAGGCTTTGGCATGTGCATACATGACCTCCTGAGTTTCGCGATCACTTACTATCGCTGTGTAATTTCTTACTTTTTTACTTGGCTATTGTTTGTATAGCAGCCAGCTAAATTAAGATCAACGAATAAAATGTTAAATCTGGACACAATTACCACATACAAGATACGTGAATATGTCGCACAATCATCAACATAAACTTCATTTGAGCCAATTATTTCAATCGGCACTTACTGCTGTAAATGGCCGTACGGTCGTTGAAAAAAAACTAGCCGAGCTAAAATTTGAGGGCAAGGTTGCGGTTGTCGCGATCGGAAAAGCAGCATCTGACATGATGAGAGGCGCAATAATTGCGTTAAATGACAAAATTGATTCTGCTCTTGTTATTACCAAGAGTGGTCATGCCGATTCATCACTTGATTGCACTTGTATTGAGTCGGGCCATCCTGTCCCGGATCGCCAGAGCCTCGAAGCGGGTAGAAAGTTGCTTGATTTTCTTATCAATGTCCCCGCGGATGTTGAAATTATTGCCTTGATTTCAGGTGGTACTTCTTCATTAGTTGAAGTTTTACCTGATCATATCAGCCTGCATGAATTACAAAAGATTAATAACTGGTTACTTAGTAGTGGTCTCACTATTCACGAAATAAACAAGGTAAGACAGGCTGTTTCCCTGATTAAAGGTGGAAAAGCACTGTCTTATCTGAAGCATAAAAGAATGACCCAGCTTCTGATATCTGATGTTAAGCATGATAGCCCTGAGATCATTGGTTCAGGTATTTTTGTTAGTAATAAGGCTGTGGGTAATTTGCAGAATGCAGTTAAACTTCCTGACTGGCTGGAAAAATATATTCAGAAGGAAATACCTCGGGTAGCATTGGATGTGGATTCTCATATTATTGCCAGTAATGATATGGCCTGCCAGGCCATTATTAAAAAGGCAAAAAAATTATCACATGATGTGACTTATCATGGTCAGACTTTACATGGTGATGTTTTTGAAATAGCAGAATCAATACATAAAACGCTGCTAGATACTCAGGCAGGGATTCATCTTTGGGGAGGTGAAACAACGCTGGCCTTACCTGAAAACCCGGGACGGGGAGGACGAAACCAGTCATTAGCATTAGCGCTGGCATGTTTAGTAGAAAATCAACCAGGTATCACCATCCTTATTGGTGCTACAGATGGCAGTGACGGGCCAACAGAAGATGCCGGGGCAATTATTGACGGTTTTACTTTGCGCCGTGCCAGCGATTTCAAGGCGAAAGACTACCTTGCTAAGGCAGATGCCGGAACATTTTTAGCAGAAGCAGGAGATTTATTTTCAACCGGGCCAACCGGCACCAATGTGATGGATATTGTCATTGCAATAAAAGAACCTATTTAAGCTGCGCCTTAGTTACTATCTTGATAAAATGCGGTCATGAGTCAAACAACACTATTTGAACGTGCTGAAGAATGTATCAAGGCATGTAAGCCGGCAGAAAAAATTAAATTAAGTTATGAAACTGAAACTGCGTGGCAAGAGAAAAAATTATCACTTGATAAAATATCGGCTATTTTAAAATTTGAAGAACCTGGTCGGCCAGATAAGCCTGAATTAGTGCCACCCAGGGAATTAAATCGCCGTAAAATAACAACTAAAGAAGGCCATGCGGCTTTAATTCATTCAATTTGTCACATCGAGTTTAATGCGATTAACCTGGCATGGGATGCGGTATACCGTTTCCAGGATATGCCAGTAGAGTTTTACGCTGACTGGATTAAGGTGGCAAAAGAAGAAGCCTTTCATTATGAATTATTAAGCCAACATTTGAATTCATTAGGCTATGAATACGGTGATTTTAGTGCTCACAATGGTTTATGGGAAAGTGCATTACTAACAGCATTCGACCCGATGGTAAGAATGGCTTTAGTACCAAGAGTACTGGAAGCACGTGGCCTGGATGTTACCCCGGGGATTGTGAATAAGCTCAAGGGTATTGGTGATCAAGCGGCAATTGATATTCTTGCAATTGTTCACCGTGATGAAATCGGTCATGTTGAAATTGGAACCAGGTGGTTTCGCTATCTTTGTGAACAAAGAGGATTAAATTCAGAGAAAATCTTTAAAGAGCTTATTGATAAATATATGAAAGGTACACTACGTGGTCCATTTGATCATGATGCGCGAAAACGAGCAGGTTTTACCGAAGAAGAATTAATATATCTTGAATCAACAAATTTAAACTAAGGGTTATGATGAAAATTTTTTTACTAGTGATGATGATGGCTGTTTTATCTGCATGTGCTCAAAAAGAGTATGGTGATACACTGCTCCTGTTTGTTGAGCAGGAAGATGGTGTTGAACCCTATCAAACACGCATGATTATCACAGAAAACTTTGTTCGTATTGATGATGGTGAAGGGGATAAAGACTTTGTGCTGTTTGATCGTAAAAATAAAATTGTACAAAGCGTTAATGCCAGTGAAGAAACAATTATGGCAGTGCATGAAAAGAAATTAAAAAAAGGACAAAAATTTGAACCGCCGTTTGAACTGGCTCATAAAGTAAAAGAAATGCCACTGAAGAAAGATGCTCCGACTATTGATGGTGAAAAAGCCAGGCATTACCAGCTAATTACGAACAATGAAACTTGTTATAACGTGATTGCGGTAAAAGGTTTGATGCCACACGTGGTGAAAGCATTGACGGATTTCCATAAGCATATGGCGACGGATAGTTATGTTACTTTTAATAATTTACCCGCAGATATGCACGATGCCTGTGATATGACTGCTACAACATTTAAACCAGCTCGTCAGTATGAATTTGGTTTTCCTGTTCAGGAGTGGGGTAAACGTAATTATTCACGCTCCTTGATTGATTACGATGTCAATTACCAGGTTGATCCTGCTATGTTTATTTTACCGAAAGGTTATAAGCATTATACCGTTACACAGTTACGGGAAGGTAAAGTAAAGTTTTCAGATTAAGATTGCTTTATTGGCAGATGTAACTAATATTAATATAAGGAAAAGACTAAATTTAAGTGAGTCCTTATTGAAAAAGTATTCATATTTTTAAATATACTATCAGGCGTTTTTATCAAGAATAAGAATAAGTTTAATGATTCTTATCTTTGATGATAGCAGTGTTGAGTTTTATATTTACCATACTAATTTGATACACATATGAAGTATATACTTGCCGCTGATGACGAACCAATGAATCTTGAGATTATGGAAATTATCTTAAGGGGTAATTATGAATACCATGCCGTTGAAAATGGCATTGAATGCCTGAAAAGTATAGAAAAGCGTATACCTGATTTATTATTACTAGATCTTGCGATGCCGGGAATGGATGGGCTGGAAGTATGTAAAGAGCTGCGTAACAATGAAAAAACAAAAAAATTACCCATTGTTATGGTTTCAGGATGTGCATCAAAAGAATATGTTAGCAATGGATTTAAAGCGGGTGTGAATGATTATATTACGAAACCTTTTAACCCTGAACAGGTATTAAAGGTAGTGAAAAAGTTAATTGGTAGCTAAATAAATTTTAAAGTGCCTCAAGCACGCAGCCATTGGCATCACAGTTTAGAACACTACCTTGTTTATACCAGTCTCCCAGTACGATTCGTTTCATATCCTCTTTATTAACAATAAAGTTATGAACAGCAGGGCGGTGAGTGTGACCATGAATAAGTTGCTTTACACCATGTTCTGACATGGCCTTTTCAACAGCGTTCTGATTCACATCCATGATATCCATGCTCTTTTGGGCCATTGCTTCTTTACTGATATTTCTGTAGCTGGCAGTCATGGCTAAACGCTCTTCAGGGCTTTTTGCCAGGAATTCTTTTTTCCAGAAAGGTTCGCGTACCATGGCCCTGAATTTTTGATACTCAATATCATCGGTACATAATGTGTCACCATGCATCAGCAGGGTGGCGGTGCCGTAAAGATCGATAACAGTAGGATCTTCGATTACGGTAGCACCCGAGATATTTGAAAATTGATCGGCCATTAAGAAGTCACGGTTGCCGTGCATAACATACAAGGGGACACCGTTATCAGTGAGTTGTTTCATACTGGTAATGCTTTGCCTGTAGTCAGGTTGGATTATGTCATCTCCTGGCCAGACTTCAAACAGGTCACCCAAAATATAAAGGGCATCCGCTTTGGACGCCCTTTTTTCTAGAAAGTCGATAAACAAGGTTGTGATATTTTCGCGCTCTCCACTTAAATGAAGATCAGAAATAAATAACGTGTTCACAATAAATGTCTGACTATCAAGTAAAGTGATTAGTCTTCAATGACGACACTTTCAATGATTACATCATTACTTGGTACGTCCTGGTGATGACCACTTGAGCCTGTTGCTACATTTTTAATTTCATCAACCACATCCATACCTTCAACTACTTTGCCAAACACGCAGTAACCATAGCCTTGTGCATCTGCTGAAGTAAAGTTAAGAAAATTATTATCGTTTACATTAATAAAAAATTGTGATGATGCTGAATGTGGATCAGGAGTACGCGCCATGGCAATAGTACCGCGTGCATTAGTCAGGCCATTATCAGCTTCATTTTTGATACTGTCACGCGTTGCTTTTTCTTTCATGCCGGGTTCCATGCCGCCACCCTGGATCATGAAGCCATCAATTACACGGTGAAAAATAGTGCCATCATAGAAACCATCTTTTACATACTGTTCAAAATTGGCAACGGTTTCCGGTGCTTTAGCCGCATCGAGTTCAAGTACGATGGTGCCTTTGTTAGTCGTCATTTTAATCATGATTAAATCCTTACAGTTTTATAAAATTACTTTTTAATATTCTTTGCGGCTTCGATAACACTCGCTTTATGAATAATGACCATTTTTAATGGTACATCTGTTGGGAACGGGCCATTTGGTCCGGTACGCATATTGCGGATCTTATCGACGACATTCATCCCTTTTACGACATGACCAAAAACAGCATAGCCCCAACCGCGTGGTGTTTTATTTTTATGATCAAGGAAGGTGTTATCAACGACGTTAATAAAGAACTGGGCAGAAGCTGAATGAGGATCATTCGTTCTCGCCATGGCAATAGTGCCACGTAAATTGGATAAGCCATTATCTGCTTCATTTAAGACGGTTGCATTACCTTCTTTACGGTTCATTTCTGCGTTAAATCCGCCGCCCTGAATCATGAAGTTTTGAATGACACGATGGAAAATAGTGCCATCGTAGTAACCGCTATTAACGTGTTTAAGGAAATTCACAACCGTCAGTGGGGCACGGGTCATGTCCAGTTCGAGAATAATATTGCCTTCCGATGTTTCTAGCTTAACGCGCTTACTGGCAGCATCTTCTGCTGCATTTGCACTGGAAAAGAGTAAAAAAAGGCTGGTTAAAGTAATCAGAATATTACGCATAATTGGGAATCTTTTTGTTGAAGTTAGACAAATAAATATGACGGTGAATAATAATGGGTTTGCCATGATTTGTCTCTAGCTTTGTTGTTTTCAGTATTGTACGGGTCTCATTGTGGCAATTTGAAATCTGTATTTCCGTTAGGCGATTAATTCCGTTATTCTAGCGTCCTGACTGAAATTTCGTTAAATCCCGTAATAAAGAAGATATTAATTCATGCTACAAATACACAATAATCTCACCCGTCAAAAAGAAGAATTTAAGCCACTGGATGCCAATAATGTGCGGATGTATGTGTGTGGCATGACGGTATATGATATGTGTCATATTGGCCATGCCCGGGTGTTGGTCGTGTTTGACGTGATTTATCGTTACCTGTGCGAAGTTTATGGAAAAGATCATGTCACCTATGTTCGAAATATTACCGATATTGATGACAAAATCATCGCGCGTGCCAATGAAAACGGTGAAAATTTTAATGCCCTGACGGGCCGGTTCATCGAAGAAATGCATCATGATTCTGATGCCCTGGGAATCCTGTCACCTAACCAGGAACCCCGCGCAACCATGTACATGGCTCAGATCATCGAGATGGTACAAACCCTGGTGGATAAAGGTTTTGCCTATGCCGCGGATAATGGGGATGTTTACTATGCCGTGAGTAAGTTCGAAAAATACGGTGAATTATCGGGTAAACACATCGAAGATTTACGTGCCGGTGAACGTGTGGCGGTTGAGGATGCAAAAAAAGACCCGCTTGATTTTGTGCTGTGGAAAGCGGCCAAGCCTGATGAGCCAAGCTGGGATTCCCCCTGGGGTAAAGGTCGTCCAGGCTGGCATATAGAATGTTCTGCCATGTCGACGGAGTGTCTCGGTCATAATTTTGATATTCACGGTGGCGGTATGGATCTGCAATTTCCCCATCATGAAAATGAAATTGCCCAGTCTGAAGCGGCCACCGGTGAGAAATTTGCCAATGTCTGGATGCATAATGGTTTTGTGCGTATTGATGATGAAAAAATGTCCAAGTCACTGGGCAACTTTTTTACCATTCGCGAGGTAACAAAGAAGTACGATCCCGAAGTACTGCGTTATTTTATTTTAACCAGTCATTACCGCAGCCCATTAAATTATTCTGATAAACAACTTGATACGGCCAAGGCGGCTTTAACGACCTTGTATACCGCGTTACGCGGGGTAGAGATTACTGCGCCTGACTCAAGAGACACCGAGTATCATCAGCGTGTCTGTAACGCGATGGATGATGACTTTAATACCGCAGAGGTTTTACCTGTATTATTCGATCTCGCCAAACAGGTTAATCGCTATAAAGATAGCAATGAAGAAAAGGCTAAATATTTTGCGGCCTTGTTAAGCGACATAGCTTCAATGATTGGCCTGCTTGGCCAGGATCCAGAAGCCTTTTTGCGAGGTGGTTCTAGTGTTAGAGGTGGTGATGAAGGTGTTTCTGCTGACGAGATTGATGCGTTAATCGAACAACGTAACCAGGCTCGTATAGCTAAAGACTGGGCTGAAAGCGACCGTATTCGCGACGAGTTAAAAGCACAAGGTGTCGTACTTGAAGATAGCGGTGGCGTTACTAGCTGGCGCCGGGAATAAGTCAGTCGCATTTTGCAATCTTGTTTGAATCTGGCCAAATGTGACTGACACATGTCTTAACTTGAGCTAGCGTTAAAGAACTGACGTTAATCTCATAATAAGCATGATAAGGACAGCGAAATGTTTAGCTTTTTACTTCGATTTAAATTCAAACTTTCTATTCTTGGTGTTCTCTTTACAGTAACAATCTTTCCGCCTTCGACTGTTTTTGCCGCTGAGCCAATGAAAAATGACAATCAGCATATTCGTGTCTGGAACAAGTTTGTGGCAGATACACTGAATTTGCATCAAAAATTAACGGCAGCTAAAAATTTACAGGTTAAAACCCGAATTGGCAGTTACGCTAACGTGAAAAATTTTTATATTGAACATCAATATTTTAACAAGGGCAAATTAGTCAGCCAGGTTCAATGGGAAAAAGATAACCCCGACACACTGCATACCATCGAAGTGTATGTGCATGATCATAAAGGGCGGGTTATCAGGGATTTTTTAGCGGCTTATTTACCTTTTTATCATAATGCACCGACGCAAACCCTTGTGAGTTTTCATCATTACAATGGACAGTTACATGCTTTTCGTAGTTTTGATGCCACGGGCGACAAAGTATTAGAGCGATGCACCGGTAAAGATGCAAAAGGGCAGGCGGTTAACTTACTTCTTGATGAAGATGACTTACTCAATGACCCGGATGAGCTTATTGGGAGTAAAGAGTACAAGGATTGTTTTGCGGGATTAAAACAGCAAGAACTGGGGAAATATATTATTCCGCAGTAACTTGCCCATGCATTACTAATCGTGAAAGTTTTCAGCCGCATCCACGGTATTTTGTAACAAGGTTGCCACGGTCATCGGCCCAACGCCACCGGGTACAGGGGTAATCCAGCCTGCACGCTCTTTAGCCGGTTCAAAATCAACATCACCGATTAAGCTGCCATCTTCGGCACGGTTGATGCCAACATCAATCACCGTGGCTCCGGGTTTAATCCATTCTCCTTTCACAATACCGGGTTTACCGACCGCGACGACAAGAATATCAGCCTGAGCCACCTTGGTTTCCAGGTCTTTGGTGAAGCGGTGAGTTACCGTAACGGTACAGCCAGCCAGGAGGAGCTCTAACGCCATGGGACGGCCAACATGGTTTGATGCACCGACGACGAGCGCATCCTGACCTTTAATGGGCTCACCGGTGCTTTCAAGTAAAGTTATTACACCACGGGGTGTACAGGAGCGTAATACAGGCATTCTTGTTGCCAGTCGACCCACGTTATAGGGATGGAAACCATCGACATCTTTATCAGGCCTGATGCGTTCAATCACCGTTTCAGTATCAATATGATCTGGAACTGGGAACTGGACCAGGATGCCATCAACTGCATCGTTTTCATT
>Ga0224501_10001754_pt1 | contig 16890 bp, 11 predicted proteins | sample SF_Oct11_sed_USG_4_FD_169105 | JGI IMG/M metagenome (GOLD analysis project Ga0224501, IMG submission 169105) | Sediment microbial communities from San Francisco Bay, California, United States - SF_Oct11_sed_USGS_8_1 | ecosystem: Environmental > Aquatic > Marine > Sediment | place: USA... | reverse complement strand
CATGAGCCCAGGTCTGGGCTGCGGTTCTCGCCTGCGTCCTCCTAGCTGAAGAATTGTCTGTTGATGAGTTTCTGTAACCATTGTCATTTTGCGTTACTGGATGGTTAGTTCCGTGAACAACTTCGTTATACCGCAAAGGACTCGGTGTGTGATCAGCCAGGGAAAAATCCCTTAAAATACTCCGCCGTGTCTGGGAATCGAACTCGGGCCACGGGGAGGACAGACAGTGAGCTATCCCACTGAGCTATCATGACTGACTGACTTCATTTCTCTATCATATCCATACACTCAGCTTCTGTCACCCGTAATGATGTTCCGAATAAAATTGGGATCCTTTCTGCAGGCTTCCAGCAGGTCTGTGCAGTCTGTTCATCTGACCGCAACTTCGGAATGAACTTGGCACTAACCTTTCTCATCCCAAGGTCCTCAGTCAAAATGCTTTGTACGGTTCCAAATGCCAAGCCGACATCACTGACAATCTCTCTACTTGTCAATCTTCTTCTGTCTGAGAGGATTTTTCCTTTGACAGTTTGGATGTTTTCCTCAGTTTTTGATGATTTTGGAATTTGGTCTCCCCACACATTGGTCATGTTCAGTTGACACTCTATCGGCTTTTAATCTTCTATCCCTCTCAAACGCCCTGCTGCGGCTTAGAGTATCATCTCCATAAACAGTTTGCAGCATATCAAAATTCTCTGAGCCTGCCTGTCTTGTTGAGCTTAACACAAAATTTTATGGCCACTCTTTGCCCATGCTTTGCTCATGCCATGAAGACAGGTGTTCTGGTGTTTCACGAGTTAATTTATTACGGTTTATTATAGTTATAACTCGGAGCAGGTTCTATAAGGCTGCAATTGAATCTGAAATCTAACAGCTAGGTATATAATCCTGCCACAATTGAGGGGCTACTGCGCGCGAAGTCATGGATAATCTGTTATAGTATCCATTTAGTAAGACTATAAGTACTACTATAAACTATAGTAATGTATACAACTTCTCAGAGAAATCCGTAATCAGGGTTTGTCCTACCTTAAGTTATGTGGGAATGGCATGCCATGTGTGATGATTGTACTTTCCAATGCTACTACAGCCCTGCCTTCCAAGAGCGTTGAACGAACCTCTTCATTCACGATTAGGTGTGTATCTAAAACAGGCAACAAAGGGAACAAAATTTCTAGTTCTATTCAGTTTGATGGCATTAATCAATGTTTTCATGAATGCAAAACAAGATAATCTACTAATTCATGCACCCTAAGTAATCTTGAATTATGGCAATGATTTGCAAGGCTTGGTAAATCAACGGTTCCGGTTTTATTTAACGCAACACTTACACTGAGCCTGATAACAGAGTTCCTGGTCTACTTGATGTCCCACATATCAATCAATATACCAAAGATTTGTAACAAGGGCATATACACAGAAAATCTACATGGCTTAAGATACATGTATCTCAATACTCACCAGTAATTTGCAGGCAGACTGCATTGTCAAATGACTGTAATTGTAAATACACCGGTCACTCATACTTACTTTCGCAATCAGATGTGGGCCGACGACTGTTCGGAATTGGATTTTCCCTCAGAGTAACAGCAGATGTGGAGATCCCTCTTTGCCAGCGGCAGGTAGCGCTTTGCGCTGCCAAACCTGCATAACTTGCTGTATGGATCCATGACCTACAACTAGTTCTAGTACTAGTAGTAGTGGATATGGGACCAGGTGTTATCCTTCGTGCCAAAAACTTCCCTGGTTCACGCAGCAGATACCTTCCTTTCGACCAAGACAGTAGCCAATAGGTGCCTGCTAACTCTGGCTGCCATGTCGAAACCACACAACGGGCAGCCTTAGTGATTTGGGTACACATAGCAGCAACAGGTTACTCAATTTCAGACTGGTATGAATGAAGATGACCGGAAGCTGAAGAAGGCGTGACTGTAATTGGCCATTCCATTTTGAACCTTTCCTTGTTTCTGTTCAGAAGAAGACAACTACATAAGTCAAACGCAGACTCTTTGACAACCTTCCTTCCACTTGAAAATCAGTACTGGGCCGACCATCACTATATAATAGAACTTTTAGTCACATTGAAAGAATTCTATATTCCTGCGACTTTTCATAGAATTATTTGGCCACAAAGGAGCATTATTTACCAAAAACCGCATATCAATTCTGCATACTGCGCAACAACGCAACAGGCCAACAAACAATCCATTGCGAATAACACTCGAATTGATCAAGCTAATCATCAGATAGAGACACGTCTTAATTACATTCAATACAGCGACTGCCCAAGGAAATGGATCGTGTGACAATTGGGGAAAACATTGACCGTAATTTACATTATAACTGTACTGTACCAAATATGAAATAATTATGTATATACATTCAAGAAAGACAAAACATCTCTTTATAAATGACACCAAAAAGGTCCAAGAGCAACAACATCTTTATTAGTTTTTATCAACTTGCAATGCCAAGTCAACAGTTTAGTTGTCTACACTTTCTGTACCCATCTATACGCTCGCATACCACTGGCTCACATTGAGATTGCTCGGTTCTGTCTTGCAGTTTATATAAGCTTGCCAACGTAGCATGCTTCGGATACCATATTTGATAACAAGAAACAGGGTGCTGTCAAGCTATCGATCCAGACCTTACAAAATAAATAGTGAAAAAAGGTTCAGAATCTAAAGTCTTTACAATACAATTAGCTTAAACCAAGCATTCACAATAGATAAAAGAAGGTCGGGTGAGAAACGGACTGCTCCATCACCCAACAAGTTGCATAATAACTTCATATACTGAGTAGACCAGAGTTCTGAGCCAGCTCAGTTTGAGTTGTTAACCGAGTTATTCGATACTCCTCGTCGAGGTGGCATTCGCTCATTAGACTTGTCCAAACTTCTCGCTTCCTCAAAACTGCCTATCTTATGACTAGGTGAGACTCCGCTCAGTGCTACAATACAACGACAGTAGTGAAGAAACGGTGACATCACTCTACAATCTGCAGTCAGCTGGATGATGAGTAAATAGTGAAGTGAAAGGCTAATAGGGCTTAGATCGACTGACCCCCAACCTGTCACAATTCTAATTGAGGAGATTGCAATGACAAAGTAATTCCTGATTGGGGTAATGAACCAACCTAAGTTTATTTCAGTATTGACCAACCAATCACTTACCCGAGACCATGGTCTCCTTGCCTCCAGACAAGGCACCGACCGGTAACAGACCGTTCGGCGTTAGGCCCTTCAGTTGTAAGACTGTTTCACTCTCTTCTCTGGAAAGAGTGAGTGACAGTAATTATCAAACACAAAAGTACTTTGGGAAGCTGCTGAGCCATAATCAAAGCTTGGGGAACCAGTTCATGGCAGAACATTTAAACAGTGTAAATGAATCAACGTAATAAAAATAATGCTGAAAACAAACGAGCTACCTGCTATCATCCAATCCTGTCTGTTCCGCAATAGTTTACAGAGAGGCACCCGGAAGAATAAGATGACATATAGCAAATACGATAGCAAGACATGTGATCTGCGACTATTCCCCTTGGTGTTAGTTTAACCCATTCATTTCATTAATTAGTTTGGTGAACTGGTGATGGGAGTTGACACAAGAGATTCTTACCGTAGCACAGTAAACACTCTTGCCATTTTGCCGATGGCTCGAATCTTATTTCGGATAACTTCCTTCCTAGCAGCGATCGTGGCGCCTGCAAATGACCGACAAGCAAGCATTAAAATTGGCGCCAAAGTCAACGATAACAAGGCAGCAACGGAGCCAAGGCGATATGTCAATCACGCGGGAGCGCCAACACGCAGCTTGTCGGGTCATGCAAGCGGATACACCAATGTGTTAACAAAGACAAACCCTGGAGACGATGGTTTATGTGCGAATAACACTCACACGCCGCTGGTTAAATGACAACTTACTGACGGCGGTACGTGAGGCCGTGACCTCTAACTGATTGTTGTTGATAGTCGACTTGCGACCGTGTGATCGAATAAGTTTGCCTGAAGACATCAGTATATAAGATTTTGCAAATGCGGAGAAATTTACTGACAATGAAGCCGCTAATGTCCTCAGAGACCAGGTGGTAGAAAGGTACTTTGGACTGGTTAGGGAAAGTGGACCGACCAAGTAGAGTAGGGTTAGCTAAGGTGCAATAATAATAAGCAAAATCACTCTCACTATACTAAGAGATCGAACACAAGCCAAACTGCACGCACCTCACGGTAAAAATTTAAATTGAAATCGCATTTTAAAGTTTGAACACCTAGTTTGACCTAACAATGTCTAGGAATGTGAGTCGTAATGCACACCAAGAATATACAGGTTTTATAGTCAAGAACATGCAATATCTGAAGCAAATGCGTTACATGGTAACTCTACATAGCAGGTCAACATTGTACCTGAAGGGGTTTCCTGTTCTCCTTCACCTGTAATATCAGTGACCGCCATGGATCAACTCTTCAATTACATGACGCTGCCGCACTGTTATTCTTTTAAATAAGATACATGACTCATGGGTACTCTAAATGCGATATAGGAGGTTGTCTTCTCGTGAAGAAACTATCGGCGACTATGATGTCTCTAGCGACCTAAGACCGAATTGGTCCAGATGTTGTTACAGAAGAGGCAGCACAGACTCGCACTCGAACCAGATCAGAAACGCACACGACTATGGATGTAAGCGAGTCAGGAAAGAAGGGAACATCTACTAAAATTTATCAGGGGCCTATCGGACATGGAATCACTAGTTGACATTATCAAGTGTCCCGAGAGAAGCTCGCGCATGTTTGTTAGTCCTCCCCGACACCCATGTGGAGATGCGCGACCGAACTAGAGCTGCCAACTATCAGTGAGTAAACCGTATTTTCACGCATAGTGTGAGTGTGTGTGAAACGCAAACGGCTGTACAAACCAATAAAAACATTAGACAGAGCCCGACTATTGAATACAGGTAGAAACTGGCCACCAAAAGGAATGCTATATAGCACTCGGGACACTCCGTTACCTTTCTTCATGATGTCATCGCCTGTGGGGGTAACACAAATACTGTGAGCGTATAGTGACTAAAACATTCACAACCGGCAAATGTATAGCGACAAAAAACCCGCAACTGCATGCACCGTAACAGGTATGAATAATAATGTATAATGCCGCAGAGACAACCTTTCTACTATTCCTTTAGCAATTATACAACACAGTGAAATCTGGGATAGTATTGTGCCAGATAATCTCCGCCTTATCTGTGCTACGTTGATTCGTTAGTGAGTGAAGTGGACAGGCTGAGTAAACATCCTTCATACCGCCTGGCCATGAACTACACAATGTCAATTGTGATGTAGATAAAGTGTGGAGATTATCTGTAATGGAATAGACTTTAACGGGACACTTACTGTCTATCTCTGCAGCCTCAGCTGCCTCTTCCTCACTCGTCAGTTCATCATCAGAACATATGCTCAGGACATTCACAAGCATCTCAGTGACTACAACGGAGAACAAGCCGTACGATTGAGTTAGTAGTATTTAAAATGTGATCACAGCACACAATCCAAGACTTAATAAAATGCGACCATGAAGAATTACTGCAGGTTACAATACTATTATGTACATAGCAACATTTTTGGCAAGTCCTAAAAACAATCCGCTGAGGGTTGGGACCCTATAAGTATATGAATATGTAATATGCAACAGTGACTGTTTCAAATGTTGGACTTTTGACGCACTGTTCGGTCACTCAGTGGAATATGGGATAACTTAAGGGGCTTTTTCACTCCATCGGGTTCGAGATGGACGCCAGACCCCCCAGAAATGGAGTGAAAAGGCCTCGGACGCCCAACCGATTGCCTCCTAGAGACAAAATGAGTCCGATCGGCCTCGGACATCAGACTCATCAACCAATCAAATGGTCTTTCGCGGATTATCTAGCAACGTTCACTCGTTTCCCGTCTCACACTAGGATCATTGGAAAGGGAAATTTATTTGATTTCGTAACAATATTCGCTCAACTAACAGCACAAAGTTGCATTGGAGAGAGAGACAACCTGTAGTGAAAGAATTGAATAGCGAGTTGACCTTCTTTTGAAGTTATGAGCATGAAATGGTTGCCGTTTCCGGAAACACATGCTCGGCACCATCGATTGCTCCAAAGTAATCGGGATCGCGCTTCCTACGGATTCATTTGGAGTGAAAAGGGGTCCTCGGATCCTAGGTCCGACGCCAAACCGGATGCAAACTGCGTCCGGTCCGAGGGGGACCGGATGGCGATGGAATGGAAAAGTACATTTAGTAGCTAAGCACTATGGGGTAGCTGGATAACTCGGTGGTTAGAGCAACATGGGTCAACGGGATATGGGAGAGGAGGATGACTTGGTGGCTAGTGGGACTGACCTTTCTCTCCAACAAATGGCAGCGACCATGTAAAGACGTCCATGAAGTTAGGCAGCCAGTACGGATGCGGCGAGAAGTTGAATTGTCTGATATTCATCACATTGTTCTCATACTTTAATATGGCAGCTACAATTAACCGACCATTCGTGGGTATGCTTGGTGGGTGAAGCGTGCAATTAGCAACATATCAGTGGGCAACTTACATTCTCGTTTATCAAGGACACACGAGCTGGTTTTTGCATCATACATATCCTACATAGATATACAAATCAGTAGTTTTGCCATTATGATGTTCGAATAAACTTATTTTATCTTACAGTGCACATCACCCACATCTGAACCTGTAGGAATAGTGGGGGTACCTCAGTGGTAAAAGCACTGGGTTGGAAACCGTGAGAACATTGGTTTGTGCTCAGGTCACAGTGGGCCACTGTTGTCAGTATAAGCGCCTCACCTTTATCCTAGCTCCTACCACTCCAAACAAGCCCCAGACGGTCCTTTAAATAAGATCCATGGTCAAGTGCCTGGGTAGAATTTTTTTGACCGAGAGAAGAACAGTCGTTACCTTTATTGTTATATACATCTAGATAGTTGGGCGCAGAGAATATAGTGATGAGGGATGGGAAGCCTGTAGACTGACTCTTCCGATACATGCGATACCCCGCATCTTGCGCCTCGTGAGCTCGTATAATGGATAGGAGATTATTGTGCTGGGCAAACTCACAGCAAGCTGCATAACTACAACAGAATAATTACAGTCGGCTAGAAGGCTAGCTTAGCCGCCTTCCTACTATCCACTCATTGGCGATCATATTACCCAGCTATCCATCAATATTAATTTACATCAAGCATAAACTAATGTGACATACTACATTGCATGTAGCTAATTTCATATTAAACTCGGGCAACAGATACCAATTACGGGCAAATTGACTGCTATCTTTGAACCATTGCGTTCTCTTGATGCATTGCCTTACTGTTTAACAGGGCATTACTAACCATTCCCCCAACCCTGCTGACATTGCCGGAAAGGTCATGCTACAATTGATACCGAGAGAATATCATACTTTACAACTAGTCCTTACCTTTCATGACAAGTGACACGCGAATCAAAAGGATTAGGTATAGCAAAAAGCGCAAGCTAACAGACTAGCATCAACAGCAGTCCGTATCCCTTCATTAATAACAATTGATTGGAGAGCTATGCTAATTGGTTTGGTCCGTTGAGTCAACACTGCCACGCATGGGAGTCTGAATTATGTTCAAGTGTGTAAAAACTGTCGCATGTCAATGCTCGTCTGAGAACGACTAGAGCGGCTACTGTAGCAATTAGATGTCACTGTTCAAACTAAGCCAACGCCTGAATACGAGTAAATTAGTAGTGCCTTGGGGCACCAGGAAAGACCTGATGACATTAACCTGCACCCATGGGCAGCTGGTACTGCATAACGATCAGTTGTAGCATACGGAATATGATCCTACGGAATATGATCCTAACACAACAAGGATAAATCACCTGTAAAAGTAGGAACAACCGCGGACACTGTTATGACTAAAGTGTTCCGAGGTCTTTTCGTTTCCAAAATCTTCTAGAGGATCTGACCAAAGGAGGTCGCACATGGGTCCAAATGCCGGCGGCTCCTTGAAACGATCGATCTACAAAGCGCATACAGGATTGGCATTCATAACTTTACAAGCAATGTACAAGCGGAACTCTTATTTGGATTCTATAGAGATATTTGATGGAATGATAACCTGGGGCATTGCGATCAGATACCAGTAATCCAATAAGGAATTGGAAGTACTTTAGCGAAGTTGCGTAATATAGAAATTAAGCGCTGCCACCCAGGAACTCAATGGGATAATTGGGCCATGAGGTGAACCTCCAGTATACAGTACATTAGTAGCGAGAGAAGGAGACGGGAGGAGAGGCCAGTCACCAACCTTTCTGATATCGTCTAATGTGTGTATCTCTGGCGACAAACCGCCATGAACGCAGAGAAACTGCTGGTTCATCAGAGCTGCGAGCGGTAGGCAGTCAAAAGAGTCCATACAGGCATCATAGACCTTCTCAGAGTACTTTATTTTGCCTAAAGTATATATATTAATGGGCCATGTAATGGGGAAACTAAAAATTACAGTCATAAGCTGCTGGCCAGAAGGCAGGAACAACAAAGTTGAATTGATTGGATTTGTGCAGTGCAATTGATATTTAGTAAGATTAGGGCTCTCTGCATTGTGGTAGCCTGATTGCTCTTTGACTCGAGTGCCTGGCTACTGGCTAGCGACCCGAGTTGTAGTTTTTGCTGCAGTGTATTTTATGCACCGCGGACTTATTGGTAATGACCGTGATACAAGCGTGAGCACTGAGTTTCATAATTCATCATGACCTAATGTTCCCCACCCCCACACACAGAAATATCAACTATAGGTGTTAATAATCAAATGAGGATTCATAGTCCAACGCCCGGACTCCAGCTGATATGACACCGCAACCTCTTCCTACACACCTCTACTAACCCGACTGATCGGTCACTGCTACCACCACTGCTTGTAAGGTTTCGACTTTATAACAAGACAGCAGACGGACGGATGGCATGACTGATTTTCAGTACTGGCGGAGCAAAAGAATCACGCACACCACTAGTCCTAATAGAGAGGAAGCTGTCATTGAGTACCTCACTGACTATACAAAGCTCCCGAAAGGTCATTATCTCCGGGGTGCATACTGCCGAGGCTCTAGCCTAGATAACCAATCGCCTAATATCGATTCAATAAAAAGAGCAGTTCAAAAACAATGTCCCAGCAGCGACCAAAGACCAAACCGGTGGTAAATTGGTAAGGCAGTTGCATTTCTATCAGGCATTGTCATTTTTGGCATAAGTGCATAATAATAAGTTCAAGATGCATTCCATCAGTGACTTACATTCTTGTTTGAAGGTGAAGTACTCAGTGAGATGTCGACATTCATGATTGCCTCGTAGGAGATAGAATGTGTTAGGATACAAGATTTTTAGTGACCACAGGTATAAGACGCACTACAACAGGGCAAGTAGCTATCAATGCACCCGCCAAACGTCGGTGAAGGTTTCTCAAATCTCCAAGGCAAAATCGCTGTCAGGAGTGGTGCAGAAATTGGCCTTCTGTGCCTGAGCGTTTCCAGGAGATTTTCTATTAACACCCGTCTGTCCCATAGAGAAGGTAGGTCTATGGTATCACACATCAGTGAAATTGGTACTTATCATGACTATTAAGGCATGTCATTGCAAATCCGGTAAATCCGGAGAGAATAATATACCCGCATTATATGAATATATTAGTAAAACAACACAATACTGTATTCCTGGTCTAACATAACGGGTCTTGAGTCAACACATTGGCAAGGTACCGTTTGGCAAGTGGCTCGAATTACCATTGTGTATGCACATGCTCACCTCAATGCTGAAATATCCTCGATCAACATAGTCGCCTAGGAAGAGATACTTTGTTGAAGAGGGTGGGCCTCCCACTTCAAAGAGCTTCATCAGGTCATAGAACTGCCCGTGAATATCACCGCATACTAGGGAACAGATAAGGGAAAATTGTTTGCCCATACATTGAGAATCTGCTCCCACTAATCCCGTGCGACAACGACAGAATGGTTTTCATTTAGAGTTCTCAATCGTTGACAACCTAGTGGGCAAAACTAGTAACAACTAGTAGTGAGTCAGTTGCCACTAGTAATACTGGCAAAATAATGAACAGAAGACATGGCCTGGTGAGCAAACTGCACAACCCAAACAGGTGAATCAATTTTTCAGTGAAACCTCTTCAGCAAGAAATTGTAGCTAAGGGCAAGCATTTAAGTCACACGTGTCAGAGCCCCTTTGTCCAGTATACGGCATCTAACCTGTAAGTGGAGCCTCTATGTCCAGCATGGTTTTCTCCGCCCTCAGTAACGCTGTACATTCAGTTATTATTTTCAGCGCGCATTCTTCCTGAACGCGCCCTTCTGACACAAAATGCTGCTTGAGGACATCAATCCTCGGCTTGCCTTTGGCATCATACACATCAGCGACTGCTAACTTTTTACTAGGAGGATGAGGAACATCTGAAAAGGAAAGGATATATTACCTAAGACCTCTTTCTGACTACAACATGTATATACAAACGGAGATCCGAAGTCTAGCAAATTACGTTGTATGGCAGGCTAAAAAGCAAACCAAGTTTCATGAATAATTTATTCCCATGTCACCAGTTCAATTCACTCTTTTGTCAAAACAGCTGGGGCCGCAAAAGCATAAAAATTCATTGTGACTTTGTACAACCTACATATTGCCCTACTAGTCAGTGAGCTATTTCAATATCCTCGCAGGATTTAACTGCGCTGGACAGTGAGTGGATGGATGAACAGATTCGGGAAGCTAAAAGCCAAGAGTCGTTTCACAATCTTAATATTAAAGATCCGCTTCCCCTCATCAATAAAAGCCAATAATTAGCCAATATCACTGAATCAGACAGTTAAGTGAAAGCTTTAACGAATATTGACGCCGATCTCAAGTGCCCAACTAGTGAGCATCCAGCAAATTTTCAGTCAAACTCGCACAGAGACGCGCAAAATATTTTCCAAGTTTCATGACTAGAAATTCATGATATAGCCCAAATGTCAGCAATAAACATGAGAAAACCGTTCAGGGTCCATGCAGCCTTGCCAGTCGATCACAAAAACAAAATTGAAGTTGAAAAACCAAGCCATTTCAATACTGTGAGGGTTAGGTGGTTATATTTTAGGCTGCCCTGAAGCGAAGTCACTGTTCCAAGACAAAACCCGTTGGCTGGGGCTCAATGCCTACTAGAACAATCAAACGAAATGTCACCTTATTGATTAGCTAAGTTGAGCGCTGAAATTGATCGAAGAATTTAATCCTATGACCCCGTCGTCGCTCATGACAATTCATCAAAAGAACTCAGACAGAAGGTAAATTGGATAAGGCACGACGTAAGCATTCCACAATGGAGTGGCAAGGCACCACTGATTAGTTACTGTGAAAAACGAGGCAGGGATGGAAAACCACAGGATTGCCAGCTAAGTCCCAATACCAATGTGAAGGTGGTTACGCCGACCGTGAGGTAACCATGCTGAACACAAAATAACATCCTCCTCTGCGGCATAGTCCTTCAGAAACATGGATAGTCCAGGTGGCTCAATGTACACCCACGAGAGCCGACTCATGGACCAGATTATATGGTCACTTACTCATTATCATCCACCCACACACTAACAGCTTAGGGTGCATTTGGCGTCATATTTTCAGTCACTCGGAGATGTAGAAGGGCCTAGCAAATTTTAAAAATCCAGTCAGAAAGCCGAACTCAGCAATAACTATGCAATTACGTAGGAGGCTAACATTTTAGCTGGGTCTCTACAAGAGCTTCACAATTATGCCAGGAAAGGCCTAGCAACATCCACATCAACTTGGTTACCGAATCTAGACAGATCTAAGACCGGAAGATCGATGCTGCGATAGCTCACGAGGAAGGCTCAATGCGCTCTATATAAACTGGCATCGGCATAGTGCAGTGAGCAGCATAGTATTGAGTCTCAGAATTGGAAAAACCTGAGCGAGTTGCTAATACTATTACTAGGAAGATAAATGGGGCACCTTAGATGTTAGTATTAGATCAAGAAATAAAACTATAATTAAAAGCTTTCACCGATCATTGGTGAACATTCAGCCTGGGCACTTCTGTATTACTATTAGTATCAGGACTTGGAAGACTATAACGAGCAAAGCTAAATTATAACAGATTAGGTTAGTCACCTATCATGACTTTTTTTAATGAGTTGGATTTAACTCGAGAGCCCCGTTTATTACTCTCGGTTGAAAAGGTCGGATAAAGTTAGTTTACTAAAATCAAAAATTGACCTAGACTGGACTCCTACTCCTAGACTCTAGAGGAACAATTTACAGGCGAGTTTTTTAACACGTGCTGGATTACATAGATACTACTTTTCTTGTCTCGGCGTACTTTTCATTGCGTGGACCGCTCGAAAATGAGCGTGATACGGTAATGACAAGTGAACAACACAAACAGAAACAACAGAGTCAGTCACTCATTCACTGAATAGTGAATTACTGACGGCGATTTACTAGTACTTTAGTAGTTAGTTTAGTCAAGTACCTGCTCGCACTAAAGCGCCAACAAAACTCACGTTTAACTGGGCGTTCTATAGTGGGTAATGGCTCCTCCACCTGCGCCATCCTTTCCTTATGGCTCTTGGGGTCTACTGAACCCCTGAGCGATATTGTCAGCGAATCAGCAACAAAAATATTTTACAAGTCCACCAGCGACATCCTTTCGTGCTGAAAATGGCGTAGTCAATGTTATTGTTGCGCCCATAAACATATTTTTTTCGGAAAAGAGAAAGTAGAACAAATAGCATAGAAAATACCACTAATAATCTTTTAGAATTAAATAAACGCCAACACGACCATAAATTAATTTTTAAACAGAATAAGCTTAAATAAAATCCATTGAGGTTAGTTGATTTAGAGCCCTTGAGTAATAAGGGCTCTAGTATGTAGTAGTAAAATTGCTTGAGTTCGAGGTTGTGCCGTCTGAAACATGAATGAATTCACCTATTTTATGGTCTGATCTCTGTTCATAGCGAAGCGAAGGTTAGCTGACGTAGGGGCAACTGAATGAGTAACTCCGGCGAAATCTCACTCACCCTTTACTCACTGTGAGTGTGACTGTCGCTGTCAGTGACTGTGAGTGTGAGTGTCAATTGGTTCAATTTCAATGATCAATCATTCAGCTCACTTCAGTGATTCACTCACCGTCTCACGACTCAGTTATCAGTAGTCAAGCACGTCACTCGTCAGTGACAAGTGAGTGACTGAGTCACTGACTAACTTCTCGCTTTTGATAATAATCAACGTATTAACTAACTCATTAGTCATTAACTGACTCACCAGTCACTGAGACTGACTGACTCAGTGACCGAGTCGAGTGAGTGACCCGATAAGTTGTAACTCAGTAAATCATTAAATGACTAACCAACTTAGTCAGTGTTGTTACTCAGTTAGTAACTGTAAGTAACCTCCTGAGTAACTGACCAAGTTTAGTCAGTAACTAGTAACGTAAGTAACTGACTGAGTGTAACTTACCAACTAGTCTAGCTCATGAATGATGGAGTGGGTTGGGTAGCTGAAAGTGAAATAAGCTTTTCACAAATATCTAATCAGTTGAGTTGTTTAGTGAGAAACTGAAAAAGACTAGGCTAGAGTTGAACTTTCAATCGAAGGTAGCTCGTAATAAGTAATAACTCCCGACCTAAATGAAATAAAGCCACCAACTTCAAGACACACTCACACAGCCATGGCTGGATAGCCACACACACTGACACAGCCTGGCTTCTGAGCCAGTCTGGGTCTCATTTTTTAAAGAACAACTGAGATTCATTCTCCCACTCCTTAGCAGTGCCAGGTACTGGTAGTATTACTATTCCAAGATCGACTCGGCAGTTAAATATCCTGTAGACATTGCTACTAGCTTTCTACCTCTAAGTATAAAGACGCGCACTCTTATGCTATGCCATCATCAGCATGAGTAATACCCGATTAATGTGCCTGATGAAAGAAGCTTAATTAAGTGTGATGCTAAACTATATGCTAGAAATTTACTTTAATATTTAATTACCATTATACTGATAGCTCAGCGTGAGGATGACTGTATCTCAGTTTCTGTCCTCTCCGTGACCCGGGTTTAATTCCCGGCTGATCAAACTCTGCCAACCTGTCCTGAGTAAGCGTGGTAAAAAAGTCTCAATCTCCTCTCACTGGACCTGTGGACATTGAGGAGGAAAGCCGAATTCCAACCATAGACAGACAATGATTGAAATAAACAAAATAATAATTTCAAAATGAGTCATAACAGTTGTACGTACACCGATCTGTATTTTATAGCCGTTTGGATCTGTCTAAAGACTTACTAATGATTAGATACAGCCTTTTCTGTGCTAGCTTAATTTTTTACAATCATTTATATTTTGTAGATCTTTCAGCGCAGAGATCATGACTCAAAAACCCAGTTCTGGACAACAGAAACTCCGAAAGGAAAACGAAGCCAAACAAAGAGATTGTATCCCAACAAAAGTATGTCATCACTGGTTTCTATAACGAGTGTATTCCTCTCACTGTCATATAATTGTGGATCTAACTGATCTGCTGATTGTGTAATATGATGTCTTTATCATCTTATTTGTCCTTTTCTAGATCTTAGTGAGAAGATTGCCACCTACACTCTCTGAGCAGGATTTTGTAGAGCAAGTCTCTCCACTGCCAGAGCATAATTACTTTAACTATGTCTCTGCTGATAAAAGGTTTGCTGTAATAATCGTTTGTCATTTGCGCTAACCACACCCTCCTTGACGGGTGGAGTATTTTACAGGCAATCTCTGGTGAATTCCTCCGTTGAGTTAACCCTTAAATAAAAAGAACCCCTTTGCCAAAGTCATGTGAGATCATCGAATAACCCCTCTGCGGGGCTGGTGGGCGGGGCTGGTGGGCTGCCTCACAACCTTCCACATGTAATGTTGTTTCCTCCGGTGTAAAAGATAACTGTTAGCTGCTGAGAGGGATACCCAGCAATATAGCCAATGTTATCAAGTGTGTCGTTTTGCCAACCCTCATGTCAATACTTTGAAGTATTAAATAAAAACGCCCCTGTACAGTAATCTGTTAACCCGGTTTTTACTTTCAATTACAGCCTTGGACAATTCGCTTTCTGTCGAGCAGTCATTAACTTTAAGGACTCCAATGATGTCTTCATATTCAAAGAAAAGTTTGACAACTATGTCTTTGTGGATATGAAAGGTAGGTCCCTAACTCTGATCCCATTGTCCTCGCATTCCACCATTTACTATTGTTTAGCTACTAGACTCAAAGATTTGACACGGTTTTGGAAAGCATACTTTGACATATTAAAAAGAACACGATACTTCTTAACTAAGATAAATGTGTGATGGCATATCAAAAAGAATGAAGTAAAAAAGTGATTTTTCGAAAAACAAATATTTGCCCCTTATAGTTTTATAAGTTCTGGGATCAAAACCGTGTAACTATATCCGCATCAAATTGGTCAACGTTAAGAGCTTGTAAATTTGCCCTCTCAAAAAGTTGAACGTGGTTGCCACCAGCAGCCATGTTTGACACAGTAGGTAACCACTGAAAAATAAAGGAACCCAAAAGCACGCACTGCAAAGGTGTACAACCATTTCGTCAATGGAGTACCGTAGAATGGGGGTAATGTGGGCCGCTGGGGTAATTTGGCCCATTTTACACTCGAAATAATTACCCTTCAAATGCCACGGAGGGTAAGTTAAAATGCGACCATTCTGCAGTAGAAGGTTTCTTTGGTTAGCTCTTGATGCTCATGGTCAGTCGCTGTAGAGTCACTATCTGTTTCTGTGTCCCAGGTAGTGAGTATCCAGCGTTGGTTGAGTTTGCCCCCTATCAGAAGATACCGGCTCCATCTCGTAAAACAGACTCAAGGGAAAACGTCTTAGATGATGGTGAGTTGTGAAAAGCCTTTTTATTATTTTAAGTGGGCACTAGCGTATCCAATTGAGCTGGCCTTCTAAGTGCGAGAAGCGCAGTTGAGTTCAGGATGGATTTTGATCGGATCAGAGTTGTCCTCTCCCAACTTTAACTCCAGATAGAGCTGAACGATCGTTCACGATTCATTATTCTGTTCCCATGCTTTCGGTCGCGGATCGCGACCAAAAGTGAAAGATGCTTTTTTGGTTTGCGCTTTTCGGTAGCGCTCTTGAGCAATTTAGCAGATTTCACGACCGAAAAAGCCGAGCACGCGAATGCACGCGAATATTTCATTTATAAACTTGTACTGTTGTTGTTGTTGTTCAGATCCAGATTATAAAAAGTTTCTCGAGTCTTTCAATAACCCTGAGGTGCCTGCGGGCATGACAATAAAGGACGCCCTGGATGATGTGGAAGCGAAAATGAAAGAGAGGCTTGCCGCACAGAACAGCGAAACTCCTCTGCTCGCTTACATCAATAAATTCAAGGAAGAAAAACGACGAATGCAGGAGGTAGTAACAAACTGAGCAGCTGTTACTGTCAGTGATTATGATCAAAACCAGGATGACTAGTAGCAGAGTGCCAGACTTGCAATCGAATGAACCCCTGTTCGAACCACGGTCTTTATGGCAGCCTGACATCCAGTGGTTAAGCCCAGTATCTTGCAATCCTCAATCAACTATTCTAGCCCGGAAAGAGAACAAAAATTTATTACTTGTATTTTCTCGATCTTGAATGGTTGTATAATTTTTTAATGTTTTTGTTACGGCTGCAGAAGTTACGAGAAGAGAAACGGCAGCGAGAAATCCTGCGTAAAAAGCAGAAGGAGGAGGAAAGAAGGGAGCGTAATAAAAAGATAGAAGAGAGAAAGTCTGCGGATAAGGAAAAACGAGCATCCCCTGCTGACCGAGTTAGTCAC
>Ga0224501_10001753_pt1 | contig 16900 bp, 14 predicted proteins | sample SF_Oct11_sed_USG_4_FD_169105 | JGI IMG/M metagenome (GOLD analysis project Ga0224501, IMG submission 169105) | Sediment microbial communities from San Francisco Bay, California, United States - SF_Oct11_sed_USGS_8_1 | ecosystem: Environmental > Aquatic > Marine > Sediment | place: USA... | reverse complement strand
GTGTTTTTAATTTTGGTTGCGGGGGTTGGATTTGAACCAACGACCTTCAGGTTATGAGCTAAGCAAGCTCTGGCAAGCTACTACAATGCCAATCAATTTCCAGCAATATCAAATATGTGGTGCTGTCGGAAAGCAGGCGAGTCCGCCCGGATATAGATGGGCACTCCGTCTGCTGCTGGGAAATCCGCAAAAAAACTGCAATATATAAATAACGGTAGTGTGGCACAAAAGAACGCAAATAACGCAAATAATGTGTCCAACCCTAATCTATCGCAAAAAATTTACCTTCCCTGGGGTGTCGGCAATATTTATCTGGCTTGCTACTTCCGGAGTTTGGGCGATAACCGTACCTCTGCGAATAACAAACAGGCGTACCGGGCGAAGACGAATTGCCTCAACTATATTTGCTGCCTGCAAAATTACCAAATCGGCATTGCACCCTTTTTTAATTCCGTACCCTTTTAGGCCCAAAACATTGGCCCCGTTTTGGGTCACCGCATCAAAAGCCGAGTGCATTTCTTGCACACCTGTCATTTGTCCGACATGAAGACCCATGTTCGCAACCTCAATCATATCGTGTGAACCAAGGCCATACCACGGATCCATTACGCAATCGTGCCCAAAAGCGACATTGATTCCTTCTGCCATCAATTCCTTTACTCTGGTCATGCCGCGGCGCTTGGGGTATGTGTCGTGACGACCCTGAAGCGTAATATTAATAAGCGGGTTTGCAACAACATGCAATTTTGCATCAGCCATCAATTTTATTAACTTGCTTACATAATAATTATCCATTGAATGCATGGACGTAAGATGTGAACCGGTAACACGGCCCTCCATTCCTAAACGGCTGGTTTCAAAGCTAAGTTTTTCAACGTGGCGTGACAGCGGATCATCGCTTTCATCGCAGTGCATATCAACCATAAGCCCACGCTTGGCAGCAAGCTCGCACAGCAGTTCAACTGAGCGTGAGCCTTCATCCATGGTTGCTTCAAAGTGTGGAATACCGCCCACAACGTCAACGCCCATATCCAGCGCACGATTCATATTTTTTTGTGCCGTTTTTGAACGAAGATAGCCATCTTGGGGAAAGGCAACCAATTGCAAATCAATGTAAGGAGCGATTTCTTTTTTAACGTCTAATAGCGCTTCAACCGCAAGTAGGCGATCATCGCAAATATCAACGTGACTACGAATGGCAAGCGTGCCCTTGGCGATCGACCATCGGCATAATTCAAGCGCTCGCTTTTTAATGGCATCCACCGTTAATGACGGTTTTAGCTCGCCCCATATTTTTATACCTTCTAATAAGGTGCCGCTTTCGTTCATGCGCGGCATTCCGACGCTTAGTGTTGTGTCCATATGGAAATGGCTGTCGACAAATGGTGGGGTTGCCAAAAAACCTTCGGCGTTAATTTCGTTATTGGCTTCGGCTTTTATTGCCGGGGAAATTTCGGCAATTTTTCCGTCTTTAATGGCAATATCAGTGCCCGTGGTTCCATCCGGTAAATTTACCTTTCGGATAATTATGTCCAGCATCAGCGTTCCTCTTTACGGAAAGGCTTTAACAATGCGGCAGGTGCGCGTGCGTTTCGCGATACCGCCGCCATAGCAATAATAGTCAACACAAACGGTAACATAAGAAACAGCTGATAAGGAATATCAATTGCGCTAGAGGCTTGAAGGCGAAGTTGCAGCGCATCAATTGTGGCAAACAGCAACGCCCCGGCGGCACTACGCCATGGCGACCACAGGCCAAACACGACCAAAGCAACACAAACCCAACCGCGCCCTGAAATAACGCCAAAGGTAAATGCATTAAATTGCACCATGGACAAAAATGCTCCGGCCACGCCCATAAGCGCCCCTGATAGCATAAGCGCCTGATAGCGTGTCCATGCTACATTTACCCCGGCACTATCGGCAGCATGAGGGCTCTCACCGACTGTGCGCAGACTTAACCCCCAAGGGGTTTTAAACAGAATAAAAGCTGCCATTGGAACCAGAGCATAGGCAATATAAACCAGCGCCGTTTGATTGAATAACGGTTGGCCGATGATGGGAATATCTGAAAGCATCGGCACTGCTACTGGCTGGAACGCGACGATATTTGGCGGGGTAGAAGGTTGGCCAAAAATTAACCGATAAAAGAAAAAAGCAAGTCCCGAACAAAATAACGTCATTCCAATTCCGGATACATGCTGGCTTAACCCCAGCGTTACGGTAAGCGCGCCCATTAAAATACCGGCCGCAACGCCAGTTAAAATTGCCGCCAATATTCCAATCCACAGGTTATCGCTAAAATAAGCAGCGGAAAAACCAGTCATGGCGGATAATAGCATTATTCCTTCGATGCCAAGGTTCAAAACCCCAGCACGTTCGGCAAATAGTTCACCAATAGTTGCAAAAATAAGCGGTGTCGCGATACGTATCAGCGCGGTAAAAAACCCCACCTGAAAAATCTGCATTAATATTTCATCCATGATGCGCCTGCTTTATTCTGATACGGTGGGTTGTAAATAATAGCGCCGCAAGCATGGTAAGCAGGGACGTTCCCTGAATTACATCGGCAAGAAAAACCGGCACCCCGGTCGCGCGCGACATTCCTTCGGCACCAGTTACGATAATGGCAAAAAATATTGCTGCTGGAATAACGCCCAGCGGGTTTAACCGCGCAAGCATAGCAATTACAATTCCCGAATACCCGTAACCGGGGGAAATGCCCGCCATAATCTGGAAATGAATTCCGCCAACTTCGCCCGCGCCCGCAAGCCCTGCTAGTGCACCGGAAATTAGGGCCGTAATTATAATTACTTTGGTTATGTTTATTCCGCCGTAGGCCGATGCCTTGGGGTTTTCGCCTACGGCACGAATGGCAAAACCTAAAGTAGTTTGGCGAATTACCCACCACACAATTGGCGCCGCCATTACAGACAGCAATACCCCAAGGTGCAAACGGGTGGCACGCAAAAGTACAGGAAATTCGGCGTCCATTAATATATCAGGCGAATCCGGATACCCGCTAATTGGATCGCGCCACGGACCGTCCAAGATGGCGGTCATGGCATAATATATAATAAAATTCAGCAATAAACTGGTTACAACATCATCAACCTTGTATCTGGTTTTCAATATGGCAGGAACAATAGCCCACAGACCGCCAGCAATTGCCGCAGAAATTATCATCAGCGGAACCATCGACCATGAAGGAAGGATTGACAGTCCGCCGATAAATGCGGCGGCCATAGCGCCTGCCAGCAACTGTCCTTCTGCCCCGATGTTCCAGAATTTAGCGCGAAATGCGACCGCCACCGCAAGGCCAGTAAATATTAATGGTGATGCCTTGACCATTGTTTCAACCAAATTGAACCTGCTGCTTAGCGCGCTCATGAACAATGTAGTGTAGGCTTCCCATACGTTCGCCCCGGCCATAACAACCAACCCCGAACAAAGCACCAACGTAGTAATGATTGCGGCTAATGGTAGCGCAAAACTAAACCATGTTGGCGTGCTCTCGCGCCGCTCAAGACGTAAACGTATCATTGCCCTGCCTCCTGACCGGCCATCAGCATACCTACTTTTTGAACAGTTGCTTCGGCAATTGGAAGTATTGCAGTAATTTTTCCTTCGTACATAACCGCGATCCGGTCGGATAAATTGAATAACTCTTCCAAATCTTCGCTAATTACAATAACGCCGCGATCACGCGAGCGCAGTTCAAGAAAAATATTGTGCACAAATTGTGCCGCACCGATATCAAGTCCCCTTGTGGGCTGTGCGGCCAACATTACCAGCGGATCCCAGGCAAGTTCACGAGCAAGCAAGGCTTTTTGCAAATTTCCGCCCGATAACGTTCCGGTGCGCACATCGGCGTCATGGGCCTTTATTTTGAATTTTTCAATTTGTTCTTCAACAAATTTGCGGATGGCTTTGCGATTTAAAACCCCGAACCTGCTAAAGGCTTTATCTGATATTCTCGGCAACGCCATACTATCTGACAGCGGCAATGTAGTCAGCAGGCCGGTTGTCATTCTGTCTTCCGGTACACGACCTATGCCATACGCCTGCATTTGTTTGGGTGAAAATTCTAAAATTTCATGGCCATCAATTTCCAAAGTTCCGGACGACGGCGTCAGAACGCCCGCGATAACATCGGCCAATTCCCGCTGGCCATTACCGGACACCCCAGCAATACCGATAATTTCACCTCCACGTACATTAAGTGATATATTGTCAAGGCAAACACGCCCTGTTTCATTGGTGAAAACGTTAGAAATGTTAAGCAATGATTGTTTGGCTAAATGAGCCGGTTTTTCGGGCGGAGTTAGCTCGTGTCCGCACATAAGTTCAGCAATTTTTCGCTCGCTTACGTCGGGGGTGTTATCTAATGTTGCTGTAACTTTACCGTGGCGCATTACCATAATTTTATTGGTAATTGATCGCACTTCATAAAGTTTATGACTAATAAAAATAATCGAAAGCCCCTTGGCGACCATGGCGCGAAGCGCGTCAAACAGGCCTTCGGCTTCTTGGGGTGTTAGTGCAGCGGTTGGTTCATCAAGAATCAATATTCGCGCGCCACGAAATAGCACTTTTATTATTTCAAGTCTCTGTTGTTCGCCAATAGTAAGATCATCAACAATGGCGTGTGGATCTAGGTATAGATGAAAGTTGTTGTTAATTTCATCTAAGCGTTTAAGTGCGCCTTGTTTATCAAGCATCCCATTAATGCCCGGAAGACCGACCAACAGATTTTCCAAAACGCTATGGCGATGAACAAGATGGAAGTGCTGATGCACCATACCGATACCATGAACAATAGCATTTGCCGAATTATGAATGGTTACGGGCTTTCCGTTTATTTCAATATGCCCATCATCTGCGCTATAGGCGCCAAACAAAATATTCATTAATGTTGTTTTGCCCGCCCCGTTTTCCCCCAGCAATCCGAGAATATCTCCGGAATATAGCGTAAGATCAACATTGCTGTTGGCCTGAACCACGCCAAAAGATTTGCAAATATTGCGCATTGAAAGTGAGGGAACGGATGAATTCATTTTTTATATCCAAATTACAAAACCCCACCCCGAAACGGGAATAAATAGTTTCAGGGTGGGAATTGTGTATTTGATGATTATTCCGACTGGGGAATACTTTCATCAACGTTAACGCGATAAGTACCGTCAAGAATCTCAGCGGTACGTTTTTTGATCATATCTTTTAAATCTGCCGGAAGTTTTGATTCAAACTTATGATACGGCGCAAGATAAGATCCGCCTTTGGACATATAGGAGAAGCTGCCAAGGTCTTGCGAGGTATAAGCACCCGCCTTAACAACATTTACCGCATATTTAATTGTCGGCCACATATCCCAAACCGGGCCAGTGATTACCGTATTGGGTCCAAGCGATGATTGGTCGGACATGTTTGAAATTGCCAAGGCACCCTTTTCTGCCGCCGCCTCAACAACGCCAAAACGTTCTGCGTAAATTACGTCAACACCTGATTCAAGCTGCGCCAACGCCGCTTCTTTTGCTTTGGGTGGATCAAAGAAAGAACCGATAAAAGAAAATTTGCATTTAACCTTATCGTTTACTTCTTTAGCACCCTCGCAAAACGCATTAGATAGGCGGTTTACTTCGGGAATTGGCATTGCCGCAACCACGCCGACAATATTTGATTTGGTCATTTTACCGGCAATCATTCCAGAAAGGTATGCTGGTTCATGTATCCAGTTATCAAATACGCTAAAATTAGGTTCTGCTGGACCGATACCAGAACCAAACACGAATGCCACATTTGGATAATCTCTGGCTACGCGACGTGCGGTAGTTTCGGCACCAAATGAATCGCCAGTTATAAGATTATATCCACCTTCTGCGTATTCACGCATTATGCGTCCAAAATCTGCAGGCTTAACGCTTTCCGACCAGGTATATTCTATACCCAATTCATTTTTCGCCTTTAGTAAAGCAACATGAATTTGATTAACCCATGGCTCTTCAATGGGTGTCTCAAAAACAGCAGCCACTTTTAACTTTTCCGCAGCGACGGCATTGGATGCCGAGCCAATCGAAATAGCTGTTAATGATGCAATTGCCAGAGAATAAACAAATCCCCTAAACACAGTTTTTCCAGTTAACAAAAGATGTTTTAACATTGTGCCTCCTTTTTCTGTTACGTTAATTATTTACTACAGCAAATTTTAGTTCCTTCTTTAATTAAACCTACGCCCGAATTATTTTACGGCCATTGGGTTGTTGGGATGTGTTGTCCAGTTTCCGTATTCGTTATTAATTGGCGAATTGGTTCGCGGGTCATTGCCGGATGTTAGGCGCACCATAGAAATGCAATCTTCTACCGGACATACATTTACGCACAAATTACAACCAACACATTCTTCGTCTTTTACCTCATAATGCCTTTCGCCGTTTACGCGTTCGGTTATCGCTTGGTGTGATGTATCTTCACATACAATGTGGCAACGGCCGCATTTTATGCATTTGTCCTGATCTATCTTTGCTTTTGTGATGTAATTAAGGTTCAAATACTGCCAATCAGAGACATTGGGAACGGCCTTGCCGACAAATTCATCGGTGGTGCTGTAACCTTTTTCATCCATCCAGTTTTCTAACCCGGCAATCATTTCCTCAACAATTTTATAACCATAGGTCATGGCGGCGGTGCATACCTGCACGCTGCCCGCACCCAAAGCCATAAATTCAGCCGCATCACGCCAAGAGGTAACACCGCCAATGCCTGATATGGGCAAGCCCGCTGTTTCCGGATCACGCGCAATTTCGGCAACCATATTTAAAGCGATGGGCTTTACAGCAGGCCCACAATAACCCCCGTGCGAACCCTTGCCGTCAATGGTTGGTGTTGGTGCCATTTGGTCAAGATCTACACTAACGATAGAGCTAACCGTATTAATAAGCGACACCGCATCAGCCCCTCCATTTTTTGCGGCACGCGCCGGTTGGCGAATATCGCTGATGTTGGGTGTCAGTTTTACAATTACCGGCATCCTGGTGTTTTGCTTACACCATCTAGCAACCATTTCAACGTATTCAGGAACTTGGCCGACCGAAGATCCCATTCCGCGTTCAGACATTCCGTGTGGGCAGCCGAAATTAAGCTCAATCCCGTCCGCGCCGGTTTCTTCGACCTGTGGCAAAATGGTTTTCCATGAATTTTCGTCACACGGAACCATTAGCGACACCACCAAGGCGCGATCAGGCCATGCCCGTTTAACCTGCTTGATTTCACGCAAATTTACTTCAAGCGGACGATCGGAAATAAGCTCAATATTATTTAAACCAATTAAGCGCCTATCATCTGCATGAACGGCGCCATAGCGCGGGCCATTTACGTTTACAACGTGTGGGTCCAGACCCAATGTTTTCCAAACCACACCACCCCATCCGGCCTTAAACGCCCGGGTGACGTTTACTTCACGGTCGGTTGGCGGCGCAGAAGCCAGCCAAAAGGGATTTGGTGATTTTATGCCAAGAAAATTATTTCTAAGATCGGCCATTTTTTTATTTACCCCCTGAAGTTAGAAATTTATTTATTGATTCGGCCGCAACCTTACCATCCTGCACCGCTGCAACGGTCAGATCATCGCCACCTGCAATGCAATCACCGCCGGCCCATACGTTTAGCAAATTGGTTTTACACTCTTCGTTAACGGAGATTTTTCCCTTTTCAAGTTTAAGCGAATTTTCCGGAACATCGCCTGCGACAAATTGTTGGCCAATTGCCTTGAATACCATATCGGCATCAATTGAAAATGATTTTCCAGTTCCAACAACACGGCCTGATTTATCGAGCGAACTGCGTTCAAACTCGACACCGCAGACTTTCCCTCCTTCGTTAATAAGCCTAACTGGGTTTGCCCAATGTTCAATTGTTATTCCATTGGTTAGGGCAAGTTCCTGTTCAAACTTACTTGCCTTCATGTGTTGTGCGCCACGGCGATAAGCAATGGTAACGTTTTCCGCTCCTAGCTTTTTGGCCTGCACCGCAATATCAATGGCGGTCATTCCGCCACCAATTACAACAACATTGGCACCTATCGGTAATGCGGAAAGATCGTCGGCCTGACGCAGTTCACCAATATATGATATTGCTTCAAGCACACCTTCGGCATCTTCGCCCGCCATGCCAAGGCTGTTAGCCGCACCCATACCAAGACCAAGAAATACTGCATCAAATTCTTTTGCTAGATCATCAAGAGACGCATCAACACCCAGACGAACACCGCTTCTAACGGTTATGCCGCCGATAGAAAGGACATAATTAACCTCTTTTTGGGCAAAATTATCGGGTGTTTTATAGGCGGCTATTCCATATTCGTTAAGACCTCCAATTTTTGGTTTTGCCTCGATAATTGTTACGTCATGGCCATACGTTGCCAGCCTATGGGCGCACGACAGCCCAGCTGGCCCGCCGCCAACGACCGCAACTGTTTTTCCGGTTTTACCAGCGCGTGCAAACGGGTGGACATTTGCATCAATCAGATGGTCGGTTGCGACACGCTGCAGCATTCCTATTTTTACAGGCTTTTCATCGGCTTCGTTCCTGACGCAGGCTTCTTCGCATAATTGTTCGGTAGGGCATACGCGCGCGCACATTCCGCCCAGAATGTTTTGCTCAAATATTGTTTTTGCCGCACCCTTAGTATTGCCAGTTAAAATTTGGCGAATGAACATAGGAATATCAATGTCAGTTGGGCATTTTTCGACACAAGGGGCATCATGGCAAAAATAGCAACGCGCTGCCTCAACCTTTGCTTCGCGCATGTCTAGCGCTGGATGCAAATCACAAAATAAGTTTTTATATGCATCTGGCGCAAGCCGATTTGCGGATATACCCCCGCTATTATTAGTCGTTGCCATTTTTTTATTTCCTTTTTACTGCGGTTGGCGCTTTTTGCTCACGTGTTGTTTGCATTGCTGAATAATAAGGCGCAAAAGTTGGGCGATTAACGTAACGTCCACTGCCTTTTACAGTACGAACATCACCATCTTGGTAAACAATGTTTCCCTGGCTAACCGTAACCACGTTTATGCCCTTTACCTCCATACCCTCAAAAATATTGAAATCAATATTCTGATGATGGGTATCTTTGGAAATGGTGCGGGTTTTTTCTGGATCCCAGACAACCAAGTCCGCATCGGCACCAACCGAAACAGACCCTTTGCGTGGATAGATGTTAAATATCTTGGCAGCATTGGTTGATGTGACCGCAACAAATTCGTTCATTGTTAAACGTCCGGTTCCAACCCCGTGGTGCCAAAGAACGTGCATGCGGTCCTCAACGCCTGCTGTGCCATTGGGGATTTTGGTGAACGTTTCTTTGCCCATTGCTTTTTGCGGTGCGCAAAAACAACAATGATCCGTTGCGGTTGTTTGCAACATTCCGGCCTGAAGCCCCTTCCACAGCGCGTCTTGATGGTTTTTGGGGCGAAAAGGCGGGCTCATAACGTGGGCTGCGGCAAATTCCCAATCGGGATGGCGATAAACGCTGTCATCAACCAACAAGTGGCCTGCCAGAACTTCGCCAAATACACGCTGACCTTCATTGCGCGCGCGGGTTATGGCTTGCAATGCTTCCGCGCACGATGTGTGCACAACGTAAAGCGGAACATCCAGCACTTGGGCAATACGAATTGCCCGGTTGGCGGCCTCGCCTTCGACTTCTGGCGGGCGCGATAAGGGGTGGCCTTCGGGCCCGGTTATGCCGCGGTCCATTATTTCTTGCTGTAATCTAAAAACAAGCTCACCGTTTTCTGCGTGTACGGTACAAAGCGCACCTAATTCTCGCGCACGGGTAAAGCTGTTAACCAGTATTTCGTCATCGGCCATTATGGCGCCCTTGTACGCCATAAAATGCTTGAAGCTATTTACGCCGTGTTCACGGGTTAGAACTTCCATCGCTTTATGAACGCTGTCATCCCACCATGTAATGGCTACATGAAAGCTGTAATCGGTTGCGGCTTTTTCTGCCCAGCCACGCCACTCTTTGTAGGCTTCTAAAATATCTTGCTGGGGGTTGGGTATAACAAAATCAATAATTGTGGTTGTGCCGCCACACGCACCTGCCGTGGTGCCGGTAAAAAAATCTTCTGATGCAACGGTACCCATAAATGGAAGCTCCATATGGGTGTGCGGGTCTATTCCTCCGGGCATGATGTAACACCCCCCAGCATCAACAACTTCGACCCCTGCGGGAATATCAATATCATTTCCAACGGCAACAATTTGTCCGCCATCGGTAAGAACATCAGCGCGAAATGTGTTGTCAGCGGTAACTACGGTTCCGCCTTTGATGTGAAGTGCCATTTTACCCTCCAATTAAATTAGCGATTATTCGGCGCAGGAATTATTTATTTATCCCTGCGCCGAAATAACCATTAACGCTTACATGCCAAGCGCTTTATCAATAACCGCATGTGTCCATGCGCCTTGTGGTTTTTTGGTAATAACCGGATCGGAACCGCCGCCCATTAGCGTTGCAACAGTGCGATCATAAGCACCAACGTCAAGCTTGCCGTTGGAACCTGCGGTCAATTTGTTGATTTCGCCCATCATGCGCACTTGGTGTTTTTCGGTTTGCGCACCGGTGCCATCATTATCAAGAACAATCATGGCTGCATCTTTAGGGTTAGACCTTGCCCATTCCCAGCCTTTCATGCTGGCCTTAACAAAACGGGCCATCTTATCAACAAATGCTGGGTCTTTAAGATTGTCTTCCATTACATAAAGACCATCTTCAAGGGTAGATACGCCTTGGTCTTCATACTTGAAAACAACAAGATCATTAGCCGAAAGACCGCCATCAATAACCTGCCAGTATTCATTATAGGTCATAGTTGATACGCAATCAGCCTGCTTTTGCAAAAGCGGGTCTACGTTAAAGCCCTGCTTTAGAACATTAACGCCTTTTGCTGATCCATCGGTTGGAATGCCAAGTTTGGACATCCAGCTTAGGAATGGATATTCATTACCATAGAACCAAACGCCAAGAGTCCGTCCGGGAAAATCTTTTGGAGATTTAATGCCGGTTTCTTTTCGGCAGGTCAGCATCATGCCAGACGTTTTGAACGGTTGGGCTATGTTTACCAACGGAACACCTTTTTCACGCGAAGCAAGCGCTGATGGCATCCAGTCAATGACTACGTCTGCCCCACCGCCAGCAATAACCTGTGGCGGTGCTACATCTGGGCCACCAGGGTTGATGGTTACATCAAGTCCGGCTTCGTCATAAAAGCCCTTTTCCTTGGCGACGTAATAACCAGCAAATTGCGCCTGAGTTACCCATTTAAGCTGCAGGGTAACCTTCTCCGCCGCAAATGCGGTAGTCGAAGCCACGCTAATAGCAATGGCGGTAGTTAAGCTAACTATTTTATTCATAATATTGCCTCCAGTTTTACGGTTTAAAATTAACTTTTAGATCCTTTGCCTGACCGATGGATGCCAAAAGGTAGTGATACGTTCGATAATAGATATCGCCCCATAAAAAGCAGACCCCGCAAGGGCTGCCACTATGATTTCCGCCCAAACCATATCAACATTCATACGTCCTACCTCTGTTGATATGCGAAAACCCATTCCTACAATTGGTGTGCCGAAAAATTCAGCTACAATCGCGCCAATCAACGCAAGTGTTGAATTTATTTTTAGTGCGTTAAATATAAACGGCATGGCCGCTGGAAGGCGTAGCTTCACCAGCGTTTGAAAATAAGATGCGCCGTAAGAGCGCAATAGCTCGCGCTCTAGAGCATCAGATGCCGCAAGCCCTGAAACCGTATTAACCAGCATAGGGAAAAACGTCATGATAACCACAACAGCTGCCTTTGATTGCCAGTCGAACCCAAACCACATCACCATAATCGGTGCTATGCCGACAATCGGTAGTGCGCTAATCATATTGCCAAATGGTAACAAACCGCGACGCAAAAAAGGAACGCGGTCAACCATAATCGAAACCGCAAACCCGCTAGCGCAGCCAATGATGTATCCGGCAAGAACGGCTTTTAGGAACGTTTGATAAAAATCATCCCATAAAATTGGGATTGATCCCATAAACCGAACGGCAACCGCCGATGGCGTCGGCAATAAAACTTGCGGCACGCCAAAACCAGCACAGATAACTTCCCAGATGAATAGCAGCCATAATCCAAATACCACCGGAACCAATAGATTGACCGATCGTTGCTTGGTTTTATTTAGGGTTGTGTATTCAGCAATCGCGTCAATACCCCGCCATGCCAGCGCCCATAGTGCAAATACAAAAAACCAAAAACCTGGCTGGGCGCTTCCTTTTATATCTGGGTGCCCATATAGCAAATTATATGATGCAATAATTCCGACCAGCACAAAGCCAAGAAAAATTACTCCGCCACTGGCGCTACGCACCCCGCGGAGCATCAACATGATTGCACCAAATGATGTGGTTAAAATAGCAGCAGAAGATAAAGGTGAATAATCCGTCCAATATATTTTAGCGCCGGATTCATTTATGCTCAAAGAAAACATCACTGATAGAAGGCAAAATAATACCGAAGCAATTCCAAATTTATCTAACTTACCAATCATCACACACCCCCGACAGGTTTGACGTTGGCAAAACTTACTTTTGGTTCGGGGCGTTTACCCATGCGGGAGAGTGTAAATTTCTCAACCAAGCCTACAATCCAAACCATTAATCCAGCAATAATTGATGCACTAATTAGGGCTGACCATATTTGAATTGTTTGGCCGTAATACGATCCGGCTAACAGACGAGCACCAAGCCCTGCTTGTGCGCCGGTTGGCAATTCACCAACAATAGCGCCAACAAGGCTAATGGCGATTGCGACTTTCAGACTGGTAAACAAGAACGGAATTGATGAAGGCCAGCGAAGCATCCAAAATGTTTGCCAGCTACTGGCATTATAGGTACGCATAAGATCAAGCTGCAGGTGGTCTGGCGAACGCAGGCCCTTAACCATTCCAATGGCAACAGGGAAAAAGCACAAATAGGTGGAAATAATAGCCTTTGGAATAAGCCCCTTTAACCCGATTGACCCAAGAACCACAATAATCATCGGGGCAATTGCCAAAATTGGTATCATTTGCGAAGAAATGATCCATGGCATTAGGCTTTTTTCCAATGTTTTTTTGTGAACAATGCCAACTGCTAATAAAATACCAAAAAGTGCGCCAACAGCAAAACCAAGTAACGTGGAAGAAAGCGTAACCCACGAATGGTTAACAAGGCTGCGCTTTGATGTCACCTTTTTCTTAAAAATTGTATCATTCATTTCAATTATAATTTGATGAGGTGCCGGCAATATAGGTCTTTCTTGCGCCATGGTCTCACGAATTAAATCAGACATCGTCCATTCAATGTTGCCGCGTTCAAACCTATCTATTTGCATGGGCGCATTCATGTAAACGGTTCCGCAATACCACAAAGCAATTAACAATACGGCGACTACCGCAACCGGACCAGTTGTGCCACACATGATTCTGGACATGACGGATCTGTTGTTGCATTGCTCTGGCACGGCATTAATCATCGTAACTGTGCCCCTTTCGCAAACCCTCGCGAACACGGTGGGCAATGTCCAGAAACTCAGGCGTTTCACGAATATCAAGCGTCCTATCACGCGGAAGGGGTGAATCAATAATATCGATTATCCTTCCGGGGCGCGGCGACATAACTACAATTTTAGTTGAAAGAAAAACCGCTTCAGGAATGGAATGCGTAACAAAAACGACTGTTTTTTTGGTTTTGTCCCATAGATCAAGCAATTGCTCATTTAGGTGGTCGCGTACAATTTCATCTAAGGCGCCAAATGGTTCATCCATTAATAATAAATCAGGATCAACACAAAGCGCACGCGCAATGGACGCGCGCTGTTGCATGCCGCCAGAAAGCTGCCACGGGAATTTTTTGGCAAATTCCGAAAGATTGACAAGCTCTAGGTATTTTTTTGCTCGCTCAACCCGCTCTTCCTTGGGCACTCCCATTACTTCCAAAGGCAACATGATGTTGCGCTCAATCGTTCGCCATGGATAAAGCGCTGGTGCCTGAAACACATAACCATAGGCCCGCGATTGACGCGCTTCATGGGGGCTTACCCCATTTATCGAAATGGACCCGCCTGTTGGTTGTTCTAGATCTGCCATGGTGCGAAGCAATGTTGTTTTGCCGCAACCGGACGGGCCAATTAAAGAAATAAAATCACCTTGTGTAATTTGCAGGTTTATATCTGAAAGTGCAAAAACCGGGCCATCTGCCGTTTGAAAAGTAAGCGACAGGTCATTTATATCTACAACACTGGATCCACTAGTTGGATTTTTTATGTTTTCTGGTTTTTGCTGATCAATATTCATTATTTTCTTTCTTGTAATATTTTTCTCAGGCCACGTGACCTGCTTTGTCTAAAATTGCGCGCAACAAAACATTGCCGCCAGCGCTTATCCATTCTGGTTTTGCGTCTTCTATTTCGTTGTGGCTAATGCCATCTATGCAGGGAATAAAAACCATTGCGGTGGGCGCAACGCCAGCCATGTAACACGCATCATGGCCAGCGCCGGATACAATTTCACGACTTGAATATCCGCAATCTCTGGTTGCTTCACGAACCGAGTTTACGCAGCTTTCGTCAAAATGAACTGGTTCATAATAAAAAATTTGTTCCAATTCGCTTTCCAGTCCAATATCGGAAACAATTTTTTCAACCCCTTCGCGCATGGCTTTGTCCATTTTTGCTAACACGTCATTGTTGGGGTGGCGAAAATCTATTGTTAGAAAAACCCGTCCCGGTATTACGTTGCGTGAATTTGGGTAAACCTGAACCATCCCAACAGTCGCGCACGCTAATGGCGCGTTATCGAGCCCCACTTTATTTACAAGTTCAACCACCCTTGCGGCACCAAGCATTGCATCGCGCCTGCGGTCCATCGGTGTTGGCCCAGCATGGGATTCCTGGCCTGTTAATACCAATTCATACCAACGCTGACCTTGGGCGTCTGTTACCACGCCAATGGTTTTGTCTTCGGCTTCTAATATTGGGCCTTGCTCAATATGGGTTTCAAAAAACGCATGCACTTCCCTGCCACCAACATCTTCATCGCCAGCATAGCCAATGCGTTTAAGTTCTTCACCCATGGTTTTCCCGTCGGTGTCGGCACGGCTAAGGCCATACTCTAAATCAAACACCCCAGCAAAAACCCCGGACGCAACCATCGCCGGGGCAAAACGCGAACCTTCTTCGTTTGTCCACACAGCGACCTCGACCGGGCGTTCGGTTTCATAACCAAGGTCATTTAAGCTACGAATTGCTTCAAGCCCGGCCAGCACACCATAAACGCCATCAAAGCGGCCACCGGTTGGCTGGGTATCAAGGTGGCTACCCATCATTACGGGCGCAAGCGAATTATCGCGCCCCGGACGGCGGGCAAAAATATTGCCCATTTTGTCAATGCTGATGGAACATCCTGCGTCTTTACACCAACTAACAAATAAATCGCGCGCTTCGCGATCTAAATCTGTCAACGCCAATCTACAGCAACCACCTTTTTCGGTTGCCCCAATCTTTGCCATCTCCATAAGGGAGTCCCAAAGGCGTTGTCCGTCAATTTGCAGGTTGCGCTTATCTGTCATATCCCCCTCCCCAGAGGCTTAATTTAAGTCTGTTAATCTATCATACGTATCTGGCCTGCGATCACGGAAAAACTGCCACTTGTTGCGAATTTCCCTGATCATATCCAAATCCATTTCGTGAATTAAAAGCTCATCTTTGTCACGACTGGCTATGGCTTCTATTTCACCGCGCGGATTAACGAAATAGCTCTGCCCATAAAATTCGCCAACATTCCACGGCTCTTCGGTTCCAATGCGGTTGGTTGCTCCTATGAACACGCCGTTAGCAACGGCTGAGGCAGGCTGCTCTAGTTTCCACAAATATTCAGAAACCCCGGCGACTGTGGCCGAAGGGTTAACAATATATTCCGCACCATTTAGCGCCAATGCACGCCACCCTTCTGGAAAATGACGGTCATAACAAATATAGACACCAAGCTTGCAATAGGCCGTATCAAATACCGGCCAGTTAGACGCGCCCGGTTTAAAGAAAAATTTCTCCCAGAACCCGGCGACATGGGGGATATGGGTTTTGCGGTATTTCCCCAAATAGCTACCATCGGCATCTATTACGGCAGCGGTGTTGTAATAAACTCCAGTCATTTCTTCTTCATAGATGGGAACCACGATAACCATTTTATATTTTTTTGCATATTCCTGCATTAACGTGGTGGTTGGGCCATCGGGAATTTTTTCAGCGGCGCCATACCATTTTGCATCTTGGCTTGGACAAAAATATGGCTGGGTAAACACTTCTTGAAAGCAAAGAACCTGCACGCCCTGCTTTCCCGCTTCTTCAATCAAGGGAATATGTGCATCAAGCATTTTTTTGCGAATTTCTTCGGGCGACATTGATGTATCGCCTTTCAATCCCATCTGGATCAATCCACCTTTTAGCTTGCTCATTTTCCCTCCTCTCAAAAATTAAGTGATCACTTCATTGATGGAAAATTAAATTCCGCACCCGCACGTATGCCCGTTGGCCAACGGGTGGTAACGGTTTTAAGCCGGGTATAAAAATGGATGCCATCGGGCCCGTAAATTGAATGGGCACCAAACAACGAATCTTTCCATCCACCAAAGCTGTGATATGCCACCGGAACCGGAATGGGAACGTTGATGCCGACCATGCCGACCTCTATCTGGTCGGCAAATTCACGCGCAGTGTCGCCATCGCGGGTGAATATGGCGGTACCGTTGCCGTATTGATGGCCGTGGATAAGGTCAACCGCTTCGCTGAAATCGTTTACCCTGACGGTG
>Ga0224501_10001751_pt1 | contig 16909 bp, 9 predicted proteins | sample SF_Oct11_sed_USG_4_FD_169105 | JGI IMG/M metagenome (GOLD analysis project Ga0224501, IMG submission 169105) | Sediment microbial communities from San Francisco Bay, California, United States - SF_Oct11_sed_USGS_8_1 | ecosystem: Environmental > Aquatic > Marine > Sediment | place: USA... | reverse complement strand
CTGGCATGCCCGTACTGACTGCAGTACACTGTCTATCAGCATTCAGTACTGGCAAGCTCGTACTGACTGCAGTACCCTGTCTATCAGCATTGAGTACTGGCATGCTCGTACTGACTGCAGTACCCTGTCTATCAGCATTGAGTACTGGCATGCTCGTACTGACTGCAGTACCCTGTCTATCAGCATTGAGTACTGGCAAGCTCGTACTGACTGCAGTACCCTGTCTATCAGCATTGAGTACTGGCAAGCTCGTGCTGACTGCAGTACCCTGTCTATCAGCATCGAGTGCTGGCGTCTCAGGGGAGACCATTCTAGTTCATTCGGTGAGTCCCCTGAATGAGATGCTAGGAAACAAAGGCGATTTTTCTACCTACATTTTAGATCAAGTGTGGGCGGCCTTTTACTCTTTAAACTTTCCACACGTCGGCCTATAACTCAGTCAAACCCCAACCACACAGCTACTAAATTTAGAAATAGAAGAATTTGTGTTATGAAGATTAACTATATAAATATAATATTTTATAGCACCTACCACAGAAGTGTATATCTAAAATATCATGAAACACTAATTCTACAAAAATAGCCGTTGCAATAAACTCGTATCTCAAATCCATTGAGAAATCACCATTGGAATAAGGGCACAAAAAATAAGGGGTTTGGCATCACGAGACAGTAAATCATTATTGACAGTTCCTGTTCCTAGTAGTTCTCAGCTCTCGACATGAACTTCGACCAGTGAAACAAAAAATAGGTCATCACTCAAAATGGCACAGGTAAAAATACACTCATTGTATGAGTTCATGGACTGCCAAGGTACAGTTTGCGAGGAGCGTCACATATAACCTTATATTTAGACCTTAGTATCCTTTAAGAAGACCTGATCATTAAAAAATCAGGGGCTGTAGTTATTCGGTTGACTCAAATAAATCAATCTTGGCTTCTGCTAAAACGGGGATTCATTGTACTCCATCGCGTGTCGTTTTAACTATTTTAGTTTAAAAGACCATCCTTAGCTGTGTAGATTTTGTAGCATCTACATTCTCATTCACCACAACTGTGGGAGCGGAACAGCTGAGAAGCCTGGCTCCCGTCTACACGTCCAATACTCCTCAGTGAATGAATAATGATCGGAACCTCTCTCACGGTTCTTCCTACAAGTAGATTAGAGGGTTAAAGGATTTGTACCATAGCCATTAATGGCCATTGGGGAAGTAGTCAACTTGTACCGACAGTGTAAAGGTGTATTCAGACTAGACCGATTATCCAGTCGGTATGGCTTACTGATTCCGAGAAGAAAACTAGCCAATGCAATGTCTTGATTGTCTTTTCGCGGGCTTTTACATCAGAGTTTGTCCACATTATAATTGACTGAACCGACTGAATAATCCGTCTAGTCTGAATGCACCTTAACTGATGTGAGGCGCCACTCAACTCCCTCACCGCCTTCACCTTCCCCAGCTCTGAAGAGAGTCAGGTACCCATTTTACTGTTGGCTGAACAGAGAGTTATTGAAAAATCTCGTGTTCAAGCTGTGTTTTGGACCATCAGCACAGTGGTTAGCACCTAACTACTCAGCCAACTGTTTCAGCTGCGGCTCTAGCATTTGGTCTTCCCAGACCTGTGTACAAGGCATCAGCCAGGGAAAAAACCCCTTTTTTGTTTACGAGGATATTCTTATTTGCTCCTGGTTGGTCATTGGTGTGAGCCATAGAGAAGGGTTTTCTTGTAAGATATTTTTGCTGTGGTGAAGGTGCCGGGTCAGATACTTGTCTTTTACCAGTTAAGGCTTAGCATGGAGCACCACAGGGGGGGGGGTCAGGATCAAGCTCTACCTCATAGTGAGGGTTGAGATAGAGTTGAGGAGCTCATCCTCTTAATCAGAACTTGCTATTACTGGGGTTCAAACTCAGGTTCTCGTGATAGCGAATCCAGCGCTCTAGCATTGAGTTATCAAGCTTTTCTATATAGAAGGCTGACTAATGAGATAGGGATGGCAGAATTATTTTAAGGTCTCAATTTAAATCCGATGAGGATTAAAGAACATGGTAACTTCCCATCAGTAGTTGAACCGGGTAACACTAATCCTAACTACGGTAATTTACTAAGCGTATGCGCCTTCAGTTTCTGACCTCCACGAAAAAAAATGAATAAATCTTCAAGTAATGATTTACATTTAAAAACAAGAAATACCAGTAATGGTTTTTCAAAGCGGTTGTAATGTGACGGCAAAAAATGATATGTTCCATCTCACGCGTATGAAAAAGCTGCCGGGTTAGGCACCTGTTTTACCAGTTTAATCTTAGCACGGAACACCAGGCGCGGGTCAGTATCCTCGTTTTCAGGTTGGGGGTAGGTAGACCGAAGTCAGTTTACGCGTCACCCACCGAAGCCCAGCTACTCTTCTCGAGAAGGGAGAGGTGAAACTTTAACAACCGTGGAGTGATCTTGACTCTTATCCAGGGGCTGGGACCTCTATATTTTTACCGTGGTGTTTCGAACCCACGATAGCAATTTAGAGCGAGGGTTTTGATAAAGGCCCATACCAGAAAAATACCCCACTGGCAGTGAGGCTCAAACGTGCGATCTATAGATTGCAAATCTGGGCTTTTTCCCAATTGAGCTATCCTAACCACCCCCGTGTTCCACAAGGTGTTTTTATTATCTACTGTTCGAACATACAGTTCAGCAATTGTTGCATAGTTGCATCTTTTTCACCCCTCACACTGGTCAGGATATGAAAGAAAGAGTAAATGTACCCTCTTCCGGTTGCTAAAGCCAATGTATATCTAGTGATTGTTTGGGGTTATACCAGAACTAAATGATTTTTCTTTTACGCGTGGTGAGCACCTGAACTGTTTTGGCAGCTTTTTTGTAGGTAAGAGCCCGAAAGAGGAATAGTATTATCAGCATAGGGATTACCTGAACCATCTTGGTGAGTAGTCCTCCCCCTCATTCTCCCGCAGCTTCCTCGCCTCTCTCTGTAGTTTTTCTATCCGGGATTTCTCTGATTCAGCCATGGTGATGTTACCTTCCTCCAATAATCTACCAACGTTAGACAAGACAGGTTTAGTGATATAATGGGATAGCTCAGCAGTAAAAGCACTGGGCTTGCAACTGTGAGAACCTCCGTTCAAAGCCAAGTCATGGCGAGCTACCGTTGTGAGGATGATCTCCTCACGCTTATCTTGGCTTCTACCACTCCAACAAGCCTCAGGCTTAGGAAGTGCTACTTAGGTCTTTAACATGCCCCTATGTATTGTTCTATTTCTGGAGACCTTTTATACATGCACTGTTCTCACCTGTACAGGTGGAGTAACAACACCCAAGTGGAGCGTATTGTGTAATCAGATTCTGTGTCAGAGGCTGCTAAGATTTTCACACATAACCTAATGTACCTGATCCGGTGACATAAATTAAGCATTTGGATTTTTGATCATAACTTTTGAATGCTCGTCTGATTGAGAAATGATTTCACGGGTGTCATCCTGACACATGTAGACACCTTTCAGCCAATTTTCAGCAAAATCAGAAAGATAATTAAACTGCCTATAGTTGTCTATGCCCCATAATTAGTAAACTCAACTGCGCATGACCAATCATGAACCACAAACCCCAGTAGGACATAAACAATACCAGATACCATCACTGGCTGTTCAATCGAGATCCACACGGGACTTAAGTATCCCTTTAAATAAGATGCCCGAGTAAAAAAAAAATTATAGTCACTCTGGTAAGCTTGTGAAAAATGAAGATTTACAAACAAAAGGCTATTGGAATGGGTTACTATTGCGGATGACGGGATAGCCCAATAGCTAGAGGGTCTGGTTCAAGATCACAAGGTACAAGTTTAAGTCCCAGTACTTAGTAACTTACCAACGTACCCAACGTAACTTACCAGAAGATATGTTTAGTAAGCTTGTTGAAGTGAAGGTTTAAAACAGAAGGTATTGAAATGAGTTGCAATTGTTGCCTGGTATAGGCTGACGGGCTTTTTATCCCTTGTTCACAAAAATATGGAATTGATGTGATGTTTTTAAATCTCGCTATTTTTTGCCTAGTATTGGCTTATTATTCAAATCATTCCAAATTCATCACAATTTAATCAACATGCAACGTAACAGTTTTATTTATTTTTTCATTGTTGATTTGTTTATTTAAATTGAGTTTAATTGTTGGGTTGAACCCACCTCTGGTCAGGCCTGAATCGAGTGTCGGTCGGTGGCAGATAAGGTCTCTCCTCCTCCAGCAGCTCATTCAGTTCGATGGTGAACCGCGAAAATCCGTAATACAATTCATGGTCCTCAGGGAGGTTACCTGCAAGCACCAGCAATGCTCATTCAAGCGGCCGGCAAGCACCTGCCTGGATCATTCAGTTTCCCCAATCACTCGCATGGCACGATCAACCCGCCTCAACTACACAGTAAACCTGCCTGTTTCCACCCGCGTGGCACAGTCATTCTCTCTGCAACCACTTGCGAGTTTATGTGTTACATAGCCTGGCTACGGGCAGCTGCACCAGCGCCTCAAGCTGGCTGCAAGACCCCAGTCTACAAGCACCAGCACTGACCACTCAAATTGTCTTCAAGCATCACCAGCCAATCAACCAGCAATTGTGGCTACCAGTTAGTTCCCCCAATATCACAGCGAGTCCATTCACTGTTCAGTCAACCATTGTACACAGAGCACAGGACAAGAGCCCACGAGGACACGATCCCAGCTCACGTATTACAAGATTGCCATGGAGGACCTGACACAGTCACATCGTGTAACGATTCTTGTTAATCCGAAAATCAAGCTGGTCACCGTCGATTAATAAACCACAACAACACGATAAGACACGGCGCACCAAATCACTGCTGAAAACACCCTGATAACTTCAAAATCCCTAGATTAGGATTGTTTCGTATTAAAATCTGATTATTAATGCGTTAATGGTAGAAAGCCACGATCGACCGCGGGTTTCTACTCCTTTAAGATACCCATCTGCCAATATCACTAATGACTCCTAATTCTGATCACTGATTCCTAATTTACAAGCTCCTCACACCCAAAATTCTTCATTGACAAATCGAAATGTATCAATGTTTAGATGGGAACGACCAGATAAGGTATGTTTTGTTTTAAATATTAGAATTCTTATGATGAAAATAACGATTTCAAATTTATGCCATATTATTCTACATCCGTTTAGATAAATCCTAATTGGCTAACTAAAATAAGTACTAAACCCAGCAGAACAAAGCAAAAAACCTTTTCTGTTGTTACAGAATGGAGAGATTAAAGGCAATGGTGGTCTCAATACGAATGGTGCTCAGCATAATATGCGTGATATCGCTGGTGAAAAGATAGAGCCATTAAATCGTGAACCAGAAGAACATACTTGCTATAACCTAAATCAATGCCAGCGAGTACATGTGACAGGAAAAAAGTTAAATGAGATCAGCACCTGGCTAGAATCTGCGGTGAATAGTAGTGAGTAAGCTGATAAATCTGTCTAATGCCATCCATCTTTTGCGGTTAAAGTGAAGGGTTCAAAACCAGAAAGTAAAAACAAGTTTAGATCTAATGACGCTCGCTCCAATTTATTCAGGAAGAAGTGAGGGGTATGCTAACTCATGGAGAGCCTCCTGGTCTAAGATCAGAGTACCGCTTGGGGGAAACATCAGCAAGTTTATATCCTGGCGAGTTTCATAGGGATTTTTCATTGTTCTAAGCAGGAATTTGACCATTCTCATTAGCATACCTCCCAATCATATGGTTGGTTCTGGTGGGGACTAGTAAAGGTGCAAGGCACTCGTACTGACAGTAGAAGCTTGGCATGATCAAAGGCTGACCCTAGACTCCAATGATCTCAACCCAAGCGCTCCAACCACTGAGCTATCCCGCTATCCCGCAGTGCTCCACTCACCAAGCTATCCCGCCATCCCATAGTGCTCTATTCGACTACCCAATAGTGCTCCAACCACTGAATTATCCCGCTATCCCGTAGTGCTCCACCCACCGAGCTATCCCATAGTATCCCACTTGCTCAGTTATCCCGCCATGCCATGGCGCTCTACCCACCGAGCTATCCTGTCATCCCATAGTGTTCTATCCGCCGAGCTATTCAACTACCCAATAGTGTTCCAACCACCGAGCTATCCCGCTATCCCGCAGTGCTCCACTCACCAAGCTATCCCGCCATCCCATAGTGCTCTATTCGACTACCCATTAGTGCTCCAACCACTGAATTATCCCGCTATCCCGTAGTGCTCCACCCACCGAGCTATCCCATAGTATCCCACTTACTCAGTTATCCCGTCATGCCATGGCGCTCTACCCACCGAGCTATCCTGCCATTCCATGGCGCTCTACCCACCGAGCTATCCTGCCATCCCATAGTGCTCTATCCGCCGAGCTATTCAACTACCCAATAGCGCTCCAACCACCGATCTGTCCAGCCATCCCATAGTGTTCCACCCACCGAGCTATCCCGCCATGCCAAACTGCTCTACCCACCGAGCTATCCCGCATCGTGCTCTACCCACTGAGCTATCCGGCCATACCATAGTGCTCTATCCACCAAGCTATTCAACTACCCAATAGTGTTCCAACCACCGAGCTATCCAGCTTTCCCAATTTGTAATTTAAGACAGACAGACTCACGGGGTTCAGAAGAGTTGAGAGTGAATATCATACCTGCTCTCCAAATACATCTGTTCGGCTGGTTATCTGTGCGACAGAATAGAGCCTCTGTCCACTTGCCATAGAGATAATGAGTGACTTTACCATCAGTGATGGAACCCTGCACCTCGTGTTTCTTATCAGACCAATAACTCGCCTACACAAAGAGAAAGATAGTCAATTGTCGAAAAATCCAAAATTGAGTTAAATTTTAAACTGCGATAAAAAAATAAGCCCAATAACACAATTTATCTTTGGCAGCACACGGAGACGGTTCCCGGATTTACTTTACGGTAGCCGACTGATTCAAACCGATGCACAGAAAATGTCACGTTTATGCCTACAAATCAAAATATCCTTTGATTTTATAAGCAGAGAATGATTTTCTCTCAAATGTGATCTACTCTTTTCAGACTGAACAATGAGCTAATGCCTATTGAATACAATAGATTGTCAAAGTTTATTAACACTACTTATCCTAATAGTACAGTAGCATTAGTAGATAGAGTTTGACAACTGCTTTCTTATCGCCTGACAGCAGTCATACTGATTTATGCGAAAGAACACAGGTTTCTTGATGGGATTGTGCAAAAAATCATGTTAGAAGGTTTGATCTGATTGCTTGAAATGATAGGAAGTCATAAAAGCATTTCACCTTATTAATAAACAGAGTAGATATCTCTAGTTTATTCAGTAGGTATGGCCACTGTGTTTCCTCTGCATTCATTTCATTTACATTACTGCTGCATTAGATAGCTGAAAGGTGTGTCCGGTTAACATTAGTCTGTCCATTAATGAGATGGAGCACTGGGCTAGGAACCGTGACAACCTGGGTTCGAATCCCGAACATGGCACCCCCATAGTAATTATGAGCTCGTCGCTTTAGTCCTACCTCCAACAAGTCTCAGACTTAGGCACGCTGTGAAATAGGACGGGCCAAGTGCCCAAAAAGATAAGTAGATCTATTCGTGTGATCTCAGTCAGTCGCAATCACGCGAACACACGGTTGCAGTCAGAAAACCCAAGAAGTTTCAATCGCACTGGAGGAGTTGTCCTCTCTGAACGATAATTGTTAGAGCCAAAGCTTGATCGGTGCGGGTCCCATACGGGCCACTCGCCTTGATAAATGTAAGTTTGCATTTGATGTCTCCGGTTGTAATGATCATATCACCGTACTGATCCACCCATCTCTGTCCTGCCAATACATTATGTATACATGTAGTAACCCGGCGCCATGTGTATGTTTCATCATACCTACAAACAAGTAGTTGTTCAGTCATTTTGTGTTTTTCCTTTCAGCCATTGTCTGTCCATGGCTGGGCTTTGGCCTTCCTGCTCGATGTCCACAGGTTGTGTGGTGCCATTGAGAGGGATTGAGCCATTTTCTGCCACGCTGGCTCAGGACGGGTTGGTAGAGTGTGATCAGCCAGGGAAGAATCCCTTGAAATACTCCGCAACGCCAGGAGTTGAACCTGGGCCATGGGGACTGGAGAGGACACACATAAAGATATGTTCACTCTCCCACTGGGCTAGCACGACTGACTTCTTTATTGACCATAATCATATTTTCCTTCGGCCTCGATGCAGGGGCCCGACTTCATCATGGGTTTTGGTTGGTTCAGCCTTTGTCGATGCATCATCAGGTGGCCGGACAGCCCAATCAGTCTGAAAACTACCAGCGGAACTCGGACTGAAAACTCACGCTGGCAGGGTAACTGAGACATGTCCGCTCGGATGAACCTCCATTGATTTTCCCCAGAATTTCGTTTTAACTCTTGCATCCTGTCTGAAGATGAAGTTGGCAGAATCGGCGTGACACACAGAGATTGGTGGGTGATGGCTCACCTACAAGGAGTCAAGGTGATGAGATAATTTAATTTAAATTTATATAAGTATTAATCACTATAATAAATATCTAATAATATACTTATATATATAATTATATTTGATTATTATAATCTTTTTATTTTAATTTTATGGATAATCTAGTAATGTTTTATTCACAGTTGATTTGATATTTTATTGCACCAAATGGAATAGATACAGATTCTAAAAAAATACTATAAGGTAGAAGGGCTAATGGCAACCTGATAGCCAGTAGATGGCCAGAATAGTGGCTGCCCAACTAAAAATGACTCGCGCGCCATCACCCGGCCACGAAGGCAGGACCGGGCCAAGTGCTCACCCCGTACGTGATGTCACTTACGCTGAATGGTTCCCGAGGAAGATAGTTTGTGTAAATTTAGGCGTGTTCCAGTGATGGTAAAGTTGAAACACCCGGCGTCGGTAGAGATACGCCAATAAAAGGCTTGTGAAAGTGGAGTCAAAATAAGATTATCTAAACGCCACATCTTCAATAGGTTTACTCATCTTCGTAGAACTAAATGTCGGCTAAATAGACGGGATTACTGGATTAACACCAGAATGGCGAAGCGATGGCCGGAAGATATTTATATCCCAATATATCTGACCTGGACACTGCAGAGATTAATTCCCGGCTGGCCTAAGCCTGAAGCTTATTTGTGGGAGCGGTAGGAGCTAGAAATCATATGAGCAGCTAACATTCGCACCAGGGGATCGAAATGATAACGACTTGAAAACATTCTGGGCATGGAGCTATCCTGCTATCCTCATGGCGATAGGATGAAAAATTCACGGATAGTTACTGGACCGTGGTGGGAATAATTTGTGGTAGAGCGCTGGACTTGCAGCCTCGAGAAACCGGGTTCGAATCCTGGTCGTGACAGGCTACCAATGAGAGGTGTGGGCTTCTCATTTTAACCCTAGTTCACTATGAGGTGAGCCCATGACACTAACCCATACGAGATGCTTCATGCTACATCTTGACTGGTGAGAAAACAGGTTTTTACCCCAGCAGCTTCACTATAACGGTGAAGATGCCATAATAAAGAACAACGCCAATACCAGTTGACCGACCTGCTCAGCTACAAACTTCCATCCTTTATCCAGACGGATGCACTCATAAGTCTCTCCAAGAACCGGGTTAAACGGTTTAGTGGCAGCGCGGTGGGCGGATGCGGCGTAACCACTGACAGCAAAGGCAGCGACATACACCATTCTCTCCAACGGGTCAGCAAATGACGCTGCCTTATCTAGTAAGTCACTGTATTCTAATTCCTCACACAACATCTGAAAATCAGACGTATGTGATAATAGGGAAGGCAGGAGGGGTGACAGTAAAGACTAGATCACTTTATTCTATATGGATATCACTAAGACAATTGGTTGTCTCTAGCCCAGTGCATTATTCATCAAGCCCCGTGGGCTAATCATTAAGTCACACATACACATCAATGGATTTACACACCCATAAAGTTACACGTCCATAAAGTTACATGCCCATAGAGTTATACGCCCAAACAGCTACACGCCCATACAGTGACACACCGACAGAGTTACATACGGATAGAGGTACACACCCATAAAGTTACATGCTCGTAGAATTATACGCCCAAACAGCTACACGTCCATAGATCTACAGACCCATAGATCTTCAGACCCATAGAGTTACACACTGATAGAGTTACACACCCATAAAGTTACATACCGATAGAGTTATACACCCATGAAGTTACATGCCCATAGAGTTATACGCCCATAAAGTCACACACGCACACGCACTCGCACACGCGCGCGCGCACACACACACACACACCTGCAGCGTATTCAGTGGCTCGTTGATGGTAACAGGCATGGAGATCCGGGTCAGATCTTTGCCAATATTACGGGTAAGTAGAGAAATAAGGTTCGTATCGCTGACTGTCATCGGCGCCGGCAGCTTGTCTCTTCGTCCGGTGCTGCAGTTCTCGGTAAATGTGTCAGTCACTCGATCATCTATAACTGAACATAGAAATAATACAATGCGACGGCTCACTGTAAAGAAATCTCAACGCGTGGGGCGTCCAGTTTGTCAAGGGGCGTTTACACTAATGAGAAGGAGGCGCTATGGCTGAGTGGTTAGAGCGCTCACCACTGTCACTGAAGTTGCGGGTGCAAGGCAGCTTGTGCGCGAAATCCTCAAAAACCCTCTGCTCACCGAGCAAGAAATGGCTATCTTGCCGGGGCACACAACACCGCAAACTCTCTATTATTAGTATATGTCAACGATGGTGACTTACTCAATTCTTCAGACATTCCCGTGTCTATCTCCTGGTCTGAGAATTCACTGCTGGAGGAATCTGAGCTCTACAAACGCGGAATTACTATGATAGGCGATACAACGTTTGCTAGGGGTTTTTCTTTTCGCGTAGGAAAGCTGCCGGGTTAGATACTTCTCCCCGCTCCCCCACTGGCGGGTTAGATACTTGTATTTCGCCAGTAAGGGCTTACCATGGAGCACCATGGGTGGGTCACTATCACTCCAGGTTGGGGGGGTCAGTCAACCTAAGTCAGTTGACACATCACCCGCGGAAATCCGACAACTCTCTTTGAGAAGGGAGAGGTGGATTTTTAACAATTGTGGAGTGGTTGACCCTAATTATCCAATGATTGGGACCTCCGCCAGCACTTTTGAGAGATAGGCTTGCTAAAGGCCCGTACCAGGAAAAAAAACCTGCTAGCGCAAACCTGTGATCTGTAGATTGCAAGTACGGGCTTTTCACCAATTGAACTATCCTGGCTGCAATGTGAATCGCGCAATTAAGGCACTATCGCGGACTTCTGCAACTAGAGCCCCTACAAAGACCCCACAGACACCAGAGTCCGGCAGTGTTAGTCGGAAAATAGGCCTCGTCTCTTATCTTGGTATAATCTTCATTATTAATACCATTAGATGCTGACTCACCACTGAAGATTCGGCATCGCCTTCTATTCTCTCTGTGGCATCGTAGAAGAAGTCGCTGACCTTACTGCTAAGCGAGTGTGATCTTTGAGCCCGACTCAGCTCATTATGCAAAGAGCTGGTAGGAGGGAGGAATGACGCCTGCGGATAAGACAACAAATTATCTCAGGGAGGGTTTGGTGGCTGCCTCATCATTCCTTAGCGTGAGGGTAAATAGAGAAGTCCGACATGATTATAGTGTGAAGTGTGCTCAGACAAACAGAGTTTGCTGTTGCATTCGTGCCGACCGCCAACCTGTGTGGAGAAGCCCTTTCTTAGATCGATATTGTGAATCTATACATTGACAATAGGTCCGCAGTACAAGACTGACCCTGTGGACAGTTGCATTGAATTCTGATGCCATCAAAACGGGATAGTGTCATTGGTCTCGCTGTGAATTTATGGAAAAGGTAGACAGGTCCGTAAAGTTGTTTGCTCTTGAGAAAATGCTCCACCTCATAGTGAGGTTAGGAAATGTGAGGAGCTCATTCTCACAGTGGGAACTCGCCATGACCAGAATTCGAACCCAGGTTTTCATGGTCACGAGCCTAGCGCTCTGCCACTGAGCAATTCCGCCATCCCGCTCACCACTATTAAAATGAGCTGGATTCTGGAGGAAAGTCACCATTTGAGCCAGGAAGGCATTCTCCCAAGTTCCTCTTGGAGTATTATAGCAGAAGATAACATTGTTCAGTAAGGAAATAACATAACGAAGCCCAAAACATTTTCACTTCCGAAAAAAGTTAACAACTATGCGACGTCATTCGCTATCTATGTCTGGAGGAAGTGAAAGGGTATATTATAAGCGCCCGAAAGCCACCGATTTTAAGTCGGGAGCATGCAGTCCCTGAGCCGCGGGTTGGGTAGAGGGGCTGACCTGCACCGATTCCATAGTGGGTGATGGTGGAATAGTTAGAGATGGTTGACCACTTGCGCTTATCTCATTTATACTGGACAGTTTGGATCGTAACTCCTCATTCTGCTTCACGCTTTCTTGCAGTGCCTGCAATAAGACTAAGTTTTGCTTCTGTTTTTATCCTTGTTTCGGCAGTCGTCTGTCCATGATTGGACTTTGGACTTCCATCTCGATGCCCACAGGCTGTGTGGTGCCCATCTGTTTACACTCTATACTATTATTCCCTATACAGAGGTCGTGGAGCTCAGGAGCGAAACAAGGTCGGATACCCTTCCTGTCACCACCATTGACTTTCCCGGGAAGCCATGACTCACTGCGCGCAAATCGTGTATTCTAAACACTAAGCTACAGCTGCTCCCTTACAATAAGATCAGGTAAAGTAAGTAAATGGAGTCTCCTCATTACTGAGTATGGGGTTATCTGGCAACAAATGGATACAACTTTTTACGCGTCACCCACTGAGAACTTCGTTTATTCAAGAGAAGGAAGAGGTGGATCTTTAATAACCAACAAAATAAGATCCAAGATAATACAGGTGAATTTACCAAGGCTTATAGCCAGTCATGAGAGCTCAGGGGGGAAATGAGGGCATCTCATTGTTTGCCCTCTCCGTGGCCAGGGTTCAATTCCCAGCTGTGGTAGAGAATTTCAAGGAGTTTTTCCCTGGCTGATCACATACACTTGGAGCGGAGATGGGCGTCACCAAGTCGTCACAAGCCCATTGAAGGGTTACAACGAATATGAAGCTATACAGCTTCTTCTGCCCTCGGGTCCCCCGATGATCAAAAAGGTCACGTGTCTTAAAAAAATAGAAAAATGTTCTCTTTGTTCCGGTTTTTTCGACTCTATCATACTGCTGAATACACGACAGATCAGTTTTATTCTTTTTATGGTTGGATAAATTTTAAGACCACAGTTCCTGTTTTATACATAAAGGCCCATGCAAATCTCAAATATTATTTTACCTTTTTAAACAAAATTCGTTACCAGGAACAAACTCCTTTTATTTGTTGTTTTATTGGTTATTTTACTTGGATAACATTATTGAGGCAGGGCCTTGTTTTTGAGTTGGTCCACAAGAGAAAATACATGTGGAAGTAGAACAAATTCATGGGTTAAACGGAGAAATCAGAGACAGTTTGGACATATACATGTATCAAAGAGACAGGAGTACATTTCTTTCAGCTATTGCATGTCTGTGGTTGGATGTAGGCCTTCCTCCTTGATGTACACTGGTTGCGTTGTGCCATCGAGGGGAGATAGCCATTTTCTGTCACGCTGGCTCAGGATGAGTTGACAGAGTGTGATCAGCCAGGGAAAATCCCTTGATATACTCCACCATAACCGGGAATTGAACTCGGGTCATGGAGAGGATAGACAGCGAGATACACTCGTCTTCCCACTGAGGTATCGTGACCAACTTTATAAAAATATATAACAGAATAAATTATTTGTTCAAGACCATCAATCTTGTCACAAAGCTGCCAGAGCCTTAGAAATCCTGCAGTACAACTTTACAGGCAGGATACGCACCTAGTGCCTGATGTGACATACCTGCTTTAGACTGAGAGTGTAGGCGCTATTGTTAGGTGTGGAGGAGGGTTGGAGGAGGCCTCTCTCCTCCACAGTCCTTCTCAATCTATCACAATCTGTGCTGATCCGTTTATTCAGATTAGTTAGTAATGCGTACACTGTAAATCAATGCAATTGTAAGGGAAACACTGAGAGGCGCTATGGATGAGTGGTTAAAGTGCTTGCCGTTGGTGTTGAAGGTCTTGGGTTTAAACACAGGTTGTGCACTGACTTTTCGAAAAATCTCCCAGCAGGGAATGGGCGCCTGACTAACCGGCCTTCTGGTTTTCTTTAGAGTTGGGGAAGGTGAAGGTGGTTAGGAAGAGGAGTGGCGTCCCGCCTCAACTACACCATTGCAGGCACACGACATTTCCCCATACGGCCATTGGCTACGATAACGACATTCATTTTATGCAACATAGGGGATAGTTGGAAGGCTCAATTACTTCTATCAGCCATCGTCTGTCCGTGGTTGGACTTTGGCCTTCCTCTTCGCTGTGCACAAGTTGTGTGGCATCATTGAGGGGAGATTTAGCCATTTTCTACCACGCTATCCCAGGCCACAGGGAGGACAGACAGTGAGCTATCTCACTGAGCTATCATGACTGACGCTCAATTACTACCTTGTGTAAAATAAATGGCATTACTGTAGCAAATGGTCATGCGGGAAAACAATTTCACACAATAATAGAGTTTGCGGAATTGCGTTTTCCTATACAGAAAACAACCTCGAACTGACGTCATTGGTGCGCAAATGCAGACGAGTTACCGAACATTCTTTCAAAATTCGTATGATCAAACCTAATATGTTTTCCTCTAGCCAGTTCAATCAAATTGGTCTGTCGTAGTTTGTAGGCAATCACTGATATTATGAACTAATTAATATACCAGATCTATTCATATCTTTGCACCCATATTGCGTATTGAATTACTAGCGATACCGATCCAAAGTGAGCAATGTTTCCACTGAGTGAGCGAATGGCTCACCGAGCAAGTCATCATACATTAGAACATGGAATCACTAAAATTCCGGTTCCATAGCGGGGATACGCAACTCTGCAAACTCTCTAATAGTACTAACCTTGCTTGGACTGTTCTATGAAATCACTGCATGCCCTGAGTTCCGGTATCTGATCTCTGATTCCTAGACTATTAAGGCTGGAGGGACGTTCGGCCCTTTCCTGCTCTCCCAGGGATAACTTAGTCATGTTGGGATTAGAAGCAGAGCTTCGAGAGTGTGCCTATCACAAACATCACAGATAGTTACTGCGACACGCTTTGAACACCCCCAGCAGAAAGCAATTGAGCGGAGTTCAAGATAAGAGAATTTCAATTCTGAGCACATGTTCATAGTTGGAAGCATCCTTTACCAAAGGGTCCTCGGCCACCGCCCATGAGGCGACAATGTCCTTTTTTCAATGAAAATTCTGTTTCGCCTACATTCTCGCTGGATCTTGGGAGTTTTGAATCCTGATACATGATTTTAGAGGGGCACTTGCTTGAAGGCAGCCTAGTAACAGTGTGTAAAATATTTCTTTATTAACTTCATAGCATTTACGATAAAATAGGGCTCAAAATAATAGTTTGGTCCCGCATAGATGATATTTTATAATGTAATCTGTGAAACTAGCTGAATGGGAGGGTGGACAAGTGTGGTGTGATGAAAAGATAACTCCGTAGATCTTGTGAGAAATGCGTGAGAAGTAATTTACTATACGAGTGATGACCATAGATAAACATGATAATCATTATAATATTATTATGTCTATAGTGATGGCAAAGCGAAGTGCAAACGCATAAGGTCAGTTTAACACCGGATACTTTGCCCATGAGAGAACAACCTCAGAACGACCACCTGGGGGGGGGGCTCTAGCATCGCATGACCAGAGAAGTCGTCTGCTTCGCAACTAGTTGCCAAAATCTCAGAAGAAAGGTGCTCGTTTCTCATTAGCTGCCCCCACTTCCCAACATTTTCACAGTTCCAGTTGGTTCGATTGCGTTTCAACCGGGGTCAAGCAACTTTCGATTCCCATTACTAAACCATTACGGGAATCCAAATCCTGTAGCCGCATTCATTTTGAAGTCGTTCTCTCCTGCACAAGATCTCGATTACGTATACTAGCAGGACCAGAAAATTCCCTGCAGCACGCACACAGCACCATTTATATTAGAAGTCATTAGACAATTAGTGTTTACCATCTGGCCTACTGGAGACCAATTACCAACCTTTTCCTGGAGAAAGACGGGTAAACAGACCAATGAGTGCCAGTTCACCACATAAGCTAAATACGGAAGCCCTCAATTACAAACACAACCTCGTGCCCAAATATTTTGTCCCTTGGAATCGAAATCTCTTAAAAATTAATCTGTTTTTCTCAAGTCTCATGGTGAAGCTGTGAGTTATACTTGTTTTTTTCACCAGCTTAGCATTGAGCACCACGAGCGGGTCGATATCATCGCTACACCACATGGTGTAGATTGCTTGTTTTAAGCTAGGATTGGGATGTGGGGAGTTCATACTCTCGACAGGAGCCCACCAAGACCGGGATTTTAACCCAGGCTTTCATGGTTGTGACCACAGTCCCTTACAACTGAGCTATCGCGCTATCCATTTATCGAGTCTGATTGTTAGCAAAGACACTAAGTTTGGTGTCCCTATGTCGAGAATAAATCTAATTTAAGTGCCTTCCATTGAGTAGTCCGAAGCAACCCAGTTAATATCGGGGAGACAAAATATTGTGTACTTCGACATAAATGCTTCCAATAACGAAGAGTTTATAGTTCATTGTTCAGGCCAAATTTCAGGTTTTTAGCATTTGAAACAGAACCCACAAATATAAAATGTCTCAGTCTAGAAATATCTTACTATCCAGGAATTGGGTCGTAGTACTTCCGGTCTTGCAGGCTTTTTCGAATCT
>Ga0224501_10001750_pt1 | contig 16911 bp, 11 predicted proteins | sample SF_Oct11_sed_USG_4_FD_169105 | JGI IMG/M metagenome (GOLD analysis project Ga0224501, IMG submission 169105) | Sediment microbial communities from San Francisco Bay, California, United States - SF_Oct11_sed_USGS_8_1 | ecosystem: Environmental > Aquatic > Marine > Sediment | place: USA... | reverse complement strand
CACCACCTCCAGAAGATCAATGGTTGCATTGCGCTGAGTACCTAATTGGTACATGGGGATGTCGGCTACTTTGTAACTCCCGGCAGCGGGTACTTCGGCGCTTGCCGCTACACCCTTGCGAGTAGGGTATTCGCGATTCTCTTCGGCGAATTGTTGCTGTCCCTGCTCGGACACCAGGTATTCAACCAGTTTCTGTGCCAGTTGTTTTTTCTTGCTGTGTTTGGAAATGGCAATTCCCGCAACATTCCAGGCGACACCCATACCGTCTTTACCCTGATCAGGAATAAGAACGGAGACAGGATCTTTGGGGTGTTTAGCCAGATGCCGATAGACATAGTAGTGGTTGACCAGTCCAATGCTTTTCTTACCGGAGGCAACCGCTTTGACGATTTTGCTGTGTTTGTCAAAAACCTTGCCGTCTACATTGGATTTCATGCCTTCCAGCCAAGCTTGGGTTCTCTTTTTGCCCGCTGCCAGCATATAGACGGTAGCTCCGGCTATATAGCTTTCGTTGGTGCTGTTGGTAATAGCCAGTTTGTTTTTAAACTCCGGCTTTGCCAGGTCAAACACCGACTGGACAGCTTTGGCTGATTTGCTTTTGCTGTTCACTACTAACACCCGGGCACGTGCCGACAGACCCACCCAGGTTTTGTCTTTAGCGGCGTAGTTGGACGGTATGGGTTCCAGAGCACTGTCCGGCAATATGGCAAACAGGCCAAGATCACTGCCTTTTTGCAATGTACCCGCGTCATTACTGAGAAACAGGTCAGCCTGGGTGCGCTTGCCTTCCGTGCGGAGTTTGTTGAGTAGACCGGTGGATTTTCCGGAATGCAATTGGACTTGGATACCGGTTTCCTGGGTAAAGTGTTCAATGACGGGTTTGACAAACTTGTCACTACGCCCGGAAAACACGGTCAGAGTATCGGCAGCATGGGCAAGGTTGCTCCCGATTAGGGAAAGTGTAACGGCAAAAAATTGACGCATATTCATTTCAGGCTTCCTTCAATTTTGCAATCTTAATCTAAATGATAATCATTATCATTTAGAAATGCAAACCCTTATTTAAAATATTGATTAAACAGCCCTTATCGGACTGCCTTTTTTACTAAAGCCCCAATTGTAAGTCCTTGAACAGAAATGGAAAAAATGACTATTGCGTAGGTGATGGCCAGAATAACATCACGTTCGGGTCCAGCAGGGATGGAAAGAGCTAAAGCCACAGAAATACCTCCGCGCAATCCTCCCCAGGTGAGAATTTTGATCACATGAGGGCTGAATTCTTGTTTCATACGCAAAATATTGATGGGCACGCCCACGCTGATAAAACGAGCCAGCAGGATGAGTGGAATGAGGATCAACGCCGCAATAAAGTGATTCTGGGTAAAGCTCAGGATCAACACTTCAAGGCCTATCAGCACAAACAGAACGGCGTTGAGGATTTCGTCCATTAACTCCCAAAAGGTGTCCAGGTGTTCCCGGGTTTTTTCTGACATGGCGAAATTGCGGCCGTGGTTGCCAATGAGAAGACCGGCTACCACCATAGCAATGGGGCCGGAGACATGGATGGCACTGGCCATGGCGTAGCCCCCCATGACCAGAGCCAGAGTGAGTAACACTTCGACTTGATAGTTATCCACACTTTTGATCATTTGATAGGTACCATAACCGATTAGCAGGCCAAATACTGCACCGCCGACGGCTTCTTCCAAAAACAACAAGGCGATGTGCCCGGCATCCGCTTGTTGAGCGCCGGTGGCTATTCCCAGTAGAACGATAAACACGACGACAGCCACACCGTCATTAAATAAGGATTCTCCCGCAATCTTCATTTCCAGTGATTTGGGAGCTCCAATGTTTTTTAGTATACCTAATACGGCGATGGGGTCTGTGGGGGAGATCAAGGCGCCAAATAACAGGCAATACATAAAAGATATCTGCATCCCCAGCCAGGACAAAACGTAGAAACTGATGCCGCCCACAAGAAAGGTGGACGTAAGGGTGCCAATGGAAGCGAGGCTGGCGATTACCCATTTTTGTTTGGCCATGTCATTAATGTTGACGTGCAAGGCACCTGCGAATAGCAAAAAACTCAGCATGCCGTGCATAAGCGTTGTATTGAAATCAATTTTATTCAGTAGTTGCCGCGTGTGTTCCGCCGTGCTAATCACGTTGAAATTCCCCAACACGATTAAAACTAAGGAAAAGAATAATGCGATGAGCATCAATCCTATGGTGGTTGGCAGTTTGATATATCGATAATTGATATAGCTGAAAACCGCAGAGACAGTAATCAAAAGTGCAGCAATATTAAGAATTTCCATGATTTTTCGTTTTATTTAGCGGTAGTTATTCAAAGTTTATCAGGCCAGGTAAAACCGAGGGAGCATTATAAACTGATCCGGGGGTAACTGCCTAATCCGTAACGATTAGGTCAGGTGCTGTATCAGCTGTGGTTGCTGCTGTAGTGGATGGCGTAGTTGATGGTGATGATATAACAAAGCATGCTGCCAAAATGGGTTCCCATTAAGGCGTTAAAGGGGCCGGCAGGTGATGGAAAATGCCCTTTTATATAGCACAGCCCCAGCCCGACCACCGATATCAAAGTAAAGGACAGATTAAATCCCGCTAAAAACAATACTATGCCCGCAAATTGCGGGTGCAACAATAGCACGGCTGCGCTGAAAATCAGACTGGCAATATGGGTAAGGCTTACAGGTAATGTTTGCATGGATACTGTGTAAGCAACCTATGTGCCGGGTTTTAGCTGTACCTCGGCGTGGTACAGGCCGCCTGTGGCTGTCACAGCAAGTTTGCACTGCTGTGACAATGTGGTTTGTCGATAAAAGTTTCTAATATTTAGTTGGTTATGGTGTCGAGCGTGGTAATGGGACGCGGCTCATGGTTTAAAGTGGCAGGTAAACTGCTATTACCAAAACATAAAACAAGAGATGGAATTAAGCGGAGGATTAGATAATGGGAATGGATTCCAAACAGCAGTCAAAAATCGTAACGGTGCGTAGCCCCAATACCGTTCATACCCAACAAGGGTTACCTTATTTCGTCGGTTTGTCTGAGGATACTGCGGGGACTAAAGGCATATCTATGAATTTGGTGGTCATACCGCCGGGGGCAACTGCCAAAGCACATATTCACAAAACCTTCGAGACAGGCATTTATGTTCTGGAAGGCCGGGTTGAAACCCGGTATGGCGATAACTTAGAGCATTCGGTCATCAACCAGGCAGGGGATTTTGTGTTTATTCCGCCGGACTTGTTGCATCGGCCGACCAACCTAAACGCCGACGCTCCAGCCAAGGCCATAGTAGTGCGTAATGACGCCAATGAGTTTGAAGATGTTATCGTCCCTGACGATTTTGCGGAAGCCTGCTAGTTGAATCATTCGTTGTGTGGGTGTTGTATAAAGCGGTAATGCGGTAAAGCGGTAAAGCGGTAAAGCGGTAAAGCGGTAAAGTGGTAAAGTGGTAAAGTGGTAAAGTGGTAATGCGGTAATGCGGTAAAGTGGTAATGCGGTAAAGTGGTAATGCGGTAAAGTGGTAAAGCGGTAAAGCGGTAATGCGGTAAAGCGGTAAAGCGGTAAAGCGGTAAAGCGGTAAAGCGGTAAAGCGGTAAAGCGGTAAAGCGGTAAAGCGGTAAAGCGGTAAAGCGGTAAAGCGGTAAAGCGGTAAAGCAGTTTGGCGCTATGTTGTATTGATGTGAGACGGGCAGTATCGGTTGTATGCAGTATCTGTAGTTAAAGAAGTACCCAAGGTAGTAACTGTAGTGATGTGAAGTACGGTGGTCACCGTCTACAAGCAGCGCAGGGATGCGCGATTTTACCAGGATGGTTGCTTGTAGGCGGTGACTATTGTGCTCTTTTCGTGCATGGCTCCTTTTATTTGTGGGAGGCCAACTCCGGTAGATCCCCGCTCAATCCCATAGCGTGACGAATAATCCGGTTTTTTAACGGTGTGGCTGCATCCGCCGCATTTAAGCCCCAGTTTCTTGCCAGATGCAATAGAGCGTTGTTATTGCTGAACAGGTATTTGAATCCGCTCATTGCCGCTTGCATGCCGTGGTTTTCCCCTTTGCGCCAGCGCTCGTAGCGCCTTAAGGTTTTATAGTGGGAAAAGCCGTTTGCTTGTGTGATGACCTGGGCCAAGGCGGTGGCGTCAGCCAGTCCCAGGTTGACTCCCTGTCCGGCCAAGGGATGTATGGTATGGGCGGCATCACCGATCAGTGCGAGGTGAGGTAGTACATACTGTTTCGCGTGTCGACTCATCAGTGGAAATGTTGCCCTGGGGCCCGATTCCACAATGGGGCCCAGTTTGTTCTCAAATGCTTGTTGCAGTTCTGCGTTAAAATCCTGCGTTTCCATTTCCATTAGAGCGTTGGCGTGATTTGGGCTGGTGCTCCAGACAATGGAGCTGTAACCCTTGCCCAGAGGCAAAAAGGCCAGGGGTCCGCTGGGTCGAAATATTTGCCAGGCCGTTTCTTTGTGAGGTTGTTCCGTGCGTACCGTGCAGACGCAAGCGGTTTGATGATAATCATGTTGTGTTTGAGATATCCCTGCTTGTTGTCGTACCCAGGACTGAGCTCCGTCAGCGCCAACGATCAAAGCGGTACGCAGGGTTTGTCCGCTTTCCAAACCCACTTCATAGCCATCCGAGAGTTTGCGCAATTGTTGTGGGCGATCAGGGCAAAATAGGGTGATGCAGTCTAAGGATTCCGCTTTGCGAAACAAAGCCCATTGCATGACCCGATTTTCAATAATGTGGCCGAGAGTGGCTTCTCCGATCTGTGCGCTGTCAAAATGGATGGCGCCTGAGCCGCCGGCATCCCAGACAAACATTTCTCGAAAGGGACAGATGCGTTTGGATTCCAGTATCGGCCATACATCCAGATTGCGAAAAATACGCTCGGAGGCGCGAGTGATGGCGCTGACTCGCAAATCGAAATCGGTATCCATTGGTTCTTGCGGTTGTTGTCCTTCAACCAGGGCGACGGAGAGTCCACTGGAATTCAAGGCGCAGGCCAGGGTGGTGCCCACCATGCCGCCGCCGATTATCACAATATCGAAATGATGATGTGATGGCGAATTCATAAGGGCAGGCCTCTAGCCAGCCTGGGTAATCGTCCTGCGACTCCCATGGTGTGTTTGCTAAATTGGCGTTTCAGCGGTGGAAGTAAGTCCATGCCAATCAGTCCGAGGTTACGCGCCAGGGACAAGGGCTTGAAACGGTTGGAAAAAAGCCGTACTAAAGTGTCTGTCAGAGTGATAATGTGATTTTGGTCTTTTTGGCGCCATTGTGCATATTGTTTCAGGGTTTCCAAAGAGCCTATATCCTGGTCGTTGTGCCGGGCGTCCACAATCACTTGGGCTAATGTGGCCACATCACGCAAGCCAAGGTTAAAACCCTGGCCTGCAATCGGATGCAGGGTATGGGCTGCATTGCCAATCAATGCTATTCGGGGGCGAATTTGTTCACAGGCCTGAGTCAGACGCAAAGGGTAGGCTTCACGCTTTCCGGTTTTAATCAATTGTCCCAGACGATTACCGAATGCCTGTTGCAGTTGCTGCAGGAAGTCGGTGTCTGGCAATGCCATCACGGCCTCCACATCTCTTTGATTGTGAGTCCATACCAGGGAGTAGCGTTCAACGCCCATGGGTAACAACGCTAACGGACCTTGTGGGGTGAAGCGTTCATAGGCTGTATGAGCTTGAGGGTGGGAGCAACTGATATTCGCAATGACAGCGCTTTGGTGGTATTCCCGCTGCTTGACCTCGATGTTGCACAGGGTTCTTACTGAGGATTGGCCGCCGTCGGCGGCAACCAGGAGTCGGGTTTTCACGGATTGACCATTATCCAGCTTGAGGTGTGCCATGTCATCGTTCCGTTTATAGCCGGCATGGTGTATTCCGATCAGCCGGGCCGGGCTGAGAAACTCTACGTTTTGCCCCAGACCCTGTAGCTGGTGGCTCAGGTGTCTGCCGATGGCCCGGGCGCTGATCACATACCCCAGGGCTTTAACCCCGGATTGTTGGCTATGGATTCTGCTCATGCCAAATTGGCCCTGTTCCGAGACGTGGATGTGCTCAATGGCGGTGGCTTCCTTGGCCATATTGTCCCATACGCCCATGCTATGAAATATTTTGTGGGAACCGTAGGATAGTGCGATGGCACGGTCGTCATAGCTGGATTGTTGCGGTGACTGTGTTTGGATATCCAGGGGGATGGCTTCGATGACCAGGGTTCTTAGCTCTGAAGCCCCCAGCGCGCAGGCCAAGCTGGCGCCTACCATGCCTCCACCCACAATGACCACATCGTATTCTTGGTTCGGTTCCATTTGCTGTATTAGCCTGCCATTAGCGTTTCTATTTCTTTTACGGTTCGAGGTAAACCCGAGGTAAGAATTTCGTATCCGTTTTTAGTGACCAGAACATCATCTTCGATACGAACCCCGATGTTCCACCACTTTTTAGGAACTTTGCGGTCGGCTTGAAAGTACAAACCCGGTTCCACGGTGAGTACCATTCCCGGTTCAAATACCCGCCATTGATCGTCTACTTTGTAGTCGCCCACGTCGTGGACATCCATGCCTAACCAATGACCGGTTCGGTGCATATAAAATCGAGTGTAGCTTTGATCCTTGATAACCTGTTTCAGCGTCCCCTTTAACAAGCCCAATTTGATCAAACCTTTGCTTAAGGTTTTCACAGCGGCTTCATGTGGCTGATTCCAGTGATTACCGGGTTTGATTTGTGCGAAAGCCGCTTCTTGTGCTGCCAGAACCAGTTCGTAGATGGATTTTTGTTCGGTGCTGAACTTACCGTTAATTGGAAAAGTTCGAGTGATATCGGCGGCATAACAGTCCAGTTCGGCTCCGGCATCAATTAAAAGCAATTCATTATCGTTCAGCTCTTTGTTGTTTTCCGTGTAATGTAATATACAGCTGTTTTCACCGCCCCCAACAATGGAGTTATAGGCGGTGTGGCAACCGTTGCGGCGAAAGTGGTGTAGCAGTTGGGCTTCAACTTCGTATTCCATCATGCCCGGTTGACAGTGTTTCATGGCATTAATGTGAGCATGTACAGAGATTTGTGCGGCCCGACGCATGTTTTTCACTTCTGCGCGGCTTTTAAACAAGCGCATGTCATGTAATACATGATCCAAGGCCACGAATTCTTTTGGATTGTTGACGCCGGAGCGTCCTTTGACACGCAATTGATTGACCCAGCCGATTACACGTTGGTCAAAGTTTTGATTGCAACCCATGGCATAGTAAACGCGGTCACAATGCTCCAGCAGTCCGGGCAGAATTTCATCCAGGTCGCTAATGGGGAAGGCGTCATCCGCCAAATATGTGTTTTTAGCGCCTTCCAGTCCTGCCATGCGTCCATTCCAGGTTTCCATCAGCGGATCCCGTTCACGGCAAAACAGAATGTATTCTCCGTGGGGGTGCTTGGGTTTTAGCACAGCAACGGCACTGGGTTCGCCAAAGCCGGTGAGGTAGTAAAAGTCACTATCCGGGCGGTAAGGGAACTCCACATCCCGGTTACGAATCACCGCCGGGGTGGCTGGAACGATGGCAATGGAGTTATTGCCCATCAACTGCAGTAGGCGTTTTCGGCGTTTAGCAAATTCGGATGGGTTCATCATAGTTTTGACTTCAATGGTATATTGTTGTTTGCGGAGGCGCTTTATCGGGATGCAATTCTTCGTTCAACAGCAGCACGCCCACACGCACGTATTCTATAAACTGCTCCAACCAGGATTCGGCATCTTCTTCGTCATCGTTATAGTAGTCGTAGGCGCTGTCTATACGAGTTAACTCCAGCAGATCGGCAATGAACTCATTGCTGTCTTCCGGCAACTCGCGAAAATCGGTGAGTCCGGCGCCATTCAAGCCCAGTAAAAATCCCTGACACCAATCAGCCAGTGCCGAAATTTTGTCGTCCAGGACGAATTCATCTCCGGGTAGCAATAAGTGAAAATCGCATGTGGGATCATTGATTTGCTCACGGCATATTCCCGCCAGAATTTGCATATGTAATTCCGTTTCCTTGTACAATAAATCGTATCTGTCAAACTGAGCAAAAATCAAATTGAGCCAGATGTTGGTGTCGGCGTCCGGATCTGCGCACAATACACCGCATAAAATGCCATGGGCTTCCCCGGGGCTTTTTTCACAGTCGACTTTTTTTAATTGCAAGCCTGTTAAATTATAATCAAATGCGCTGTTCATGGGGGAATAATTTACCTGAATCAATGAGATTGGCGTATTATACCTCTGTTGTCAGCGCTAAAGGAAATCTCCACTGGAGTGAATTCGGCAGGATTGTTGCAATAGGCGGCAATGTCTTTGATGGCTTTCGCAAAATGTGAATTTGCCGGATTGACCCCTGGTGGTTGTGGATCTATATTGGTGCCATTGTGTCCATAGGTATGCCGTGAATGTCAGAAGAAAGCATGATAATAAAGTTAGAACGACGGGTTGACGAACTCATTGCGCTGTGTGACAAATTGAAGAACGAAAATTCTCTTCTAAAAGATCGTCAGGAGATTTTGGTGGAGGAGCGAGCGCATTTAATTGAAAAGACCGAGTTGGCACGCGTCAAAGTAGAGTCTATGCTGATTAGGTTGAGGTCGATGGAGCACGATGCATGATCGAAGAAGAACAGAATCCCATAACGGTACATATTTTCAATAAAGAATATAAGGTTGCCGTTGACAGGGCAGACCGTGAACCGCTACTCAATTCGGCTCGTTACCTTGACAGAAAAATGAAAGAAATCAGGGATAAACGCCGGGTTGTTGGGGCCGACCGTATTGCAGTTATGGCTGCCCTGAATATTGCATACGATTTATTACAGATTCAGTCAGGATCTCCATCTGAAGCACATCAAATAGAAAGTATTAAGGAAAAAGTGGAATCAGCCTTGCATCGACTAGGTCAGGATTTGTAAATGTCAATAGTGAAAATGCAATCCACCTTGGTGTAAGATAGAGTCAGGTTTTAAAGTATGGCACACCCTGCGGGGTTTGGTTTTTGCACTGGAATTTCTTGTCCCATAATAACCTAATTGGGAGTTGACCGTTTGTGTTGTGAGCATGTCCGCTCGACGGAAAGCCTAATACGCAAACAGATTCGCCCACCTTTTGCTCTGGGTCAAGGGCAACGGTGCAGTCGGCTCACGCGGGGGGTGCCTTTTTATTTTGCCGCATCACGTATTTGAAGTGCCTCGATTATTGGTATGGATCAATCTCGTAAGCAGTTACGTAAAGCGATGCGCGAAAAACGTCGCAACCTACCGATAGCGGAACAAACACGTCTGGCTGATCGTCTCGCCGCGCATTTTTCCAGCCACTCCTTATTTCGCAATAGTCAACGTATTGCATTTTATATTTCCAATGACGGTGAGTTGGATTTGTTACCTCTGATCGTTTTGGCTTTGGCGAGAAAAAAACGTTGCTATCTACCTGTGCTGGGAGCCGGGTCCCGGCCCCATTTGCGTTTTGCCCCTTACAGGCCTGGGATAAAAATGAGATTTAACAAGTTTGGAATTCCCGAACCTCAATGTTTTAAGAGGGAAATGGCCAAGCCGTTGGCGATGGATCTGGTGTTGACACCGTTGGTGGCGTTTGATGAGTCGGGTAATCGGATTGGTATGGGCGGGGGGTACTACGACAGAACATTTGCATTTTTGCGATTCCGCAGGCGGTGGTCAAAGCCGCGCTTGATCGGCGTTGCTCACGATTTTCAAAAAGTCAACCGCATTCAAAATGAGTCTTGGGATGTGCCGCTCAGTGGTGTAGTTACCCCGAGCTCTGTTCTGGCCTTTTAACGGCAAGTTGACATAAATTGAGCTTTGACGCCTTCGCATGGGTTGGCGTTAAAACCGGCATTGCTGCCCGGAGCGCTTTCCCTTTGGTTTGATATTGATTTCAGTTTAGGCGCTTGGGTCGCTCCTTTCGGTGTTTTGCTTTGTGCCTGGATGTTGTTGCGGTGCTGCTGTGTTTTAGTATTGCCCGATATCTTTTCATTGTTTACCGGTTCGGTTGTAGAATGAGTTGGGTTGGTGGGATGATACAGTACCGGTTTGGATAGGTAGACATGAGGGGGCGGGTTGTGGGTTTTCAGCGGTACCCCACTTGTCCGCGACAAGCCTAAATCACGTTGAAGTTTCGGTGTATTCCCGGATGGTGCAGCATTAACTGGCTGTGGGATGCTTGCAGTCGTTGCGCCCATGTTCAGCCGGTTCGGTTGGATTGGTGCTGATTTGGCTGAAGAAGGACCGGATGAATTAGCAGCTGATTCTGTAGATGATTTCACTAATTGCTTTGGGGGTTGATTCTCTGGCTTGTGCTCTGTTGTATTTGTTTGTTGTTGCAGTCGCTGATTTGCCACCTCCATTTCCTGCTCCAGGCTTTGTTTAAGCTTCAAAAAAGTTTCAGATTTCTGTTTCAGCATTTGTTGATCGATTTGTTTTATTTTGATCAGCAGGGGTTGTTTATCTTGCTCGGAGCTTTTTTTCACTACTGCACTTAATTGGCGATGCTTTTCCAGGGCTCTGGCGCTTCCCTTGAGGGAGGCTTTTTTGTACCAGAGCAACGCTTTTTCATAATCTCTTTCTACTACTTTACCCCTTTCGTACATATTTCCCAGCAGTATCATTGAGTCAATATTGCCTTCATGGGCCAGTTGACGATGAAATTTGAAATAGGACGACGTATTAACGGATTCGGAAGCATAGGTGTTACTGCCAATAAGTCCCATAGCCGGTAGAGTAAAAGAAACGATCAGTAGCGATCGTTTTGTCATAGTGATGATATTCATAATTAAAATATTACGTTTAAGCTGCCAGTGTAGACGGTACCGTTTTCAACCGGGTCGTGAAACAAACCGTGATTATTATCTGCCGGGTCTATATATAGAGCTTCTAGTTTAAAAGCGCTGTTTTTGCCGAAATCGTATCTTATCCCTGCTGCTGTGGATGTTTGTTCCACAGACAGTATATTTTCATCCATACCGGGTCCTATGTGTGCATAGGTAATATAAGGTAGATAGGTTTTCAGTTTGTAGCCTAAGGTGATATACCAGGCGGTTTGATCGGGAAATGCTACGACAACATTGGAGTCTGTGTCTCTGGATACGTATTCAGAGTAAACTACCATATTATCGGCGTCTAAACTGAATCCAATACCGGTGAAGTCTCCTTTGGCGCCACTAATTGCACCGTTGACGTCTACTTTGGTTTTAAAATGACCAGCTCGAAAGGAAAACAGTTTTGACTGAATTCCTACGTTGATGCCGACAGAGTCGCGAGTGTTTAATCTCAATGTTTGCGTTTTATCAATAAGTATTGGGCCCAGGTCCAAAGAGCGGGATGGTATGTAAACGTCGTGTGATCCGTTACCGTAATAGAGTTGTATTAGTATATTGTGCTCATGTAGTGGTATGTTGTAGAGCCAATTAATTCCGGAGTGGGAAATCAAAGGGTTGCTTGAATACACTTCTTGTGGGGGGCGGACCCAAGGGTAAGAATAGCTCACATCAATATAGTCTGAGGCAATAAACAACGGGATTTTATATCTTCCTACGTGAATATTACTATGGGGCCCAGCTTTAATATCCAAATAGGCCCAGTCGGTTTTTAAGTCATAGTTGGAGTCGTCACCTCTGGCAATAAATTGCGTGGTGAGTTTGGTGGATTCATCAATGTCGGCTTTTATCTGTAGGCCCAAAACATTGTCTCTTGCCGAAAAATTCGTTTTATCGGTGGCAGTGCCGTTAGCATAAGCGCTGTCTTGATTATTTTTTGTCTGCGTGACCGCGGTGGTCATAAAACCGTGAATGTTGATTCTTTCCTGCGCCCAAGCATTGCTGTTATGCGTTAGCGCCAGCAATATTAAAAGCCGATACCATCTTAGCTGTGTCACATGCCTTCCTTTTATTATAAAGTATCCGTTGTTCTAATGTGTTGGGGCGTGATTTTAGGGTTTCGTGGTTGAGCTTTTCTATGAATAATCTCGCAAGGTTTTTGGGAAAAATTCACCGTAAGGTGCAAATTATCGCGGTTCTATTTCTCTTGTAAGCCTATAGTCAACTAAGTATATATCATTTGGTTATTACGTGCGCGCCTGAATTGGATAGCTTTTGCGGCTTATCATACTGCTTAAAACCATTGGTAATATTCACATGACAAATCTCCCTGTTTTGGTTAGCATCATTGATGCCGCGAGGGGTACGCGGCAACTCATGCTGGTATTCAGGCAAAGTTATCCATAAGCAAAACGTGATCCTGCTCATTTAGTGTCGTTGCGGTTGTAAGGTGTCTGTCACTTTTGCCTAGGGAGAGTCATGACTGTCAGTACGGCAGTAATAAAACCGGGGTGCACACATTTAATCATGTCAAAAAATATTTATCATAGGAGCAACTCATTTTGTTCCCTGCTGTTGAGTTTGTTATTAGCTTTTTTGCTTACGTCATGCGCGGATAGTGCCGGCGACTCCAGTAGTGGTGTTAAAAAGGTTCCCGCTAACTTGGTTGTAAACCCAGGGGCCAGACAAGTAGAGCTCATGTGGAGCGGTGTGCCGGGGGCAAGTAGTTACAATGTGTATTGGCAAGCCGGTGACGGTGTAGAGGTTCATCTCGGCAGTTCAAAGGTTTCCGGTCTGGAACAGCCTTATTTTCTGCACGGTGGCTTAAATAATGGTGTGAACTACTCCTATCGCGTCAGTGCAGAAAGCTATCTGGGTGAAAGCGGATTGTCCAGACAGGTTGACGCTATGCCCAACTATGTACTTCCCGATGTCGTTGATATCTTTCAGACCATAGCCAGCGACGGTAATAATGTGGCGGTTTGGCGCGGAGTTGATGGAGCTTCCTCCTATAGTATTTTTTGGCAAAATAGTCCTGGGGTCACTGATAAATCGGTACGTATAGACCCAAGCAATGCTGATCTTTATGTTTTATTGGATGCCAATGTCAACGGTGTACCCACCGAGAATCAAAAGACTTACTACTACGTACATGCGGGTCTAAATAACGGTACCACCTATTACTATCGAGTGGCTGCCAACAATCGGCGTGGTCAGGGCAGTTTGTCATTGGAGCGTGGTGCCACGCCACAACATCACGCGCCGGGACAACCCTTACAGTTCAGTGCCAGTGCGGAAACGGGGCAAGTTGTTCTGACTTGGCAGGATTCGAGTAATGCGGACTCTTACGAGTTGTACTGGAACACCACTGGTGATGTGAGCCTAAGCGATACGCGTGTGGCTAGTGTTACCAGTCCGTTTATCCACGCTCCTCTGCAAACAGAAGGCCAAAGTTATTTTTACCGAGTTCGTGCTTTAAATGCGGGTGGAGCCAGTGCGCTTAGTGAACAGATTCAAGCCACTCCCAGTGATGCGCCCAGTGTAAATATTCCCACCAAACCGGGAACAGCACCGGAACTGCCCGTAATTCAAAGCGTAGATGCGGGAGATGGAAAGTTGTTTTTGCAGTTTGCCCGGACACCCGGTGCACACGGATTTAATCTTTATTGGGGTGAAGCTCCAGGGATAGACAACAGTAGTGCGAGACTTGGAAACTTACCATTAATCAGTGTGGCTGCTCCGGGTCAAGCGCCTTTTTATCTCTACGCTATGCAGGGCTTAAGTAACGGAGTTCCATACTATTTACGCCTTAGCGCATATAATGATGTCGGTGAAACTCTGGGCATGGAGATAGGGCCGAGGGCGCCGGAAAAAACTCGTGCCGGTGTGCCGGGAAATGTTGAGGGAGTGGGCGGCAACGGTTGGATGGCAATTAGTTGGACACCGGTTGTTGGCGTTGAAACCTATCGTGTGTTTTGGAGGGAACAAGGTCAACTCGCGGCACGAACCTTCGATACCAACGGAACCGAACTTCGTATCGATAATACGATTGATGGTTCTATTCGGAATGGGCAACAGTATGAAATTTGGGTCAAGACGCTAAGTTTACTGAACGATGTTTCCATGGAAGGTGATGCCAGTGAGGTTGTGGTAGTACAACCGCAAATTGCAGCTCCCAGCGCTCCCGGTGGTGTTGTGGTGAGCCCGGGAAACTCCATGGTGCGTATTCAGTGGGAGTCCAATCCGGCTGTAGAACAAGTGAGCGGGTACCGGGTATATTGGTCGGATCGATCCGGTGTTCGCGATAGCGGTGCTTTAGTGACTCCGGAGTTGATTACGACAAACAGTGTTGATCACGCAGGACTTACCAATAATCAACGCTACTACTATATCGTTGTTGCCGAAAATGCCGGAGGGGTGAGTGCAGTATCGAGGGAATATTGGGCATTGCCACAAGATATTCCCAATGCACCCACACAACTGGCGGCGATACCCGGGGAGTCTCAGGTTCAGATTCATTGGCAGGCAGCCGCGGGGAGTGACGGTTCGGAAACCTTCAATTTGTATTGGCGCACGGACCAGGGGGGTTTACAGGTGGTGCCCAATGTGGTTTCACCTTACACCTTAACGGGTCTTGGTAATGGCGTACGCTACTTTTTTAAGATTTCTGCGGTTAATGGTACCGGCAGTAGTGAAAGTATCTTTTCTACTGAAGTGCAAGCGGTACCGCAGTTGGCTGCGCCCGCCGGCGCCCCGGGTAATCTCACCGTAGCGGGACAGGATGGGTTGGTTCAGTTGGGTTGGGGTGCGGTCGTGGCATCCGACGTGCGTTATCGAATTTACTGGAGTACAGGTCTTCCCGTAAATGAACAATCGGCAAGAATCGACAATCTTACCAGTCTGGATTATCTTCACGACAATCGAACTAACGGTTTGAGTTATTATTACCGGGTAGCGGCATACAATGCCGGTGGCACCGGACCAATGTCCGATGTCGTGTTTGCTAGGGTTTTACCGTCTCCACCCAGTGTGGTGCAAAATTTTCGTGCGACAGCATCAGACCGACAAATCCAGTTGCATTGGGACGGATTGAGCAATGCTGATAGTTATAATCTGTACTGGAGTACAGATAATGCCGCAGATCCTTCCTTGTGGACTCGGTTAGCGGGTGTTAGTAGCGGGCATATTCATGGCGGCCTGTCCAACAATACAACGTATTACTATTTTCTTCGTGCTTCCAATGCGGGGGGTGAAGGACCTCGCGGTGTTTTTGTGGATGCTACACCCATCGAGCCTATACCGTTGGCCCCCGGCGGAATACAAGCGGTTAGCAATGGCGCCAACAGTAATATAATCAGTTGGGACAGTCGTGTTGGTATTACTTACCAGTTGTACGCCAGTACAACCACTCCGGTCCAGTTGATTGCTGCTAATCGAATCCCGGATGCGTTGAGCAATGTATCCAGTGCTACGACTCACTCTGGACTGGTTAGTGGAACTCGGTACTTTTATCGACTCACCGCCACCAACAGCGGAGGCAGTACCCCCAGTATGGAGGTAAGTGCTACACCACAGCAACCCATAGCCGGGGCGCCTCGCAGCGTCAGCGTTCAAGCTCAAGACAGTGCGAACACCATTACGTGGTTGGCGCCGGACAATGCAGCGGCTGGTGTCAGCTATACCATTTACTGGAGTACGATGAGCGGAAGCGGAACGGCTGGTACTTCCGTAGCCAATGTAGCCAGCCCTTATCAGCACGTTAATTTGACCAACGGTCAAACCTACTTTTATGTTGTTGTTGCCGATAATGGCAGTGGGTCAGGAGTTAGTTCCAGCGAAGTCAGTGCCAGACCTTTACCGCCGTTGTTAAGTGCTCCAGCGCTGTTACAAGCCGAGGGTGGAAATACAGAAAACAATCTATCTTGGCAAGCCGTAGCAGGAGCCGCGGGTTATACACTGTACTGGTCGACAACAGCGGGTCTACCGGAAGCTTCGACCACGACAATTCCTTTATCAACATCGGTAACTCAGTACACACACACGGAATTATCCAATCTAAACACGTATTATTATCAAATCACTGCGAGCAACTTGGCCGGTGAAAGTGCGCGCTCTAATGTGGCTACGGCAACTCCGGGGGCAGGAATCAATATACCACCGGTAATTGAGCAAGGTGCTCAGCTCAATGTGGTTATGGATGAGGATGGCACTCCTATTGGGTTTACCCAAACCTTAACAGCTAACGACGAAGGTACAGTAAGTGCATTGGTGTGGAGCATCAGTCTGGCTCCTTCGCGAGGTTCTGCTTCGGTGATAGGGAACGGTGGATCCGTTGCCTTAAACTACTCGCCAAACGCAGACTACTTTGGGCCAGACCAGTTCCAGGTTCAAGTGATGGACGAACAGGGTGGTATCGATAGTATCCAAATAAGAATTACCATAAACCCCATAAACGACTTGCCTCGATTGGTTAACAATACTTTAGCAATCAATCAGGGTGAAAGAATCGTATTCACCAATGCTCAGCTTAGCGCCACAGATGTGGATAATGATGACGCAAATCTGGTGTTCACTGTTTCTAATGTCAACAATGGACAGTTTGAACTGCAAAGCACAATCGGTCAGGCAATCACAGAATTTATCCAGGCGCAGGTGCAAGCCGGCGAAATTGTATTCCAACATAATGATACCCGACAGGCGCCTGCGTACAGTGTGAGTGTCGGCGATGGTGTTGGAGCTTCAACTACACAGGCCGTCAGCATCAGTTACACCAACAATAATATGGCTCCAACAGCGGTTGATGATGCGGTTACCACCGCTGAAGACACTCCGGTCAATATCAATGTGGCAGCTAATGACAGTGACATCGATGGCAACCTGGATCCGACGTCAGTTTCCGTAACGTTAGTACCGAATAACGGCGTAGCCACACCGGCCGCTGCAGGTACCGTGGATTACACCCCCAACGCTAACTTCAATGGCACGGACAGCTTTACCTACCAAATCTGCGACAGCTTTACTCCCGCAGCTT
>Ga0224501_10001749_pt1 | contig 16912 bp, 14 predicted proteins | sample SF_Oct11_sed_USG_4_FD_169105 | JGI IMG/M metagenome (GOLD analysis project Ga0224501, IMG submission 169105) | Sediment microbial communities from San Francisco Bay, California, United States - SF_Oct11_sed_USGS_8_1 | ecosystem: Environmental > Aquatic > Marine > Sediment | place: USA... | reverse complement strand
TGCAGGGACTGGGTGTCCATCGACCGCCAGAGGCCGGCGTACTTGGAGGGCAACGAGCCTGCCCCGCTGGTGACATGTTCTGGACGATCTGTAAATTGTCGACTTTGCAAACTAGCGATATTTACCTACCTCTTGCATTCGTGATACCTGAAGGCTAGGGCGATGAGATTCCTGTGGTTACCTATTAGTCAGTTTATTGCTCGTACATACCAATGACAGTTTGTATGCAATAGCCCTCGCTAACGGCGGACGATCTTTGTAACCGGTGTCTTGCTAAGCGAGATCAATCGGCAGCCATGCTGTCTCCAAATTATTTCTTCATAGTTTGCATTCTCATCAAAAAGTCACAAAATATGGTTTAAATTAGGAATACATGGTACATTGAGTGATTTTTTGAACAAATCGCTAAAACAGCAAAAATAACTTCATTTTCTGTTTAGGTCATATAAACCTATATAGTGAGTCAGCTGCTTGACTACCGGATCCATGTTTAGATAAGGACGAAACTGATGGGAATCGCTAAGCTCCGCCCACCATCGGTTTGTGTCATGCCTTATCAGGCATTTGAGGCAGCAGGTTTTGACCAAGATCTTCCAAGAAATGAGACCAAGGGTAGATTGTGAAACCATGCTTTTCAGTACACTTACACTTTGAATGTAATTCAGTTGCACCAAGGCTCCTGACTTGTGCGGTTCGACTCCTTACAACCCAACAGACTAGCCAAGATAACAGCTGTGATACCCTATCCCAGTTTGGCTTTCCGCAGCAATAGACTTTACACCATGATGTGAGTGTTGAGATTAGAAACGCTAGAGCTCTAGAGTTGCCTCTACCTCCTAAGTGTTAAATGGAAAGACTCCAGTTCACAGTTAATCTCAAAGCTACGGAGTTTCTGCAACATTGGAGCCACTATTTGCCCATCACATACCTGCAATAAGTCATGTCCATGAGTGAATGGGTTAACCAATCCGCATGCCGCAGCAGAATCCACTCACCTCTGTAAAGTTATGCTGGGTGAATTTGTCGGCTACTCTCAGTAGGTCACGACAGGCATGAGTGTCGGCGAATGCGCGAATCCCCAGTACGTTAGATGGATCTAGCTGGCGTTTTAGAAACTCACAGCAGACATCTTGGATTTCTGACAGCTGAAGGAGACAGGCAGCGGGCAGCAGTGACTGGACATTTGTCTCCTCCACTATGACAGTTGCGGTGTAACAAAAATCTAAAAACCAAAAAGTTATATAGCTTCTAGGTCGCACAAACACATACTGCTCCAGCGTTTTTACCTGACCAAAAACGAGATCGCTGTGATCAGGGCTGTGACTTGTGAAGGCACCAACAGTGACAAAAAGGACACAGGTATCTTAGACCTGTAATCTCGATATGAAAATAAACCATTATCCAATGGGAGCTCGATGGGAATTTTACCATGCCTCAGTAAGTCAACATTGAATTGGAAAACTTGACAGTACATATATGTACGTACCAATAAGTGTTTGTAAGGCCATCTCATCCACGTCCCTGATGGTAATTTCAGTCTGGCGACTCTCTGCTAACTCACCTGTAACCAAGCAATGACATCACAGAACGAACCACAACATTATCATACATCCTTCTATCGGGAAGAAGGAGAGTGTAGAAGCTACCAAGACATGAAGGCGAAGTGGTTTGCAGTTGTTGGGGAAAGCTGGGCTATGTTCATTGGAGAGACAACAACTGGACCGGATGATGGAAAAGTCCTAAGATTTTAATTTACTACTTAGCTAAGATATGTTTATTATGTTTTACATGGATGGCATCGATAAGCCAATAGCTTGTGTTTAGGATGGTCCATGGTGTGGCCTATAGAGTTGGTAATCTATGGGTGGGTCTCCTTTTGTTTAATACCGCGATCCGAATCCGACAAGCCATAAAGCATAAAAAACGTCGCACAAACTTGGAATCAAACCCGAGTCATCTGGTCCAAAACAAAATGCATTATACCCACTAAGCCTTATGCGGCGTGTGGACATCGCAATGAAACCACGGCTAAGCAAACCATTCGCACCTTGCGTCTTGTCTCACAGTATAGACAGTGCGAATCATCTCTACTTGGCATCAAGAGAGCATGACACACTGAGGTTGGCCACTCACCAGTAAACATAGCACAGAAATAAGGACTGCAGGCAGAGAGTACAACTCTGTGTGCCTGTATCCTAACTGATCCCACACACAAAGTCACGTCACAGAGTTCGTGACGCCGGTAGAGCAGGCACATCGAGTCGAGGAAATGCCTCGGGTGTTTATCCGATGTGTGCACTAACTTGGTGATGGATGGACGACATTGGCTCGCATCGCCCATGCGATAAAAACTACTAGGTCGCGGCGATAAAGACGCCATCTAAAAAAACAAAAGTTCAGAGTGAAGGTGAGCAAAATATCAGCTAACCATCACGTGTCAATCAACCCCAATGTACATGTATAGTAATGGTACGTACTCAATGATGGGTTATGAGCTATCTGATGACTTGGGAATGTGTGGAGTTTATAGTGTAAGTTTACCCGGGTCACCCAGGGTACTCGCTGACCTCAGTGTAAACCAGTAGTCCCATGTTTAAAAAATGAGATTTGTGAATAGAGGCAAGTACTTACAGTTAAGCTCCTCTCAGATAGAGCTGTAATGATAATGAACTCTGAGCCACTCACTCAGTGTCAGTGAGCTGTTCTTTCCATGGATAACCTCAGACTTCTTCAGAGAGGGTCAATGTTTCTTCAAACTGCACTGCCCTCCTGTAGATTGAGTAAATTTTAAGTAAGTATAGATCATCTTGATTGACTCTGCGAATCAAGTAATGAGCATAGAACAAAATTAATCATTGACGCAGTTTCCAAGGCTAGTTGACAGGTTACACTTGTCATTTACGCCAGTCAGTGACGTGAGTGACAAATTTAACCCGTCAACGGTCACTGTCAATGCTAAAATGCTTAAAGTACGTGAATTGTATCTACTAAATAACTAATACTGAATGACTAACAATCATTATTGTCAAATATAATTCGGGTACATTAAGTTACACTGACTTAGTTAAGGTTACAAATTAGTTTGTATCCTGCTATGAAGTATCCAATGTGAAAATACAATACATCAAAACTGAGTTACTCACTTACTGGCAAAGATTATCATTATACCTTATTTATTATTTTTGTTACTCACTTACTGATTGACCGAGTTTGCGTGACTGAGTAACACTAGTGACTGACCTAAGTAGTAAGTTAGCGACTCAGTGACTAACTTTACGAAGTGTAACTGTAACTTGTAAATGTAAGTGTAACTTGTAAGTCAGTGTTAACGATAACCTGATCGACTGGCTGGGCACACTCACCTGTCGTGTCTGTGTTCACTTGTTTATTCCGTATTGCGTTGGTGATTTGGTCTACTTGTCTTTAGTCAAGACAAGGGTAAACTTGTCTAGCAACGTACGGTACGGTATTGGATTTGGTAATTTGGTAATTCTAATTGGTACTTGTATTTGTAACTTAGCTGGGTTATTTGCCATTTGGTGAACTCAACGCGGGAATTTTGTAGAATGTCGCCTATAAAACAGACTTTAGAACAATATGTGACTATTGGGGTTGATATGCTAGTGTGGCGGTGATTCGAATTGATTCCTTTGAAAGGTTTTTCGTGCCAAATTAAATCAGATAGGAAATAAGCTCAAAGCTGTCCTGAGCAAATATTTGTTTAGTACACCTTGTCTTGTAGCTAGTAGGGTACCAAAGGGTACCTAGTGGCTAGTTTTATTGTAGCACCAGGAACTAGTCACTAACGACAAAAGCGGGTACGTTATATGGCGGGCTATTGCGTGTCTCGCTAGGTCATGGTCACGTTTAAAATACCACGCCCACATCACGGGACGAAAGTTACGTAACTTGAAATGTAAGCTAGGTAAACTAGGCGTGCTGGTACAACTTTCTTTCTTGAGGAACCTCCAACAGTGCCATACTACCCTGGCCAACCTTAAAAATTTTTCGATACACAACACAGCGACTATGAGCTCAGTATTGTCTATGCTGCAAAGGGCTGCTTTGCTAGACTTTGGCATCCAAGGAGCGGGCTTTGTAGTAGCTGCTGCTTTGAAAACTGAATCATTCTATGACTGCCTTGGAGCTGTAGCTGGACTTGCTGTAGCTTATAAGAGCCTGCAATGGGGACCGGCTAAATTTCCGCGGCAATTTATACAAAGTGGATGCTTTGCTGTTTGGGCCACAAGGTAAGCCAATTTTTTACTAATAGTAATACTCTTCTTATCATAAGACACAAACTATGTCACGGAGTGAGTATAATTCATTTAATGGGGACTGTCACTTAGTGTTGCTACAGGCTTCCATATAAGAATTAAGCTAGCCACAGACATTGTTTTCCTCATCAACATAATCAATAGCAAACGTATAATAATATAGTCTTGCATAAGATGCTATTTTATCAACCACATGTTCAGCTGGGTATTATAGAACCATTGTGTTAGAGGTATGTTTTTGTCTCCGTCTCCGTCTCCGTCTCGTTCGATGTTGGTATTCTTCTAAGTACTGGGTGCTGGGTACTGGGTGCTGTTTGTTGCAGGCTGGGACTGTTTTTGGTGAGCAGAATGGCTCAAGATGGCAAAGACAGAAGGTTTAATGGCGTGAGGGATAATCCACCAAAGTTTGCTCTCTTCTGGTTCTTGCAAGGTAAGAAAAAATTCCAGAACGGCGCGCATTTCGGTCACATGTGATACCATGGTCATCCGAAGCAGCGTGAACTAAGTGGAGTGGAAAGTGATATTTACTAAAGGTTCGTACCAGAGAAAAACTCTGCCGGTGGTGAGATGCGAACTAACAATCCATCAATACTGTGCTTTTACCGGCTGGATTATATTATTTCCTTGTGTGATGGTATCAGTAAAATGAGGGTGAAAGGCTTGAAATCGATTCTGATTGGGATCTCCGCCGACTTTATACGCCGTACACAGGTACACTGTGTCAAAAATGCTGAGGTGCAACTCTGGCACCCCAACTGATGTAACTAAACTTGCACTGTTTGCACTAGCTTAAAATATCAATTTCAGCATGACAGCCTCTACCCAAGGGTTCCATACGTCTCCCAAAGTCATGCCTTTTAGTATGCTGTACTCAAGCTGGTCATGTGCTCCAGAACTCTTCAGAGGCCTTTAAAGACCTGAACTGGTTGGTCTGTATATGTAGGAGTGTGGGTGCTGTCCAATCTGTTACCAACACTTGTCCAGAACAGTAAGGAAACAGATACTCCCATCACGTGGAAGGAATATACCGGATGGGGAATGTGGGCGCTTGGCTTCCTCATACAAGTGATTGCTGACAGGCAGAAGAGCGCCTTCAGAGCTGATCCTGCTAATGCGGTAAGGGAGTGATTATGAGTTGTTTCGCCCTGAAATGCGCTTTGCATTTACCTCTGTATTGCATACAGCTTTGAGGGAATTAAGGTGCATTCAGACTAGACGGATTATCCGGTCGGTAAGGCTTCGAATTGTTCATCAGTAGCCCATCGGCAAGGGCCAATCGGTGGGATTTGAATTCTTTGGCGATCAGTCAAAACCTGCCGATGATCCGTATAATTTTAGCCAATCTAAATCAAATAAATGCAGTGACCAATAATCTGCGACTTGACAAAGACTAATCATTGCACACCTTTTATCTTACCTCGTTTCCGGGACATCGTAACAAAGAACAGTCGTAGTAACTTATAGACGTCAAACCAGAAACGCGGTACTCCGCACAAACGACCCACCGCGATCCTGTTGGTCAATGTTTGACCAATTGTAATGCGGATTAACTATGATGTAAAACCCCGCGGAAAGACAATCGGGACATTGCATCGGAGTTTTCTACTCGGAATCAGTAAGCCATACCGACCGGATAATCGGTCTTGTCTGAAATGAGTGATCAGTGAATTTTTCATTTAAATTGTAAATGTTATCAATGAAATTGATTTTAATGTTCATGCTTTTGAATTTTCTTTGTCGGGCGCTGGATTGACTCATAAAATGGCACCCGTCAATCACCGGAAACTGTAGTACAGCTTCTAGTGACGCTCCAAATCTGGGTACCATTGGCAGACGGAAAGTTGGCTATGCCAGAGTAAACTCCATTCTAATTGGGTAGCCCCTGATCAAGTATGAGGTACAAGGTACAAGACTGAAGAGATGGTCCTGGAAGGCTGGAGATCTGTCAACCTAAGCCATTTGATTACGCGTCGCTTGCACCGCAGTGTCACTGGGTCGTATCACCCCCCCCCCCGGTGTAGGGAAGGATAACTCTATGTTCTCTCCTCATGTTTACAGAGGAGATTTATTTCGACTGGACTTTGGGGTTTGAGTCGCCATCCTAACTATTTTGGTGAGATGATGATGTGGACAGGACTGTACCTTTCGGCGTCTCCTACTCTTCGAGGCTGGGAACACTTCTCTGTCATCTCACCTCTCTTCTCAGCTCTACTCCTCACTCAAGTGGGTCTCAGTTCGGTTTTCTTATAATCTTTCTTGGGAGCTTAGAGGCGTTCCTGGAGCTTAGCCCCCTTTTGGGGAGTGAAGTCTTCAGAAAACCGAATCATCAGCTAACAGTGTTCCCAAAATGAAATTATAATATTATAGGTTTCAAAAATCATGGTCCATCTCAGGATCATGTTTAGGCTTCAATCATGAATTTCAGGCTCGAAAGAATTACCCAAATGGTATGATACTGCACGATCGACCGAAACGGGTTATGGAGTTGTCCTGCCTTAAGCCTGGACAAGAAAGGGCAATGCCAACATGTGAGCTCGGCGTCGATGTGTGTCTATTGAACATGCTCTATCAATGCAGTTCTATAACCATGCGTTGAAAAGGTGGGAAGACATCCCATATCCACCCATGACAGGAACAGTGATAATAACCTGTAAATAAAAATAACAACATTCTGTGTTTTAGGTGAGTGGACCGGACCTTGAGAGAAGAGCTCTGAAGAAGTGGGGTGACACTCCAGAATACCTGAAATACCTCTCACAGACACCATGCTATATACCCGATCTCAAGAACCTATTTAGATGAGGTCCGAAAGATATTCGTATAGCATCTTACAAAGAATTTAAATCTCTTTCATAGTCCCAACAAGCCAAATTGCATCAACACTAAATTTGAAGAGAAAGATGCAGAATCTGTGATATGACTATAGTGTAGTATGACTTCTGTAAATAAATCTGCATTATGAGATTGTGGTGCTGCTTCTTCTATTGGCTCTTACCCCCCTAATGTGGAGAGTCGCCGGTGTGAACCAATTATTGACCCGCATTATGATAAGCTTGGCAGGACCGGGCCCCCTTTCTAACATCATGCAATACGAGGAAAGGATGTGTTTGGCCTATTGAACGGCGGCCCTCACTCGCCATGACGAGTCTAGGGCTTTTGGATTTAGTCCACTTTAGGATGCCACTCCCACATTTTCCGCCCCCTTGTGAGTGGCCGCTTTTCGTCAGCGACTGCATATTTTTACTCCCTTAAACTCCTTATTTGGAGGTCATTAGGCGATGCAATGTGTTAGGCGGCTGAAACTTGCTGCTCAGAAGAGACCCACTAATTACAAGTTCTACCGCTGATACGGCCGAGGGTTCTGCCGCTGATACGGCCGTGGGTTCTGTCGCTGATACGGCCGTGGGTTCTGCCGCTGATACAGATTTACAGATGTATTGGATATATAGAGTGGTTTATTTCCATGCACTTCCTCCAGGCCTTGGCATATGACACTGGTCTCCAAATACGCGACTTCACACGCACGGATGTTTACTCCAACAGATCATCAGCTCGATCAGCATACTGTGTATGTATCCAGGCTTGTGTTAATGCAGCTCATACCGTCATGCGTATGCAGTACTATAGACTGGATAATTACAGGATATGTCTGCCCAGGCCGGGTGATCATCAATCAAATATACTCTCTTTATAACTGAGAGTCACCTGACCGGGAAAAACTCCCAAATTATATAGATCCCTATTTCTTCACTCAGTAAAACCATAGACGTATAGTATCATATGGCTATGAGTAAACCCCGTCTTATAGTATTATATGTCGGCCAGGTTAGTTTTTCCTAGCCCTCTAAGTTGTAAGTCGAATCATGTATGGGGTGTATACCCCCATGCTATGGTTCTGTTGTTTAACTTACTGTCAGTCGCAATGTGACAAAGACAGAAACTAATAAAGTCGCTGCCTGGACAGGGTTAACATAATGGGAGCTGACTGTTCCCAGGGTTACCTCCACTGTACCATAATTCCTGCTGATTCAGTGTGAAGCCCGAGTCATAAGACTGGATGAATGGTACTGGGAAGTCAGTCAACCTAGGTAATTTGTTTACGTATCAAAACATGAGGCCACTCTTCTCTTTAGTAACCATGGAATGATCTTGACCCTTATCCACTGCCACGCTCTCAATTGGGATCGAGAGGCTTGCTGAAGGCCGGTATCAGAAAAACAACTTTCCGTCGGTAGTGAGAATCGAACCAGAGGTAGTGAGACTCGAACCTGCAATCCATACATTGCAACCTCGTGCTCTTACCAACTGAGCTATCCTGGGCTCCATTCTATTATACACAACTTTTAATTAGCATTGTCCTACCATGTACTTGGTAAGATACCTAACTCTGGTGGTGAAATAATTTGAAGTTGCTTTCTCCTACCATTATAAGGGCTACATAGGATGAAATGAAAAATTATTCTCATTATTTCTCCTTATTACTAATCAGTGGAGTCACATGAAAATGTTGACCATAGTTTGGTAAACTATGCCATTGGCTCATCAAACTGTGGCCAATGACTGTTGTATGAATTGATTTTATCCCGAGACTAGTGCTTGAGTTATTTGCATTGTATGCATATAGTAGCCTAGCACCCTATGTGGCCTCTCATCTTAAGTGGGCTATTTACAAATTACGGCGCTTAGGTTGAACAGTTCTATTTGCTTGATACGCTTTATATCGCGCTACTTCTCTGTCTCGACTGAGGAAGCTAATCTATCCTACAGCAAGCATGGGCAACACGGATTCCTTCAGCTGTACCAGTGGTGAGAAAAGCAGCAAGGCTCAACGCAAGGAGGAAATGTATACAAAAACTAAACCAGAAGAGAACGGAACTAAAACTAATGGTAATGTGGATGGAGAGGTGGTCGCCAGCTCAGAGGTAAAGGAGGTCGAAGTAAAGGAAACGGAGGTCAAGGACTGTGAAAGTGCTCCTAAGGCGGATAAAACGGCCGCCGATGAAACGCCAGCTGAAAATAAGGAGGATAGCGATAACGAAGGTTCGTAGAATCAGCGCAGTGCTGCCCCACCCTACTCGCTGAAATTTAGTGCTAAAACACGCTGTAAAATAATACGGCATGGAAATTCTATAGAGGAATTGATAGGCCATTGAGACAAAAATGTTTTATCTTCTTTGAAACCGTTGGAACGAATGGAGAGCGCGTATCGCATTGCCTTTAGTGGGTTTATATCGAATGCAACACGCCTAATATCAGAACAGGCGTCAAGCACTTGGCTAGTTGGCTTATAAATATAGGTCATTCCATAGGTGCAGTGTCTACGCTTTAAGCGATTATTAGTTTTACTTGATCATTATCACTGATGATCTCAATTCTATAGCTTTTGTACCCCAGCAGTGGGATTATGTGGGTTTACATCAGCATTTCAAACAGGCCTTCGCTGTCTGACTAATACTAGAACCAAGGAATTTAAGTGTTCAGCCTAAAATATCACTGAACTTAACAGTTAATTTGGCCCCTTGCTTTAAAGGTCGAAGATATCATTATTGATTTCAGAGGACAAGGGCTCTACCCAGTCAATGAATGAATCACCCATATTTATAGTAAGCTGATTACTACATAATCTTAGCAGCATGGATGTTAAAGACATATATAGAGCTATCCTCTTAATTCTATAACTTTATGGTTACAACTATGCTTACCGGGCCTCTGATGATTTGAGTTGCATGCTCAGCAACTGTATTTGTTTTGCATGTAGTTAATTAGGAAGGCCAAATTTTCTACAGATATATGCTAAAACTTGAACTTGAACCTAGCTACATAGTGTAACTTCATTATTATAACTGGTATAGGGTGTACCCCAATTTAACTAAGTGCTATATAGGGTGTACCCCCAATATCCCTCAGTACACCCGAATCCTACAATAAATTCAATAATCTCTGAAAATCAGAGAGCCTCACTTCTGTAGTTGAAAGAGCATCACCCATTGAAGGTTGATTCATTAGACTTTTGTGGTTTCTTAAACTGCGTTGGCTGTGATATTGTATTAATTACCTTCTGACAGAATTTACTAGAGAATGATTAATAGGCATAAATATTTACCCAGGCAAATGTCCTAATTCCACAACTTATTAGGAGGATACAACCAACAACGCTATCTATCCACTGGTAGTTGCGTTAGCTAGTGTATGTGAGCCATTTTACGAATTACCAGCAGTGATTCACACGCAGCTTTTTATTCAGCCTCCTTCTGTTGAGAGAGTGGTTTCTCTGCTTAGATAATGGTCCCCAGTCGCTTACAATGGCCGTGTTTTGACTAGTTAATTCACTTGACTGTACAATTAAGTTCAACCAACTCTTAGGGAAGAAAAGGGTCTTATTACGGAGACGCAAGCTTCTATAGTAATTTCCTTAGCTAGGGAGTTGACTACTACAGCTCATCGCGCTGACTATGTGTTCACATGGCTAGTTATGACATAGTTTTAAAATAGGAGTGTTTCACATAGATAATAGAGAGAGCTTGAATGTTTGCCATTGGATTTGAGTGCGATCAATGAAAACCATTGAAATGAAAGGGCTGTATACAAGTTGTGACCTATCGCGTTTAGACTTGGATGAGGAAGCTGTCAAGGCTCATTCACACCATATGCTACTTGTACAATGATTCATTTTAACAGTATGTCAGCAGTCAAAACTATTGATTTAACACTCAGACAGCACACAGACATGAATCTAATAATAAATCGGAAGTTTATTTGTCTCGCAAACAAATGAAATGACTAAAAAATACTCAAATTAAGCGTCTGGGGAGTATGACCCAGATATAACGCTTTACGCCTTCTTCGCATCGAGATAAGAAGTTTTGACATTCCCGGTGATAACTGAATGAGTCTGAGTATGTCATCATGGCTACCGGCGACTCTGCGTGATCAGTCGGTGCACAGATAATCGCTAGGCTATCACGTTATTAAACTGCCCACCAACAGTATTGGCTTAAATTGATCTGAAATGTTTAACTTGAACCAAGCGTACTGGGTTCTGAAAGCCGATATTGGGAGCTTGCTTCCTGCGTATTGTTGAATTGCTCAGATACCTGCCGTGTCAATTACACGTTAGTAAACCCAGTTATTATCCAGTGTGTATTATCTCCCTACTATGGTGACCCAACAACATACAGAGCAGAAGTGTGTGTAATGCGCATAGTGGTTGACAGACTGGTCAACTGAGTGACTTGGTAGGGTGATCTTTCTATTAGTAAAGCAGATATACTGGGCTTAGAACCAAGGGACCCTGGTTTGACCCCTGATTTGACCCCTGGTTTGACCCCTGATTTGACCCGCTTTGGGCGCATTTGAATCGGACATTGAATAAAGGATGCCCTCCCATAGAGTTACCTCTTTATGGGGCCACTGGTCCAAGCAGAAAGCTCCATTACGCTGAGAAATGCTGAGTGAAAGTTACAGTAGGTCAATTTCTTCATAAGCCTGACACTGGTCAGAATACGAAAAACATTCAAGCCGTGCCAAATCTCCCATCCGCTCTTACATGGTACAAGTCCCTCGGTGTGAAGGCCACCACTGATGCTTTATCTTATCTGATTTTGAAAGAGAGGAAGATAACTGTTTTTCTCGTTGGTTTTGTTTGATGAATGTCTCTGGTCAGCAGCTGCTCCTATGGCTTATGGCTCATGTTTTTGACAATTCAATTTATGGTGTTTATTACGTGAACAATCATGCATTTGCATTAGTTTCTTTTTCAAAACAGCTGTGTCTCATCTAATGCTCAGCATATTCAACTCGCTTGGTTACGCATTGACCAATGGGTGTCTATTTTTATACATGGGTGGCATCGCATAATCCAGCAACTTGGCACTGTACGTGGGGGGAGGCTAACAGCCCATATTCCTCACTGTACTATAGGCGGAGTTGTTGACAGGAGCATGGGGAAGGAAAGGGAATTTTCCAATTTAACCCCTTGCACTTACCAGTTATCATTTCCAAATAACTAGTATTGAATCACAATTCCGGAATGCATGCACCAGAATCTGCAGACTAAAAAATGAGTATAATGGATCTAAAGTTGTGAGTATGGACATAAAATTGTGTCACAATGCTCTCAGCGATAAACTCTGACCTTTACTTCCTCTCATTATCACATGACTACCAGATTAGAGGATGAGTTTCAAAAGTACTCGTGAGATAAGACAAATATGTTGACAAGACAAAAAACGTTCCAGCCTGGGGTTAAAATACCATAGCCATGTCCATCTGATCTAATGATGAGAAGAACAGGAATACCCCCTTCTTTCACGCACAGTATTCTAATGTGTTCAAAGTCTATTCTCCTTAACTGTCTGTGTTTGCTCTTGTCAGGGCGAATAAAGGTTATCAGTGAACACAATGAGGGAAGAATAAAGCTAAAAGTAAATAGTCTAGTCTGTAAGCCATGATGATCGGCTGTAGGCTGTGCTATCTCAGAACATCATATCACATTACATAGACTCCTTCTCGCTGATGGGAGAGGAGTACTGTCAGTATTGTCTCAGGCATGTTTTTCGTTGAACAGTTCTTGCAGTGTTGTCACAGAATGACAATTTATCAATATGATGACTAATACAACATAGGTTATGGTTAGTCTCTACCTTGTTTCCGACAAGCCTCAAGTACATGCAACTCCTTCTCGTTGTTCAATCCGGGGCATCTTCTTTAACAAACTTCTAGAACCCTAAGTCTGGAGTCTATGGAGCGGTAAGAGCTAGGATTTACGCCAAAAGCTCATTCCCACAAAGGATGCTCAGAATGATTACGACTTGAACCCCCAATCTTGAGCAAAGCGCTCTAAGCATTGAGCTATCCCCATTTCTTGACCTGGACCGCACAATCACTTTCTCAGTTTGACCAACTAAGGTGGAGATCGCACTTTAGCTTATAGCATTACGGTTTTAATCGAGCCCGGTTTACCCTTCATGACGAGGCTATAAAAGGAGCCAGACTCCTCTATACTTTGAAATGTGACACAACAAGACTGATAGGCTTGCACTAGCCATGATACTGGATACAGGTCTAAACACCCCTATCCTGCCCTGTATAGATATAGAGTGCTGTAACACTGGTCCACCTGCATGCATTTGAAGTCAATTAGGCACCAGTTCACATGGTTGACCTAGTTTGAAGATAGAGAAGAGATGACTTTACTCCTGTTATTGACCCGAATGTGAGATTTCTCTTCTTATCTCAGAGTCCGATTACAATCCATGCCGGATGGGGACTAATCTGATTATCTGTGTTCATGACAGAACCAGCAGCTGGCGGTGAAGAAACAAAGGAGACGCAGGCAGCTGAGCAGGCAGCGCCACCTAGTGATGTCATAGTTACATCATCAGAGACCGCGAAGGAAGAAGCTTCGACATCAGTGGAGGAGGTGAAGGTCGAAGGTAGGCACTAAATCAGCTACTGTGTGCTTATGAATCATAAGTGCATCAATTCAAATGATTTAAACGATTTCCTTAGGATAGCGAGATAGCTCAATGGTAGAGCTACCCATCACGAGAACCTGAGTTTAAATCCCGTCATGGTGGAATATGAGCTCAAATGGTATTCCAGGCATTCCGACAACAGATTATGTACACAAATTAGATACCAAAATGTTAAGTAGGGAAAAGGGAATATGGGTTTGTTTCGGTTTTGCTTTTTTGTTCTCATCCCTAGTCTAATATTATTCGCCTGAATATATCAACCTGGCAAGTGAACACCTGTTTGGGCAAACAGTTTACATCCCCTGGCAGCTTTACATATGTCTTCACGGTTTGTGTTTGCTGGTGACCTTTACGCATACACGCATAACACCGTGTAGTTCTTCGAGACCACGATCGTTGATTCGCCGGCGGAAAGTGCTGACAAGACATATATAAAGACATATATATAATTTCTATATGTACGATGCCAATGGTGTTGACCCCATGCAAGATCCACGTTGCATAGTACCGTCACAATTAGACTAGCGCATGAAACATAGTGCAAGTAACCTAGATTATCGAGAAAATATGTATAAAAATAAGTCCCAGATGCAGTACAGCTGATGTGACTGGCTGTAATTTGTTAGTCACGCATGCCACTTCAATAAGGCAATGTAATCTGCAGTGATAATTCTGACAGACTACTAGGTCAGGGTCAGTCCAACAGTCCTTAGATCAGATCTCCTTGTTCACAGAAGATATCATTATTCTTTGGCTGTCAGTTCAAGGAACATGATCACTTCCTCTTCGATCCTTGTAAATCTAAATAATCTTCTTTGTCACATCCAGTCTAGTAGATCCAGACAGCTCTATACAGCTTTATAAGAAATTTAATGGTATAAGCAATCACAAATATTAAAATCAACCGCATCTCCAAGCTAAAGCAGTTTAACTTCTCTTCTAGCCTTTATATTAAAAGAGGAAGAAAACTAAGGGATTCTGACACCACGTAGTGGAATTTTTCTACTCGGCACTTTGCCGTCCTACATATTTAATAGACCTCCTAAGCCTGAGGCTTGTTGGAGCGGTAAGAACTAGAAACTATGTGAAGAGCTCATTCTCACAGTAGGCGCACAGTATGAAATTTCAATCTTGAGCTAAGCACTCTACTGGTATTGAGCTATCCCACTGGTGCCGCGGAACTCTTAAACATTCCATCCCACCTACAATCCCCCACTGATGTATACAACGGATTCTCGAATCTCTTTATTTTTATAGAGACGAAAGAGGATGAGGAAAGCAAGTTAGAAGTGAGTGATGAGTCATTATCTGAGGCTGTCATGGCGGCTCTGAATGAGCCAGCGAATGACATACAACCTGGTGCTGCTATGGTGGTGGTGGTGGAGGAAAAGGGTGTTTCGGTTGAGGTGTGCATTTTACTAACAATAACATTAAACTGTCACCTTACAAATTATTTTGTCATGAACTGGGCAGGTCTTGAGTGATCATAGCATATCCTATAGGTAGATTTTAGCCCCATGATTTGACATACCAGTGTCAATTATCAGGTTTTCACTTACACTGAAGAGAATTTCTGAAATAATTTCTCCGGAATTTATCTGTGTCAAAATACTGATTGATGATATACTACATGACAACCCGATCACTGGCTAGATTCACTGTGTGAGAACGTGCATTCAAACTGTAATTCTCTCATTTCACTCTATAAAACTCTCCCACCTGTCCTTCCTTGATGAAGTATAGAGCGTGGTTGAATAGCCTTCTATTTGATTTGATTTGATTTTATCCCTGAAAACCAGAAATTGTTCTTATACTCAAACAAATGCGGATGCCAGAAACCGAGTCCAGTAGACAGTCCATGCGGGTTCAAATTTCTTGTTGGTGTTATATATCAGAGGACAGATACACTTGTACGGAGCGAGAATGGTTGTATACCCCTCTGTCTCTTCCTACTGTTATTATGGTTCTTATCAAAATACTCGATCAGTTCAATAGTGGTGCATAATATTTAACTTTTGATAAGGATTAAATCTTCCAAGTCTAAACGTCACCAGCGAAGCGACTGCCTTCTGTCTATGACCTAATATTCCTCGCTCCCCGCTAATCCCTGTTAAAACCATGTAGTCAGGTGGTTTTAAAACCCCCCTCTCCGTGGCTTTACTCGGTATACAAGCGTGGGTGCAAATCCTTAACCGAGTCCCAATACAAACGGGCACATGGCAAGTGACTTGGGGGAGGGGGTTGTACACTCTCAGTGTGGACTACTATAGTGTATCTGTAATTGAACTTTCCTTGTAACTGAACACACCATAAAAATTCTCTAGAGTTATCCCCTCTCGTGTTAACTATACGGCTCATATACAAATGAATGATGATGATCAGGCTATACCACTATGATTTTAATACTAACCAGCTGAAACTCTGACAACAATCCAATGCTGGGTTTGAGCTGTGAAACCATTGCGCTATCCTTCTTCTCTCTTCCTGCGGACTTGGTTTGGAATATTTCAGTGGTGTTCTTTCTGTAGGAGACACCGGAGAAGCCAGCCGAGGCAGTCATGGAGGCAGCGACGGAGGAGGCAGTTGCAGAAGAGGCTAGCGAGAAAAAAGAGGCGGAAGACAAACCAGAACAGAAGGAGGAGAAGGAGGAGGTTAAAGATGTGATCCAGGAAAAACCGGAAGATAAATCCTCTGAAACGAAAGAGGAAAAACCTGTCGCTGAATCCACACCAGAGCCTAAAGCGGGTGAATACTTAGTAGTTACTAATGATTATTAGTGTTCTATGCTTAGTTTGCGACGTGTTACCTTGGAGACGACGCTGGAACAAACTAAGAACAGAATACAGATTAATAGTGCCTTCTGAACTGAGATTTCCAGGATCTGAGACCTGAGTAATCTTTGCAATTCTACACAAATGAATAGTGTTACAGCACAACAATTGCTATGGCAAAACTATTGTAGAAACCTGTTAGTATCCATAGATGCAGCTATATTATCTTCACCCACACGGTGGAGTATGATAATCCCCACACGGTGGAGAATGATAATCCCCACACGGTGGAGTATGATAATCCCCACACGGTGGAGTATGATAATGCCCACACGGTGGAGTATGATAATCCCCACACGGTGGAGTATGATAAAGAACACACGGTGAA
>Ga0224501_10001748_pt1 | contig 16915 bp, 12 predicted proteins | sample SF_Oct11_sed_USG_4_FD_169105 | JGI IMG/M metagenome (GOLD analysis project Ga0224501, IMG submission 169105) | Sediment microbial communities from San Francisco Bay, California, United States - SF_Oct11_sed_USGS_8_1 | ecosystem: Environmental > Aquatic > Marine > Sediment | place: USA... | reverse complement strand
TATTTTCTGAGCTCTTCTTCTCTCGGATTTTTTCCGGGGTTGTAAAAACGTGTTTGGGCGATTTCATTTGGTAAAAATTCCATTTCGGCAAAATTCCCTTCGTAAGCATGGGCATATTTATAGCCATCACCATAGCCTTGCTGCTTCATAAGTTTGGTAGGGGCATTTCGGATTTGCATGGGTATGGCAAGGTCACCTGTGCGGGCAATTTCGGCCTGTGCCTGGTTGATCGCTTCGTAGCAGGCATTGCTTTTGGGTGAGCTGGCGAGGTAGGTGACACATTGGGACAAAATAATACGCGCTTCGGGATAGCCAATGACATTGACAGCCTGAAAAGCCGATGTGGCCAGTACGAGGGCCGTGGGGTTGGCATTGCCTATATCTTCAGAGGCGAGTATAAGCAATCTGCGTGCAATAAATTTGACATCTTCGCCACCTTCGATCATACGTGCCAGGTAGTACACGGCTGCATTGGGATCGCTTCCCCTGATGGATTTGATAAAAGCAGAAATGATATCATAATGCATTTCCCCTTCCTTGTCGTACAATACGGTTTTGCGTTGGGCGGCTGCCGTTACCTTTTCATTGGTGATTTCCACTTGTTCATTATTTTCTCCCAAAACGACCTGCTCAAGCAAGTTGAGGAGCTTTCTGGCATCACCGCCTGACAGGTTAAACAGTGCTTCTGTTTCCGTTAACTGTACGGTTACTTTTTTCATTTCACTGTCTTTTTCCAATGCGTTTTGTACGATGGACATAAGGTCGTCACGTGTGAGGGCGTGGAGCGTGTACACCTGTGTTCTGGACAGGAGGGCAGAATTGATTTCAAAACTCGGGTTTTCAGTAGTGGCACCGATCAGGGTGATGCTTCCTTTTTCCACAGCCCCCAACAGGGCATCCTGCTGCGATTTGTTGAAGCGGTGGATTTCGTCAATAAAAAGGATTGTTTTGCTGCCTGGACGTACTTTTTGAATAATTTCCCGTACGTCTTTTACCCCGGCACTTATGGCGGATAATGTATAAAACGGTATCTTTACCTGATTGGCAATGATGTTGGCAAGGGTAGTTTTGCCAGTTCCGGGAGGTCCCCACAGGATAATGCTCGGAATTCTGCCAGATTCAATGGCCTTTCGTAGGACTCCGTTTGCACCCACTAAATGTGATTGACCTATCAGGTCTTCCAGACGTGAAGGACGCCTACGTTCTGCCAATGGTGTAGTATCCTGAAACATTTCAGTATGGATATGGTTTTAATGAAATTAGTTGATCAGCACAAATGAAAACATTTTTTGACGGTTTCAATGATGCAAAATACCCATTCAGCAGGTCTTTTTTTTGATGCAGATCACTAAGTAGTAATTTTAATTTTTAATGAAAAGGCATTTTTAGATTATCGATAAAAAAGGAATCATGAACAGAAAAGCGAGTATTTTGTATGTAGATGATGAAGTAGAAAACCTTGAGGTTTTTGAAGCCACTTTCTGGCGTAATTATAATCTTCACCTGGCACAATCAGCAGACGAGGGGTTGCATATATTGGAACATTATCCGGTCAACCTGATCATTACCGACCAGCGTATGCCCAATATCACGGGAATAGAGTTTTTGGAAAAAATACCTGAGCGACATAAGGAAACTGTACGTATTCTCCTGACCGGATTTAGTGATATAGATACCGTAATTGATGCCGTAAACCGTGGAAAAATTAACCACTATGTCACCAAGCCCTGGAACAAGGCTGAGCTTAGCCGGGTGATTGAAAACTCACTCGAAATGCACCGTATCAAAGAAGAGAATGCCTATCTGCTTCAACAGTTACAACTATCCAATGCCCGCCTACAAAATATAAATAGCAACCTGGAGGGAACAGTAGATGAAAGGACACGTGAGTTGCAGGAAAAAAACACTTTATTGGAGGAGGCCTTTGAAAAATTAAAAACCACACATTCAAAACTGATTCATTCGGAAAAGCTGGCCACTTTGGGTATGCTGTCGGCTGCGATCGGTCATGAAATCAATAATCCGATCGGGTTTGTGAAGGGCCAAATTGCCATGTTGCAGCGAAATTTCAAAGAGTTGCAATCAGCAAGTGGAGAGGATAAGGTAAGACTGGAAAATGAAATAGGGATATCCATCGAGGAGGCAAACCAGGGAATAATTCAGGTGAGTGAAATAATCCGAAGTTTAAAATATTTTGCAGGAGAAGGTCAACTAAAACCATATATGGCCAATATCTATTCCGGAATTAACTCGACACTAAAGTTGTTCTCGGGAGTTTTATATGATAATCATATTACGTTGGAACGAAATTTTCAGAGTGAAGAGTGTAATATTGAAGCTTTGCATACGGCATTGAATCAGGTTTTTTCCAACATAATCACGAATGCAATAGATGCAATCAATGAAAAGGTGACAACAAATAACCTTGTCAATTTTCCGGGAAAGATAGTTATCAGCACAACTCAAAATGATGAAGAAATTCTTATTACTTTTAAAGATAACGGAATAGGAATGACCGATGATGTGTTGGAAAATATTTTCAACCCATTTTTCACGACCAAAAATGAAGGGAGTGGAATTGGAATGAGTATTTGCCAGGATGTGGTAAACGAGCATAACGGAAAAATAAATATCAAAACGCATCCGGGACTTGGATCTGATATAACAGTAGCTATTCCCAGAAGATAATCAAATCAATGAATCTTTTGCATTTTCAGGAGGGAGAGGAACGCCTCGTATATGCTGCGATGGAGACATCCATGAACGCAGTGTTTATTTCGGATATGCAAGGAAAAATAAGCTATGCAAATCAGAGTGCGGCCGAAATGTGGGGATATGATAATGTAAATTCTCTTTTGGCTGAAAAGCCGAATGTGCTGGATTATTGGACGCCTGATAGTAAAGACAATGCCTCGGAGATTATCAATGAATTGATACATGCGGGTAAATACAAAGGAGAGGGATTAATAGGCATACGAAAGGATTTAACAACATTTATTGTTGAGATAAAATCTACTTTAATTCGAAATGAAGAAGGAGTTCCCCAGGCAATGGTTGGGACATTTTTGGATATTACAGATCGGCTGGAAGCTGAAAGCGCACTCAAACATAGTGAAGCAATTTACCGCGCCATTGTAGATAACATGAATAGTGCGGTTGCTTTGTATGATGTGATAAATGATGGAGCGGACTTTGTCTTCAAGGATTTTAATAAGGCGGGTGAAAAAATCGAAAGCATTTCAAAGGAAAAAGTAATTGGAAAAAGTGTGAAGGAAATATTTCCGGGCGTAGATAAGTTCGGAATTCTTGATGTATTCAAGGATGTGTTTCAAACCGGCACCCCTCGTTATTTTCCTGTTTCTTTTTATGATGATGGCCGGATAAAGGGTTGGCGAGAAAATTACGTTCACAAACTTCCCACAGGGGAGATATTTTCCCTTTATACGGATCTGACTAATCAGAAATTAGCAGAGGAAAACGAAAAAAAGAGGGTCAAGGAGCTGGAGGCTATTTACAAAAGCATGATTGATGGGATGGTGATCTTTGATTATAAATCAAGGGAAATACTAATCATGAATGACCGGTTTTTTCAGATCACAGGTTATGCTCTTGATGAATTAAAAAAAGAAGGAATTCAGAAAATCTACTTACCTGGCTCCTATCCGTCCATTCAAAATCAGCTCAATCAAATAGTTGAAGGAAAATTAGACGTGGCAAGGGATATCCCGATAATTACTTGTGAAGGAAAAAAAATATGGGTAGATATAAAGTGTGACGTAATTAATTATTCAGACCAAAAAGCCGTCATATGTTTTTATCGTGATGTAACGGAAAGAGCCAAGTATCTGGATTTAATCAAACAGCAAACCTATGAATTAAATAAAGCTCAGGAAATAGGAAATATGGGATCCTGGGTTTGGAATATAGAGGAAGGAACACTTAGCTGGTCAGATCAGATATACCGGATTTTCGGGCTTCAGCCACAAGAATTTTTAGCCACATATGAAGCCTTTCTCAGTTTTATACATCCGGATGATGTGGAGATAGTTACTTCTGGAGTGAATATGGCTATTAATGGGGAGAAAGAATATAATGTGATTCATCGGGTCATGTGGAAAGATGGAACCATTCGGACAGTAAATGAGCGTGGCGAAGTTTTCTTCAATGACAAGGGAGCACCTCAAAAAATGGTGGGTACAGTCAAGGACATTACCGAACAAAAAGAATATGAAGAAGAATTAACCCGACAGGCCATTGAGTTGAGGTTTAGAAGCCAGATAATAAATCAAATTCATGATTCGGTAATCGCAACTGACAATAACGGTGTAATAAATTATTGGAATCCGGGGGCTGAAAAATTATTTGGGTACACTTCATCTGAAATGTTAGGGCAGTCTATCAGTAAAATATATACTGATATGGATGATAAACTGTTAGCCCAAATATTATCAGAACTTAAAGAAAAGGGAGAAAATGAGTCTGAATTAAGACTTGTGCGAAAAGATGGGGAAATTTTTTATGCCCACATTTCCTTTTCGATGCTTTATAATGAAAAAAAGCAGGCAATCGGTTTAATACGTTATTGCCTGGACATTTCCACACGTAAAAAAGTAGAGGAACGATTGAGAGAAAATGAGGCAACACTGGAAAAAAAAGTGACAGATCGAACCATCGAAATCGGAATGAAAAATCAAGAATTGGAATTGATAAACTCCGAATTGAATGTCACTAACCAGCAACTGATAGAAACATTGCACAAGCTCAAGCAGGCCCAGGGACAATTAATTGAGTCTGAAAAAATGGCTTCATTGGGCGTTCTGACGGCTGGTATTGCCCATGAAATTAACAATCCGATCAATTTCATATATGCAGGGATCAATTCACTGAAGGAAAACCTGAAAGATGTGATGAAGGTTGTAAATAGTTACAATCAGCTCACCGTTGATAATGTGCAAGCAACCTTGAACGAAATTAATAGTATCAAGCAGGATATTGAGTTTGAAAGACTTATCGCTTTCGTTGATAAATCAACAGAAAATATACAAAAAGGGGCCGAGCGGACATCTGAAATTATTCGGGGATTACGTTCTTTTTCACGGATGGATGATGAAAAACTGGTAAACACAGATTTACATGATAGCCTTGAAAATTCACTGTTATTGCTTCACAATAAGTACAAGGATCGCATTGTAATCAACAAACAATATGCTGCTATTCCGATAATTCAGGCCTATGCGGGAAAGATTAGTCAGGTATTCTTAAATATCATTGGCAATGCCGTGCAAGCCATTGAAGATAAGGGTGAAATCACTATTCGAACAGAAATTATGGAAAGTGAGAAGATGATCCGTGTATCCATAAGTGACTCAGGAACCGGAATGTCTGAGGCTACGATGAAACGTATTTTTGAACCCTTTTACACAACAAAAGAGGTAGGAAAGGGGACAGGCCTTGGTTTATCTATTAGCCACAGCATTATCGAAAGCCATAATGGTAATATAAAAGTAGAGTCTACGCTGGGAAAAGGGACTACCTTCATTATCTGTCTCCCAATCAATTAATTTCTGACGCTTATTTCCGCGTCAATTTTGTAAGTTTACAGATGCGCTCATTTTTGCTGGGAGTTTGTTTGCTCTGTTTCGTCGACCTGTGGGGTCAAACCAGGGTATTCGTTTTGGGCATCGCCCAGGATGGGGGTTTTCCGCACATTGGCTGCATGGCCATGTGCAGGCAGGCTTATCAGGAGCCGGAGATGAAGCGCTTCGTTGTGTCACTGGCAGTGACGGATGAAAAATCAGGTAAATGGTGGCTTTTTGAAGCTACTCCCGATTTTAGGGACCAACTTCATTATTTTCAGGAGCTCACCGACGGGCACTATGCCTATTTGCCGGAAGGCATTGTGATCACTCATGCTCATATGGGACATTATACCGGCCTGGCTCATTTGGGAAAGGAAGCACTGGCGGCATCGGGAGTCCCGGTCTATGTATTGCCCAAAATGGCTGATTTTCTACGGGAAAATGGCCCCTGGAGCCAGTTGGTTCAGGCTGGCAATATTGACTTGCGGGTGATGGCCCGGCATCAGGTCGTGCCATTATCCGAATCCCTACGCTTGGTTCCTTTTCCTGTGCCCCATCGTGATGAATATTCGGAAACGGCGGGCTTCCGCATCCAGGATGCGGCACGAACCATCCTGTTTATTCCCGATATTGATAAATGGGAACGATGGGATGAAGACATAGTGGCCTGGGTGGAAGGGGTTGATCTGGCTTTTTTGGATGGGAGTTTTTTTCAGGACGGGGAATTACCCAACAGGAACGCAGCTGATGTTCCTCACCCATTTGTTACAGAGACCATTGAACGGTTTAGCCAGGCTCCGGCATCCATTGCCAATCGGGTGCACTTCATACACCTAAATCATACCAACCCCCTGCTTTGGGACGATGACCTGATCCGCGAACTGGAGCAAAGGGGATTTCATGTGGCTGTACAGGGCGCGATCTACTGACGGAATGGCAACTGGTTTTTACGGAAATTGAGATAAATCATCATAGGCTGTTACCCAACCACTTGGATTTTCGTATACTCGCAACTATGGATTTACGATTACTTTTTGAACAACTGCATGAAGAAAATGCGGCGCGGGAAAAACATTTTTCGATTCGCTCTCAGTGGTTATCCTGGGTCAGGACAGGGTTTTTCCTGGCATGGGCCTATGCCTTTTATGTTGCCCTTCAAATTCAGGATAAAGGTTTTCTGACCGCTGTGGTTGTGATTGGTTTGATCCTTTTTGTCATCCTGGTACAATATCACCGATCGATCGGGCATCAACGGGTGTTTTATAAACGTAAAAAGGATTTTTGTCACGAGGAAATCAGGGGTATGGAGGGTGACATTCTTTCCCGGGAAGATGGGGCCCGTTTTCGGGACCGTTCGCATCCCTATGCCGAAGACCTGGATTTATTTGGGCCATTGTCCCTGTTTCATCACCTCAACCGGTGCCAGTTGGGTGTTTCCCGGGAATTACTTGCGGGCTATTTAACAGCCCCGTCAGAAAAAACTGACGCGATGGCTCGTCAGCAGGCAATTCGTGAGCTGGCCGAAGACTTGGACTGGATGTTGGGTTTTCGCGCATCGATACAGGGTGACAGGACGACAAATAGTGCTTTTCCTTCATTTAAGCGCATTTCGTTTGCGCTTACGGTGACTGGCTATGTACTGGGCACTTTTTCTGCTTTTGTTCTTTCTGCATATTTTTTACTCAACCTGCCGGTCGGTTATGTGATGGTTATGGCTTTTATCCATATGATCATCCTTTTTTTCTTTCAAAAAAAAGCCCAGCAAGCCGGATGGGGATGGTCTCATGCCTATCAGGGGTTGCAGTCTTATTTGTCGGCCATTCGCTGGATGCGCAGGCTTCGTTCGAATAGTCTGCGATTGCAGCAATTGCAGGAATGTGTGGGTGACCAGGCAGTAAAGGAAATGCGGCAACTGGGGCAGTTGGTCCACCTGTTGGACTCACGTGCCAATATGGTTTATGTGATTTTAAATGTGTTTTTTTTGCTTGACATCCATATTTTGTACCGTTTAGGGAGATGGCACGCACGTAACCGGGGCGCATTTGTTCAATGGCAGGGAGCGGTCCATGAAATGGAGGTATTGGTCAGTTTTGCATTTTACACCCGGGTTCACCCGGAGTTCCATTTTCCGGAGCTGGATGAAAAGAGCCGGCAGTTTTGTGCGAATGGACTGGGTCATCCGTTGATACGAAAGGAAGCCAGGGTGACCAATGATTTTGTAAAAAACGTTGAAAAACTGGTATTGATAACCGGGTCAAATATGTCGGGGAAAAGTACGTTTTTGCGTTCGGTAGGCATAAACATGGTCATGGCCTGGGCCGGGTTGCCTGTATGTGCCCGGTCGTTTTCTTGTGGACGGTTTTCCCTCTACACGGGTATGCGGACACAAGACAATATAAAGGAAAGCACTTCCTCGTTTTATGCCGAGCTCAAACGGATCCGGGGCATGCTCGACCTCATGGAGACCTCACCCTTTCCGGTGTTTTATTTGCTGGATGAATTGTTGCGGGGAACCAATTCTGCTGATCGTCACATGGGCTCCCTTGGGTTGATCCGGCGTCTGAAAGAAGGAACGGCATATGGGTTTGTTTCTACGCACGACCTTGAGCTTTCCGGGGAATTGGAAGGGGACGGTCAGATAGGAAATTACAGTTTCAACAGCCGGTTGGAAAATGACATACTTCATTTTGACTATCTGTTGACCCAAGGAAAATGCCAGTCCACCAATGCATTTGATTTAATGCGGATCATGGGTATATTGAGGTGAATTAAGTACGGGGCAGTTGATCAGGGCCATCATTGGTTTTACCGGCGATTTTCATCTGAAAAATCATTTTGCGGGTAAAGGCGGCTGTAGTTTTTCAGATCGTTATGTCAGGTGCAAAAACCGAAAGCATTATGGCTTCAAAATATTCTCTTTTAAATAGTGACATTTTAATTAAATGCTTCTTCGAAAGCGAGATTGTACAGTCTGTAAAATATCTTGTTTATTATTGCGCAAATTTTTACGACGCATGGAGCCCCAAGGGTTTTTAACAAAAAAAGATCCATTTCATTTCAGCTTGAAATTTGCCGGGTCGTTTTTTAGTAGCAAGGGGAGTGGGTCTGACCAAAATCATATTGTAGGATGAAAATTGGGGTTTTAAAAGCATATGAAGGCTCTTTGGTAGCATTGGTGCCTTCCATAGCTGCCAAAATGGCCAAAGAAGGCTATGAATTTATAATGGAAAAAGGAGCGGGCACCAACGCTTTTTTTACGGATGGGGACTATGAGGCCGAGGGTGTGAGGGTCGCAGATCGGGAGACCGTATTTCGGGAAGGTCAATTGATCCTCGCAGATACGAAGATTCCCGAAAGCGAATTTCCGATGATTTCTTCCGGTACGATTGTAGTGGGAAGGTTTAATCCCCTGGTAGAAAAAGCCTATTGTGAAAAGCTCGAAAAAGCACCGTTTACCGTTTTCAGCCTCGATACCGTGCCACGATCCAGTATAGCCCAGTCAATGGATATTTTGTCGTCACTGGCATCCCTGTCCGGTTACATGGCGGTCTTATCAGCAGCTAACCGGTTTCCCGGCTATTTCCCCATGATGACCACCGCAGCCGGGACAGTGCCGCCAGCCAAAGTAATGGTGGTAGGGGCAGGAGTGGCCGGATTACAGGCCATTGCCACGGCACGTCGCTTGGGAGCAGTAGTCGAGGCATTTGACGTGCGCACAGCGGTTAAGGAGGAAGTGCAGAGTCTGGGTGCCAGGTTTATCGAAGTGGAAGGAAGTACAGAAGACAAAGGGGCAGGAGGCTATGCCGTGGAGCAGTCGGAGGCATACATCAGCCGGCAAAAGGAATTAATTCACGAACGAGCCAGCAAATCGGATGTCATCATCACCACAGCCAATATCCCTGGCCGAAAAGCCCCGTTGCTGATCGAGCAGGCTACAGTAGCAGCCATGCGTCCGGGTAGTGTGATCATCGATATGGCGGCCGTGAGTGGAGGAAATTGTGCCCTGTCAAAAGACCAGCAGGAAGTGGACGTAAACGGGGTTCGTATTATAGGCAATTCTGCCCTGTTTCAGCAACTGCCCCGGGAAGCCAGCCGCTTGTATAGTACCAATTTGTATCATTTCCTCAAATTCATTTTGAAAGATGGCATTGAAAACATGCCATTCACCCATGAGATTGTACAAAAAACGCTGATTGGGGAATTGAAAGCCATAAAAGTAGCCAGTTAAAACCATGAATGAAATTTTAGCTTTTATACAAAACTCGCCCATGACCCTCTATATGCTGGTCATGGCGATTTATCTCGGTTTTGAATTGATTTCAAAAGTCCCAACGGTGCTGCATACACCCTTGATGTCGGGAGCCAATGCCATCAGTGGTGTCGTGATTATCGGTGCCATATTATTGGTTCGCCAATCCGCTTCCGATGACTACCTTTCCCTGGGACTTGGGTTTTTGGGAATCATTCTTGGAATGATCAACGTAGTGGGCGGCCATGCCGTGACCAACCGAATGCTCGAAATGTTTAAGAAAAAATAAAAATCCCCTCAAATGGAGGCACTTATAAATAGTTTATACCTGATATCTGTTGTTTTGCTCATTGTAGGTCTGCGTAGATTAAGCAGCCCGGCAACTGCCCGTTCGGGAAATCTGGTTGCCGCAGGCGGAATGGGGATTGCCATTTTAGCATCATTGATCACCCCGCTTGAGCAGGGGGACAATAATTACCTGATTATCCTCATTGCCCTTGTTATCGGCACCCTGATAGGCCTTGTCATGTCTAACCGCGTTGCCATGACGGCTATGCCCGAGTTGGTGTCATTGTTCAATGGACTGGGAGGTGCCTGTGCTGTGGCTATTTCCATGATAGAGCTTTATCAGTACCAGTCCGTATTTGCCGGACAGGAAGAAGGGGTAGTCAACCTGGGCAAACATGCGACCACTCAGTTGGCCATGCTGATTGGCGGGATAGCATTTACGGGAAGTTTAATTGCCTACGGAAAGCTGGCAGGCAAAATAAAAGACTGGCGGTTTTCCTATACGGGTTTTCTTAATATCGGGCTACTGCTCATCATTATAGGGTTCATTGCATACCGGTTGTTTTTGCCCGATGCAAGCTTTGTCCTTCCTGCCATTATTTTGCTGTTGGCACTCGGGTATGGGGTTACGTTTGTCATGCCCATTGGAGGTGCCGATATGCCTGTGGTTATCTCATTACTCAATGCATTTACCGGTGTAGCAGCGGCACTTGCCGGCATTATCTATGACAATCAGCTAATGCTGATCGGAGGAATTCTGGTGGGGTCTTCAGGGACTATTTTGACCGTGTTGATGTGCAATGCGATGAATCGTTCCCTACTCAATGTTATCATTGGGGGCTTTGGCGGTAGCGTGGCTTCCGGCCGTGACGAGGGCGAACGTGTGGTGAAGGAAGCTTCGTCTAATGACGTGGCCATTATGCTTCGTTATTCGTCTACTGTAGTGGTGGTGCCCGGTTATGGTATGGCTGTGGCGCAGGCTCAGAAAGTGTGCAAGGAGCTTGATAATTTATTGTCGGTAAATGGAGTAAATGTATACTATGCCATCCACCCGGTTGCCGGACGGATGCCCGGTCACATGAATGTGTTGCTGGCCGAAGCAGATGTGCCTTATCCCAAACTCCTCGATCTCGATGATGCCAATGAATTGTTGAAAGAAACGGACGTTACGCTGGTAGTAGGTGCCAATGACGTAGTGAATCCGGCTGCATTGGATGATCCTTCCAGCCCTATCTATGGCATGCCTATTTTGGAAATATTGAAATCGAAAAACGTGATTGTACTCAAGCGTAGCATGAGTGCAGGTTATTCAGGTATTGAAAATCCGCTGTTTTTCCATGAAAAAACCAAAATGCTGTTTGGGGATGCCAAAGGATCCATCCAGTCACTGGTAGACGAGGTAAAACAAATGGGATAAGAAACCCGCAATGGGTTTGCCACATCATACTTGCTTTTTCTGTGTATCTTTTGCAGAAAAAGCAAGTATGAAATCATTTTGTATTGTTTTGCACTCCCTTATGGTACTTGCGGGCTGTCAGGTGCCTGTACAGACAAGTGCAGACCTGATTCTCTACAATGCCGTGATATGGACGGGAAACCCCCGGCAACCTTTTGCATCCGGGATGGCCATCGCGTCTGATACCATCCTCGCAATTGGGGATGCGGAAATCCTGGCTAACTTTCGGGGAACAGCCACGCAAATGTTAGACGCAAAGGGCGGATTCGTTGTCCCGGGATTTATCGATACCCATGTCCATTTTCTGTCGGGCAGCTATGGGCTGTCATCCGTGAAACTTAGGGATGCTTCTACACCCGATGAATTTGCCCGGCGTATTGGCGAACACGCCAAAATCCTGCCGCCTGGCTCCTGGATCCGGGAGGGCGACTGGGACCACCAGCTCTGGGGGGGCGAACTACCCAGAGCCGAATGGATTGATGCTGTTACTCCCAACCATCCGGTATTTGTCACCCGCCTTGACGGTCACATTAGCCTGGCCAATTCGGCTGCCATGAAGGCAGCCGGGATCACCAGTGCCACACAAGATGTAGCAGGCGGAACCATTGACAGGGATGCAGATGGCACACCTACAGGAATTTTGCGTGACAATGCCCAGAATCTGGTTTTTCGTGTAATCCCCGAACCTTCGGATGAACAAAATGACCAGGCATTGACGGAAGGGATGAAATTTATGGCCTCTCAGGGTGTAACTTCCGTCCACAACATGGACATAGCAGATCCTGACATTATCCGGACATACCAGCGTATTCGCGACCGACAGATCACTCGCTTTTACCTGGCAGTCGGATTGCCGTATTGGAGGGAGTTGGCTCATTGGATCGAGAAAAATGGAACGGGCGATAAGTGGCTTAAAACCGGCGTGTTAAAAGGAATGGTAGATGGGGCATTGGGTTCCCATACGGCGGCATTTTTTGAGCCATTTACCGATGCACCAGACGATCGTGGATTTTTTGTAATCCACAAAGACAGCCTGTTCAAATGGACGGTCGATGCTGATAAGGCAGGCTTGCAACTGGCCATTCATGCCATTGGCGACCGGGCTATTCATACATTGCTCAATGCATACGAACATACAGTCGTCGAAAACGGACCAAGGGATCGGCGTTTCCGGCTGGAACATGCACAGCACATTGCACCAGCTGATTTTCCGCGTTTTGCTACACTGGACGTGATTGCGTCCATGCAGCCCTATCATGCCATCGATGATGGCCGCTGGGCCGAATCCGTGATCGGGAAAGCACGTACTGAAACCACCTATGCCTTTAAGTCCCTACTTGCCGAAGGTGCCCGTGTAGCCTTTGGCAGTGACTGGGCGGTGGCACCACCGACTCCGCTTGAAGGAATTTATGCAGCGGTAACCCGGCAAACGCTTGACGGGGCAACGCCAGGTGGCTGGGTACCGGCACAGAAAATCAGCGTGGAAGAAGCACTGAAGGCCTATACCATTGAGGGTGCTTACGCTTCTTTTGAAGAAAACCGAAAAGGTTCACTTGAAACGGGGAAGCTGGCTGATTTTGTGATCCTGAATCAAAATCTATTTGAAATAGACCCGGTAAAAATCCGGGATGTTCAGGTACTCCATACGTTTGTGGGGGGCAAGGAAGTGTACAGGCGAGCAAATTGAATCATGCCTGACTTGGGTATCCCGTTAAATAGCGGATGTTTTCTGGCTCTGATTTTATTTTGCGGGGTTGCCCCATGTGTTTCGACAAAAAGTCCCTCACGAAAAGTAGGAAGTATAACGGAATACATCAATCCGGTATTTTTCAAAATCAGTGGGGGCCCATTCAACGAGCGCATAAAAAAAATTGAGCAATTGTATAAAAAGTGTAAATTTCATTTTTAACAAAACCTGAAATTATATGAGCGAATACATCGCCGAGTTCTTCGGCACGGCACTTTTGATCCTGTTTGGAGCAGGGGTTAATGCAGGGGTCACCCTAAATAAATCGTATGCACAAAATTCGGGTTGGCTGGTGATTTCGCTGGCCTGGGGCCTGGGAGTGACTATGGGCATTTATGCCGTGGGCAGGATTAGCGGTGCCCACCTCAACCCGGCCGTCACCATTGGCCTGGCCGCCTCGGGGGATTTTCCCGTCAATAAAATTCCCGGATACCTGCTGGCCCAGTTTTTCGGGGCATTTGCGGGGGCTTCGCTCGTCTGGTTACATTATCTTCCGCATTGGGGCAAGACGGACAACCCCGCCGGCAAACTGGGTATTTTCAGTACAGGACCTGCCATAGACAATCGTATGGCAAACCTGCTTTCCGAGATCATTGGCACCTTTACGCTGCTATTCGTCATTCAACTGATAGGTGCCAATGAATTTACGCAAGGATTAAACCCAATGGCCGTAGGCGCACTGATTGTGGCGATTGGCTTGTCTCTGGGAGGTACCACGGGCTATGCCATCAACCCGGCACGGGACCTGGGCCCGCGATTCGCCCATTTTCTGTTGCCCATACGAGGCAAGGGAACCTCAAACTGGCACTATGCATGGATTCCACTGGCCGGACCCCTGCTGGGAGGCTTGCAGGGGGCACTTACATACGATGCATTTTTCAGGGGGAATACGGGCCCGCTGTTTGTAGGGGTGACGGGCCTAATCATGTTGATAGTTGTGTTTACCGTAGTGAAACACAACAAATGACCAGCGGACTTTCCCGTTTTATCAGGCTCGGATATGCGTGAGATCATAACGAACGAACATGTGACCGTGTAATTTTGGCCTTTCAAACCAAACGAAGATTTTGCCATGAACGATCAGTGCATTTATTGTGAACGAACCAGCGGGGAAGTTCCCCTGCTTTCCATCGAGTTCAAAGGTCAGCAATTGAAAATTTGCCCTCAGCACTTGCCCATTCTCATACACAACCCGGCCGAACTGATTGGTAAGTTGCCCGGGGCAGAAGGACTGAGCCCTGCCGAACACAGGGATTGATTGTCATCTATGCCAAAGGGCTTGTAGGAAAGTACTGAGGATCATTTTTTACTGACGGGTGTAATATTTTTTCTTTAAAAAGAAAGCAAAACGCACCAGCAATATCAGCGCAGGTACTTCGATCAACGGACCGACTACCCCGGCAAATGCCTGTCCCGAACCAAGCCCAAAGACGGCAATGGCAACGGCAATGGCAAGCTCGAAGTTATTGCCTGCGGCAGTAAAAGAAATGGATGCATTTTTAGCATAGTCGGCACCTAAAAACCGGCTGAGGAGAAATCCTGTCAGGAACATTATGACAAAATAGATCAACAGGGGAATGGCAATCCTGACCACATCCAGGGGGAGCTGAACGATATGCTCCCCTTTCAGTGAAAACATTACCACAATCGTAAAAAGCAGCGATACCAGGGTAATGGGGGAAATGGCGGGTATAAAAGTAGTCGTGTACCATTCCTCCCCTTTTTGCCTGACCAGCCATAACCTGCTTACAAGACCCGCAAGAAACGGTACGCCCAGGTATAGTGCCACGCTCTGTGCAATGGTCGTAATGGAGATGTCTACAATGGCTCCATCAAAACCAAAAAAGGGAGGTAGCTTGGTAATGAACAGCCAGGCATAAAAACTATAGGCAAAAACCTGAAAAAGACTGTTGATGGCAACAAGTCCGGCTCCATATTCACTGCTTCCCCCTGCCAGGTCGTTCCATACGAGCACCATAGCAATACATCGGGCAAGACCAATCAGGATGAGACCAACCATATAGTCCGGATAATCCTGTAAGAAAAGCAAGGCAAGTGCAAACATCAGCACCGGGCCAAACACCCAGTTCAGCACCAGTGAAATGGAAAGTATTTTAATGTTTTTAAATACTCGTGGAAGCAGTTTGTAGTTTACCTTGGCCAGTGGGGGGTACATCATCAGGATGAGTCCAGTGGCGATGGGGATATTGGTGGTCCCACTGCTAAACGAATCAATAAAGGATGAAATGGAAGGAATGAAATAGCCCATGCTCACGCCCACGCCCATGGCTAATGCGATCCAAAGGGTCAGGTTCCGTTCTAAAAAACCAAGTTTTTTCATGTGTATTGTTTTTCAATGGGGATAAATGCGATTACATCCGGGATTGCCCGGAAACATAGCAGCAGGCTTTATTTTGTGGCTGCCGCCTTCATCTTCTCCTGTATCTCCTTCCAGGTTATCAGTATTATGTTATTTTCTTTTAGCAGCCTCTTGGCCTCCTCACTTGTGAAAAAATCAAAGTCACGTTGGCGCCACGCCGAACCAAAATCAGGATGATTGACGGCTACTGCCTGCATTTCTGCATTATCATAGGCCAGGTGCACAATGATCTCCGTGAGGCCCGGCTTTAGATTCTTTAGTATGTCCGAATAATAAGCCGCCCATTGATCTGCGGTTTGTGTGTCTGCCATGTAATATTGATCCACAAAAAAATAATCCTTTCCCGGAATGTCGAGCAATGCGGGTGCTACCGACTTTACCGACTCGTATGGAATGAAAACCGGGATGCCATAATCCCGACCGACCTGTACGTAACTTTTGAAAAATTCCGGACGTTGAAAGAGACTTCCCATGTGGCTGTCGAGATGGGTTGGATTTATCCCAAAAGAAATGGCACGTGCCACCTGTGCCCGTATTTCTTTTTCCACTTCAGCCGGATCGGCTTTTTGTGCCACAAGTTCACTCGACGGATAAAAATAACCATCCGCTCCTATGAGCGAAGGGATTTCGCTGGCTGGCAATACGCCATCCCATCGGTAGTGCTCCCATTCGGACGTGAGCGTCAGGTGCAGGCCAAAGCAAATTTCGGGATGGTGTTGTGCATAGCTGGCTATTTCGGGAAACCACGGACAGGGCACCATGATACTGGCCGAACTGATACCTCCGGCCTCAAAGGCATCCGTGGAGGCCTGGTTGACGGAATGCGCGACTCCCAGGTCATCGGCATGAATGATCAGGAGTTTGGTTTCTTTGGGGTAACCTAGTTTTTCAGCACTGTTTTTTTGCCCCTGTGCACAGGATACGACGTGTAGCGAAAAAACAAGGAATAATAAATTGACGAATTTGTGAAGCGACATGGCCTGTGGGTTTCAGTTTCTTTTCAAAGAAACACCGAAAGGTCGAGATGTCAAAATCCCTTTGTCCGGGAGGCGTATCCGCTACATGCCGCACACGAAATTGGCAATGAGCCTGTCAGGCTCCTTCGGCCTCCACGTGCTGGACTTCAGGCACCATTCTTTTCAGCAGGTTTTCAATCCCCGCTTTCAGCGTGAGAGTCGAACTGGGGCAGCCTGAGCACGAACCTTGTAAAAGCACC
>Ga0224501_10001747_pt1 | contig 16919 bp, 13 predicted proteins | sample SF_Oct11_sed_USG_4_FD_169105 | JGI IMG/M metagenome (GOLD analysis project Ga0224501, IMG submission 169105) | Sediment microbial communities from San Francisco Bay, California, United States - SF_Oct11_sed_USGS_8_1 | ecosystem: Environmental > Aquatic > Marine > Sediment | place: USA... | reverse complement strand
AATAAAACTTGAGTCAAAAATTCGTGCAGTCGCCATTACCACTTTCGAGAAGAATGAGTTTCTCCCGCTCTGATCTTCCTTTCATTGGGTGACAACAAGTCTGATTCGCTGATATATCATTGCCAAGTCCCTCTAGCCCAATTATATTTAGGAATAAATAGGATTACCTAAGGTACAGAGAGGCTCATTGGCTTATTCCTTTGGGCCGATTAAATCGGCCCAAGCAAACTACAGACAACTCCTAGGGCCAATTAGGGCCGATTAAATCGGCCCGGGACGCTGCTAGGGTTAAATTTGGCGTAAAACAAAAAAAATTGTAGCTTTTGCTACCATTTTCCCGAATTAGGATGAAGGAAGTTAATAGGTTGCACTGTTTTTACGCCACTTGATATCGAGGTCAAAGTCACCTAGTTGACTAACCTCACCGTAACCGGGATGTAGCTACTAGTACTGATATAATACTGAGTTACTAGCTGGTACTAGTAGCTAGCAGTTTCAGTCAGGTATTAACAAACTTCATAACCATTAAATGCAGGTGTGCCAGTTATCGAGAGAATGAGAATATCGAATGCATTCTGATTGTAATTGATACTGATTTCGATACTGACCCTTCATGAGCTAATCTTTACCATTTTCGTTCCACAAAATGTAACGAGTAGCGATAATGAATACCGAATCGCATGCAATATTTTCAACCCTGCCTGTAGGTTGTGTTCATGTTTGATATGCGTTGTACAGCTAATCTTGCTATCACAGTGAAGTTCCGTATGAGTGGCAGTCAAATGTAATCGCAGTCGTAAGTGCTTAGTGGAGCAACATGTAGTGAGTGATGATTTGGAATTTAGAATGTAAAAGTAGAGTTTCATTGAAAGTCACTCTCCAGACAAGAAAGTAACAATTACGCATACACCTCTTTATTCATCATTCGGGGTGGTGATTCTTATATGAGGCCTTATCATCATTATTCTGTTCAGTTTAAGGATAATATATACATAATGTTTAGGAAAATGATCTTTTCTTTAACATAAGGCTGTTGGAGGATTGAGGGATGGATTGAAAAGACCCAAATATGTCCAACCCGGGCTTTGATAGTATTTTATTAGACCGGTTATAACTTCATTCTAAAGGCTAACATTCTACCAATCTGCCAACAGGTCCTGATGTAACTCAATCTGCACACTGTCCAATATAATGGCTGAATCCGTGCGTGAAGAGGATGCTACCCAAGATGTTAACAAGTCACGAAGCCCTGTCGTTAGACATATACTGTCCCTCCATGGCATGCTCCATGTTTTACAATTGGTAAGAATCGATTCACCTTAGCGTTCTCCCTTAATTTATCCTATGCTGGTTTTAATGGACAGACTAGCTTTTCTGCCCAATTTTCATTTTGCATTTAACACTGTGTTTTTTTTTACGCAGAAAGTTCAACTCTGCTCTGTTTTGTAGATTGCACTTCTAACAACACTGATCATAGGCCTTGCCAATACCAAAGCGCCGTGGTTATTGAGATCTGGAGGAGCATATGTTCTATTTGATTGCATTTGCTCATTACTGTTCGTGCTCGTTTTTTTCCTCGCGCATTGCTTCACTGGTTACATGGAGAATCCGAAATGGTGCCAAGCAGTAAGTTGAAATATATTGTTTTGCTAGTGTGTTCCTATCTAACGAGCCTTGACGCCCGGGGCTTGATTTAGTGTGATGAGGAATTCATGGTTTGTGAAGAGCTCCATCTCCAAATGAGATTATGATTGGCTCTCAAACTCAGGCTCTCAAGCCTTTGGCCACTCAGTCCATCCTGCCAAGTGATGTATCCAATTGTTATTTTCAGTGCATAATGTGGTACAATGTTTGCATACATTTGTCATTTATGGTTTGGCTAGTCTGCCTGTAGCACTTCGCCATGTCATGCCTGAAAGTATGAGTCCATGATTTTGTATGTCTGTGAAATTCATTAATCTGAAATTGCATTCAGCTTCAGAAGCTGCGGTGCACTGGCGTAGGCTCACACAGTGGAAGTTGACTATGCTCAAAAGGCGTCTCCGCTCTACTGATCACATAGTCCTTGAAGGTGGGGGGGGGGCGATCAACCCTAAGTCATTAAAGGGGTTATAACATGGGCAAAAGTGACTTCACCTGATTGTAGATTCTGAAGCCTACCATGAACAAATGGGCTCAATACCCAGTTCAAATGAAAGCTTACATATAGCCCTATCCAATGCACATACTTAGAGCCATCGACGACGTACTTTTCAGATCGTCGACGCACCAGAATGGGCCTCGAGATAGGAAATTAACACAGCTGTTGGTGTTTGCATTGATTTCTCGGTTTACGCACCGATGTTTGACAAATGCGTTTGCATGTATGTGTATACTAGACTTGTTGTTACACAAGTCTGGATAGAGAAACTGTGCAACAAAAATATAGAAATAGGGTTTCAGAATGCAGTTTTTCACCTCTTGTCAACGAGCGTTAGTGCCATTATTGCACAATTATAGCGACCCGAATGTAACGGCCTCTTTTTAGGGCTAGGAAAAACCGGCAAAGGACTTCTTATAACTTAAGTGTTTTCCAATCTTACGTTCAAATTTAAGTTCTACTCGATGCTACAAGGGGGTGAAGATCACTAGGTCACTAAGTTTTAGTAATTAGACCCCAATTTATTTCTATTTGCGCCATCTGGGCCGTAGTTATTCGAGTGACCGATATTTGGTTTGTGGAAAAAGACCACTCGCTATAGCTGCAATAGATGCGGAGTTGCCTCCCTTTAAGAATGGGGAACACAACTCCGAAAGTACGTCGACAATCGACCGTGTCATAACCCCTTTAAGCCAAACTTTACCTACCACCTGATCAAAAGTGTGTTTTTATACCAATTATGCCGCGTGGAATGTATAAAACATGGTTGAATTTTCAGTATAACAACAAGCCTATCACCAGAGGTGTTGAGTTGTCCTGACCAAATGTATCTAGATAGTAGTTACCTAAGGTTTTACTTAACCTTACAGGAATGAGTTTGTTAAATACAAACGCTGAATTTAATCTCATTCCCAGGTTTCTCCGCAACAAGAGAGGTTGAACCAACCCTTGCCACTTTTAATATAGAGTTTGACCATAACCTTTTACAGGAAACATATGGATATGTGTGCATGGCAATTCTGCATCTTATATCACTAATTGTGTCCATCGCAGCGGGTCAAAAAGATTATCTAGTGAAATCAGCTGATGGACCAGTGTATTTAATGCAAAAAGATACTATACATGGATCAACGGTGAGTTGCCCATTGATATACATTGTACACATTTACATCCACGCAGCCATTTCACAGACCGTCAATAGAAGAGAAAATGTGACGATTTAATTAGTTCGGTTTATATGTGGCTGTTTGTCATTGAGTCCCCTTTGACAATCGACAATCATAAAAAATCGTTTTGTCGACTAAGTTTACGCGTGTGGAGCTAGTCAAATAATGATCGACTCGGTGTTGATCATTTGATGACCGAGACCTGTTGAATATGCAGTGTGTGTTGAGCAACTACCGGACATTAGTCTAATAATGTAACGTTCAGGCTTGCTGTGAAATTTCATACAAATCACATTGAAGTGCTACTTAAGTTTTTAACATGGCCTTATATATTGCTCTCTTTCTGGAGACCTGTTCTCAACTGTACAGGTGGAGTGACAACACCCAAGTGCAGCGTATTGCGTAATCAGATTCCCTGTCAGAGGCTGCTAAGATTTTCATACAGAACCTAATAAGCCTCATCTAATGATAGATATATAAGGAGCATTTGGATTTTTGATCGCAACTAATGAATGGATGGTCTGATTGAGAAATGATCTCACGGGGCCAGGATAACTCAGTTGGTAAAAGCATGGATCTGCAATCAAAGGATTGCAGGTTCGAGCCTCACTGCTGGCACGGTGTTTTTCTGGTATGGGTCTTTAGCAAGCCCACCACTTCACGTTGCTAGCGTGGGTTCGGTTCACCACGGTAAACAAATGGAGGTCCCAACTAGTGGATAATTAGGGTCAAAAATCATTCCACGGTTGTTAAAGATCCACCACTACCTTCTCGATAAAAGCAGCCGAATTTCGGCGGGCGATGTGTAAACTTACTTAGGTTGACTGACTCCCAACCTAGAGCGATGATACTGAACTGCACGCGGTGCTCCTTGCTAAGCCATCACTGGTAAAAAAACAAGTATCCCCGCAACTTTGCCATACGTGAAAAGGGAAGGTGTCATTCTGACACATGTAGACTTCTTTTGGTCAATTTTCAGCAAAATCAGAAAGAAAATTAAACAGCCTATAGTTGTCAATGCTCCAGTGGGCCCCCCCCCTTAATTAGTAAACTCAACTGCAAATGACCAATCACCAACCGCAGACCCCATAAAGACATAAACAATACCGGATACCATCACCTGACCGGTCAATCAAGATCCTTAAGTATCCCTTTAAGTTAAGAAAAAAAGAGATGGAAATCAGTTTCTACCGCGGAGAGCTTTCATTGGTGGCACCAGGGAGTTATCATAGAGGATAACTTTATAATAACACATAACTTTATGGGTGGCATATTTTTTACCAGGTATCGGCAAATAACCTGACCTCGTATAAACCAAGCAAATGTAGGCTGAAATGGTAGCGGAATAGCCATAGCTTAGTAAAAAAGGATAATTCTATGGAAAATCTCATTGGTGAACTCCTAGTTTCTGGTAACGAATAATCCTTTGCGCAGGCAGGCAAAACAACTGGCCATACATGCCTGTAACATTTTATTGCTAGCAATCATTTTGGTGAAAATGTTAATGTCAGAATTTTCTAATTATAGGTTTTTATGGCCTTTGCTGAGTTATTCACATGCCTAACGCTGGCGTTGATATTGAGGATGTACTGTCAAAAAGCATCCAGCTCACAACCTCACGAGGCTAGATTGGGAGAACCAACTAGGATCACTACCACTGGGAGCCAGGCCACTAACTCTCCTCAAGGTGCTCCCAAACCTAGCCGAGATGCACCCTTACCACCGAAATCTAAAAGTTTAAAAACGGACAGTAAAGACAGCAAGGCCCATCCGAAGTAACAGGCATTCCAAAAAAAACAACAACAAAAAGGAGAAAAACCCAGAAAAGTTCAAAACCTGGAATGAAGATGAGCTTGTGCGTTTCACTTGTGATAGAATTACATGTCTCCGGTGCCTCTAGTCCTCTTAACATCCTAGCAAATTGTTTGCATGAATTATTACATCGAAATGGATAATACTCAGTAACTTCTTCTATTGTATGTACTGTACAATAAATTTTCGTTTTCAAAATAGATCAGTGGCACCCTTTACGTCACTGAAGAGATCTGGTTATACGAATCGCTATTTTAAAATTATACAAAGCTTGTATACTATTAGACATATATATATGATGGAGAACAATAGTCAAGATTTTCAGTAATTAGTCCATTCTAGAGAAACAGTTGAGCAAAAATGACAAGGATTATTCTTCCTTGAGAAGAGTTACATCCACATTATCATGCACACCCTGCAGTAGAAGTTCGCCCTCATAGTGAACAATCTTTTTCCTTTTGGCTGCTCTGAGTGTGCCTACTAAAGCTTCAAAAAGGTTGGCACATCGATCATCACTGAACAGGACTCCAAACTTCACTACGTATCTTGAGTTGGCATCTGTAAGAATATGATTTGTTTGATTGATTGACTGATTGGCTTGTTTACTACTTGGCTGCTTGACCAGGTTGCTTAAAGATGACAAATTTACTGCTCATCAAGGTAAATCGGTGAGAACTTTCAGGGCACATCGCTCATGAAAGGCACTAGAATACAGCAGAGTATAGACTATAGTGTTTTGGAGATACAGCAGTGACACATTCGCTGGTTAGAGTAAGAATGATGAACGAATGAAATTGGCTTTGATTTGGGAAGAAATTGTTTCGAGGACATAGTCAAAGAACATCGTATTATAATGGACATAGTCAAAGAACATCGTATTATAATCCATCGTTCAACTCATTTCGTCTTCGTCATTCGGGTCTCATGTTTACAGTTTACCAGACTTACCTTGTGTCCCAAGACGCTTTATTTCCTCAACCAACAGTTTGACCTCGTGAGCAACGTCCATACTGGGCTTAACTTAGTTCGGGTGGTGGGTGAATGGGTAAATGTGTCGCTGGGTACGAGTATAAATGAGTATTGTTCTAGGGAAAGGGAGGAGGGGAAGAGGGATGAAACAAGGAAATGGACCGGACGATTTGTTGTAGTGGACGTGTATCGATATTTCAGTATGACTCATTTCGAATATATACTTCATTATGGTACCACAAAAAACTCTGTGATTCTACGATTTACTTAAAATAACAAAGATATGGTTGTTTTGTCACAAATCGAGAGCAATATATAATTATTAGCCAGCCACGGTAAACCGACAGGTTATAATGCTGAACAAAATCTGTGTCTATCATTACACCAATCACAGATCAGTTCATACAAGCCGCTTCCGTTTTGCGTTTCACCAGGAACTAAACTCCCAAACCACTCTCGAGGCCAAGAAACACCCTCGCCGACTTGTGAGGAGCCGCTATGATTCTGTTGGAGATAAACAACTTCATTGTCGAGGAAACTCTCACACAAAAGTTTGAGAATGTGCTAGCCGGGTAAGTAAATGATGTCAGTCAACTACCGGCTTGAAAGTTGAAACGACATTCAGTGATTCACGTTATCATGATTATCAGTATCACCAACAACAGAAATACTGACTGACTCACCGACTCACTCACTCGTCACTGCTCAGCCAGTGATTGACTGAGCCAGTCAGTCACGGACAGTGGCGGGGACACTCTGTGATTCAGCCAGTAATTTGGCAACTAGCCCAGTCTTTCAGATTCAGATTAACTCAATGATTACAAAAACTTAATTAATTATATCTTCAACTTCAAGTTCATCCCTTCGTTGTCTCAATTTATAATATTGCGCCCCTACTCTGATGATTCAATCAACGATTCATTTCAAATCCAATGGTTTAAATTTACTTAGTAATTACTATAGTATTGGTACTTTAGTTTAGAAATTTAGTGATTGATCTTTGAGTTGACTTGTCTTGAGACTTGGCAGTGGAGAGTGACTGTGAGTGAGAATGAGATTGGATGACAGTCCCTGGGATGGCGACTTTATAAGTGTGGTTGTCTTACTCTTAGTCTTACTTGTCTAAGAGTGGGTGTGGTTACTGACGAACAAAAATTTCTGGGAATAAATCAGTGATGATGCAGCTAGCATAATTTAGGTTGTTCTCAGCTTGAGATCAAACAATTTGTTTGATCTCAGGCCCGAATAATTTGGTAAAAAGAACCAGAGCTTAACTGCTTAGAATTAGATGATGTGATTGTTGCTGAATGATTGGCTGAATAATTATGACTATGGCTGCTTATAGCTAAAAAAGATTTTTACTCCTTCCTTATCCACTATATGTAGGCTTACTCATTCAATCGGCACACTACTATGCTACTAGTACTTGAATACAAAACCTAAGACTGTAAAAGTCGACTCGGTCTTTGATTTGATCTAATCACCGAAGATAATTGAGAGTTTACAGAGTTGCGAACCCCACTACTAATGTATGCCTTGCTCAGTGAGCGGCTCGCACACTTAGTGAAAAACATTGCTCACTTTGGACGGGTAATACTATTAATTCAGTACACAATATGGTTGCAAATATTTGAATATGTTTGGTGTGTTAGTCCGTAATATCAGTGGTTGCCTACAAACTGTGGCAGACTTGATTGAACTAGAAAGAGGAAAATGTATTAGGTACCATCGTATGGAATTTCGTACGAACGTACAGTAACCCGTCTGCATTTGCGCGCCAATGACGTCAACATGGGCCGTTTCCTGTTTACGTATACGGAAACTCAACTTCGCAAACTCTAATGACTGTCCTTTTCTCTTTAGAAACAAGCCAGATGCAGTAAATGTGACTGTCGCAGACTTTGATGGAGTTTTGTATCACATATCCAATCCTGACAACGACAAATCAAAGCTGCGAGTCAGCATTTCGCTCAAATTTTTCAAGGAGCTGCAAGAACACGGCGCAGATGAGGTTAGTTATTTAGAAAGCGCTCAAAATTTCATGGTCCATTATGTCTTCCCCCAACTGACTAGATCAGTGAGCTTTTTACTTATGGTTTGTAAGTGGTTCATGTAGATTTTCTTATTGTAGCTTCTTAACAGGGAGTATGCGGACGTTATGACTGCTACAGAAGATGGTAAGTGATAAACGTCATTGAGAGAAGAACCGGTATAATCGCTAACCATTCATGACCATTCTAGATTGCTCTCATAATTAGGCATATCCTCCTGGAATCTCAGTTAGTCTCATATGACTCTGATGATGAACTTCTGAAAGTCACAATGTCTTGTAGTCAATCAGATGTTTCACATCCTTGTCATCACTGTTTGAGAGCTGCAACAGAGGGCTCACAAATTCCTCATTAACATAGCCTTACATTCATCAATCCAGTCTCCTCGTGCACAGCCGGAGGTTCACCTGTGTCAATACTTGGTGTGTTTTGTTAGAAACGTACAACCAAGCAAACTCCATGAAAATCGTCAAACTCTGGAAAATCACCATACTGCACTTTTTTCTTGTAGGTTACAATGTGAGCCTCCTGTATGATTTGGAAAGCATCCCCAAGGATTATAAGGCAGCTGCCGCCAAGGCAGCACTGCTCAAACGAAACTGCTTTGCTTCCGTGTTTGAGAAGTATTTCAAATTCCAGCGTAATGAAGAGGCTGGAAAGGCCATAGCCGTCATACACTATCGAGACGATGAGACAATGTGAGTAACTAATTTTTTGACAACCAAGTACGCATTGTATGCCCTTGTATGTGAAACAGAAAGCAACAGGGCATGTCATACAACAAGCGTTTATGATTGGGGCGTGTGAATTCTGACGAGAGATCGTGACAGGCTGAATTGTAATAACAGCATGTTCCCGAGCTTTGATGAGACTGATAAGGTTTGATTCCCATGGCCCTTGTGGCATCTTGCTCCGCCATCTCGAGCATCTTAACAAAACATCCTGTATATGAAATACTACTAGTCATAATCGCTCTGTTCTGCAACCGCAATGAAATTCGCTAACTCACTGTAAATCTGTTTTGTGCAGCCAGAAAGATCCAGTATAACTCTTACATTTGTGTCGGTATATTTTTCTAGGTATGTTAGGGCTCAACAAGACAGAGTGACTGTTATATTCAGCACTGTGTTCAAAGATGATGATGATGTTGTTATTGGAAAAGTTTTCATGCAGGTCAGTTCTCATCAGTTTTCGTTTTGCTCAGTGGTGCTGTTTGAAAATTTCTCGAATATTTATCTTTGGGTTTTGAAATGGTTTTTTCCTTTACCCATCATTACTACATGACTACTTAACATGGAGCACAGGAGCTAGGAATTGGTTGTGAGGCACTCATACTCGCAACAAGATAGTTTACTATTTTCCATAGGAATTCAAGGAAGGCAGAAGGAAGTACCAGCAGGCTCCCCAAGTGCTGTTCAGTCATAAAGAGCCACCGCGCGAGCTCGCTGGCACAGATGCAGCAGTGGGTGATAACATTGGCTATATAACATTTGGTAAGTGCAAAAACGAATGGAGAGGAGGAGGCCGCTCCAGGTCGTTACAAGTCCATTGAAAGAATATGCGGAGTGTGGGGCAAGACAGCTTCTAATGCCCGTAGGTCCTCCCCCATGATCAACAAGGTCATGCGTCTTGACCATACATGCGGCTACATCTATTAAACAGCTTGCCTCACTTAGATGAAAATATCAGCTAATGTCTAGTTGATAAAAAGGAAACTTTCGTTTTCAGTCCTTTTTCCACGACATGTGAGTGAGCAAGCCCAGGATAACACCATCAACCTGATACACACTCTACGAAACTATCTCCACTATCACATCAAATGCTCCAAGGTGAGTCTAGCTGCGTCATTTCCGAAGCAGCGGTAATGCCACCATCATGTGAAACCCTTCTCGTCTATTTTAGCCTACTGGCTTGAAAATATGGAAATAGCCTGCTCCTGATGAGAGCAAAACTTTCAAAACTTTATACTTGCTCCATGTTTTTTATTTTAAGTTAAAGAGTACTCCGAATTGCATTAATTCCTTTTCAAATAGGGCACTGAAAGCATGAGCACAAAAATCATCAAATGAACTGTAGGCTGTAGCCGTTTTAAATTTTGTGTAGTATGTCATCTTTGGTAATTTGGCCCAAAAAGATCACAAGTGCACTGTATTTGTAGTGAGCAGGCATATGAATACTTTGTTAAAGGGGTTATGACATGGGCAGAAGTGAGTTCACTTGTTTGTAGATTCTGAAGCCTACCATGAACAAATTGGCCCAATACCCAGTTCAAATGGAATCTTAGATATAGCTCCATCCAATGCGCATACTTAGAGCCCTCGGCAACACACTTTTCAGACTGCCGACGCACCAGAATTGGCCTCGAGATAGGAAATTAACACAGAGCTGTTTGTGTTTGCTTTGATTTCGCGGCTTATGCGCTGATGTTTGGAAAATCCTCTTGCAGGTGCACACTGGACTTGTAGTTACACAAGTCTATATAGAGAAATGTTCAACAAAAATATAGGAATAGGGTTTCAGAGTGCAGTTCTCACCTCTGTCAGCGAGCATTAGTGCCATTATAGCAAAATGATAGAGATCCGAACGCAAAGGCCTCTATTTAGGGCTAGGGAAAACCGGCAAACGTTCAAATTTAAGTTCTACTCGATGTTATAAGGGGGTGAAGATCACTAGGTTACTAAGTTATAGTAATTAGATCCCATTTTATTTCTATTTGGACCGTAGTTATTCGATAGTCGGTTTGTGGAAAAAGACCACTCGCTATCGCGGTGATGAATGCGGAGTTGCCTCCCTTTAAGAATGGGGAACACAACTCCGAAAATGCGTCGGCCATCAACCGTGTCATAACCCCTTTAAGTTTTCTCCAATCGTACGTTCAATTTTAAATTCTATTCGATGTTATAAGGGGGTGAAGATCACTAGGTGACTAGGCTTGAGTAATTAGATCCCATTTTATTTCTATTTGGACCATTTAAGCCGTAGTCATACGAGTGACCGATATCCGGTTTGTGGAAAAAGACCACTCCCTATCGCTGCAATGAATGCGGAGTTGCCTCCCTTTAAGAATGGGAACACAACTCCAAAAGTGCGTCTATCATCGACGCTGTCATAACCCCTTTAATTCTCGTTGCGTCCATATCAAAATCATAGTTTTTCTTTGACCGAGGAAATAATATGTTAAAATGTTTTAGGCTTACATTCATCAATGTATGAGGGCAAAAACAACAGACTTCCTTAAGGTGTTGAACAGAGCCAGACCAGAACTACCCAAGACAGAGAAGAAAACATTCAGTGGACGAACCATGGTTCAGCAGTGAAGACACAAATAATCGTATGGATACATACAGTAGATAAATGGATAGCTGGGCAAGCATTCCATCCACGCTCAGTTTACATAGCAACTGGATCAAATTGTGTTCCAATAAAGATGGTTGATTCAGCACTATGTAAGCGCGCTGCCTTACTTAGACAGTCCATTGGAAAAATCTTATAAGCACACAATTGATTTGTATGGGTATTGATACTCTTTTTTTATTTGAATAAATTGAATAAATTATATCTATCAATATTTCCTCTAATATAATCGTTGCCATCTATGCCGTCATGGCCAACAGCACCGAGGACCATTACTCCATACCTTCCGTTCCTAATACCAGCTTACAATTGCCAAGACATACAGCTCAGGTATTCAAAAACCTTAATACAACCACCCAGCAATCTATTATAATGGGAAATTACTGTTTTTGAGAAACTTTTTATTCACATCCGCCAGTATCGTAGCAAACTTAATTTTGCTTGTATTTGTCATGGAGTGATATAGTTTATTGTAGCTTTCTGATTCACTGATGACTCTACTAGGCCGAGCAGCTCGATCCGATCCATTGGTTCGCGGAGACATCACTGGTCGAACATGGAGACCGTCTACAAAACCACATCATGAGGATCAGTCCTGTTATCATTGTTAGTGTGGTTGCACCTTTATGCTATGTGACATGAGTAAAAGACTCCTTTTGTACTAACCAATACAGTTCTTGGGAACTTGCTACAAAGCTTTATCAGTATACAAGAGAGCATCGCTGTCTTCATATCGCTTTATTACTTGAAAACGATGGTACTGCCAGACTACCCAGTTTCTGGTCGACTATGCTATCTACGAACCCAGACAGTCTAGGCTGATTTTCATGAGGAGGATTGTCCGGTTAGGAGAAAGCAGTCAGTTGACAGCACCTGTTTACCTTTGTCCATACGGTCAGTTTCCTCTTCAATTTTAGGTGCATTCTGAGAGGACACTAACTGATCTGGTCAAATTGGTCAAATCTATGTAGTCTGAAACTTTATTTTCAGTCTGATATCCTGGCAGTGAGACGGTTGGGCCATTTATTCTATCAGAAACTTTGCTAGTCTGCAAGCACTATAGCTGAAGACACTATGCTTGGCTTTTGGTTACTTACCGAGTCTAGGTCTGCCCCTTTTTCTCTTGAGCTCAGGTTCGCCTTCTGATTTCAATCCCGGTTTTATTTCAGGTTTACGATCAGCCGCCCGTAGATGCGTCGCACTGGCTCTTCTTTTAGTCTAAAACAACAAAGTGAAAGCGTCATGCTATCTGTACTCAAAATGTACCTGATCTCATGCATCATAACTATGGCTGGTGACACACTTACTGTGGCGGCTTGTTTCGCCAGTTTGAAGCTGGAGAGTTGCAAGGAGCTGTGATAGTACAGACTGTTCATTGCTGAGATTCTCCTCGGCCGCCTTTTCTCATTATCCGCCTTTACATTGGCAATGCTGATTAGACTATTGTCCCGTTCGCGCTCATCTGTTACGATAAGGATCAAAGTTGACAACTGGACTGTACAAAATAGGACACCAGGATTGGTTTTCTCTGTCCATACCAACACGCTTGACATGAGTATGTGTGTGTAATGAAACATATTACAATGTTTTCTGATAGTTATCAATGTGATTAAAACAGGAGTATCAATGAAGTGGTAGCATACTTCATCTGGGCAGGGATTCATAATGAATGCAGTAAGCACCAAATTTATACAGTTTTCTACTTCGGCCATCCAATGGTAAATATTTTGAATTAAGGGTCACTGGGAACTGACCTTTACTCGCCTGAATGGCAGCCTTTTCGAATTTGTGTCCGCAAGGACAAGTCTTACATGCAACTGGAATCTAAAAAGATAGGCATGGGTAAGCAAGGTTTTACAAGGATTTCCGTATTGTCGTTAACACAACAGTGGTTCCATACACGGTATGGTCCATTTGCCCGGCGGAGTAATCACTGGGAATAAAGGGAAGGTACGGAGAGCAACTTTCTGATTTCACAATTTGTTGAAACATTTGACTTACATTTTTTAGTCATCACACTTTTCACGCCGACCAGGCAACTCAAATTAAGTCTTCAGGAATAGGTAACTGTACTGATAGTTCATTCATGCTGTTCAATGTGTATTAAAATATCTCAAACACTGAAATAAATTTGCACAATATTTAGTTGGGATAATTTTTGGTATGAAGATGGGCATGGAATTAACACTGAATGTGACTCGGCCAATCACTGATTCAGTGAGTGAGTGACAGTCAGTGACAGTCACTCACTCATCATCACTCAGTCACACGTTACAGCTACACTCCGCGCTACTTACAGTGACATTCACACTTACACTGCAACCTGTGACTGCGAGTTACAACTTCAGTGAGTCACACTGACTGAGTAGCCATTGACTGACTGGGTGGGTCAAGTTGGGGAATGAATGAGTAAGCGAATGCATGCGTGAGTGACTGTGAGCCTTTCTGTAAGCTGCCTACCATTGTAAGTCACTAACTACTAAGTGTGACTGACTCGTCACTCACTCCAGTGACAGTTGAGTTATGTCGCTGCACACTCTGTGACCGTGAGTGTGAATTTTACTTTGAAAGTTTGAGTTTGACTCGACTGACTCTGAGTCTGAGTAGTGAATTACTGACTAAGAGTAAGATTTAGAAATAGAAGTTAGTACATAGTTACTAACTAACTTACTCAAGTTAAGTAAGTTACTACTCTACTGACGTGAGTAGCGGACTGACCTGACTGGGTTACACAAAGAATAGATTCAACTAGTCTAGAGTAGAGAGTTAGACTTACTCACTTACTTACTGGGTAACCTGCTCTAACTAACTTAGTATACTTTATATAACCAGTAACTTAAAAGTTAGATTAGACTCAGTCAGTCAGTCAGTCAGTCAGTCAGTCAGTCAGTCAGTCAGTCAGTCACTACTCTACCCTATTGACTACTCACCATATCCTTGCAGTTGGGACATGATTTAGAAACCATAGCTGTTCACCTGTACCCTTACGGACTACACTCTGCAGATGATTGTGTCCTGTGACTACACTATCAACTATACCACCCTATATACCCCACAGTCATAAAGATCGGAACAGTACAGCGCACCTGGCTCAAAGAATAAAAGATTATAATCTTTGCCTAGCTTTGATGAGCGGAAATGTAATAAAGCCCTGGAAGTCTACAAACTTCCTGCTGGGGCTCAAAAATACCAGCCAAGGTACGTACATCCTGACCGCGTACTATACAATACCATGTCTATAGACATAGTCTTGAGTGTAGACAGTGCAAAAGTTCCCAGTCTAATATAATATCTCACTATCCGGCGGAACCGTTCCACTCTCTGCACCCACACAAGATACCAGTGTCACCAAACCCAGATATTCATTGTTGGTAACTTGAACGCACCTGAGACGTCAGGTTCGCACTCGCAGGTACAGTAACTGACTACTGAGTAAGTACCAAGTTACTCGGTAAGACTAAGACCAAGACAAGAGACAGTTCAAGAGTACAGTGTAACGTACTAACTGCAAGTGTAACTCACTAACGTAACTGGAGTGTAAGTGTAACTCTAACGTCTGTGACTGTGAGCCACCGACCGAGTGTGAATCAAATTCAAACGAGTAACTTGCCATATAACTTACTACAGAGCCCGTATGAGAAATGATGATGAAATGCGCAGCGAACATTCAATTATGACCATAGCCCAGGTTCGAATCCGTGTCAGGACAAACTTTGTTTTGGTTCTGTGATATGAAATGTCAAGCCATTTCAACAAGTTAAGTCAATGATGTCGGCCTCTGAAGTTAAAAACCTGAAGCCGATCTAACGTGTTGCTATGAAATCGCTGGATGCTGTGCTTGCACTCATCTTGCGCGCAATTTCCTGCTAATTCCAACTATAGTTGTAACTCTTTGATTGGACGATTACAACCTGAGATGTTGTGATTTGAAAATCAGTTGATACGCTGAAATCGCCATCACCCCGCCGACCAATTTGATATGAAATTGCGTGACAACCCAGAGCCCTTTTTACTTGACATTGAAGTGCCTACTTCAAGTAAGTGTAACAACACTCACACAGTCAGACACGGTCAGTGAGCCACAATGAGACTGACTCCGGGTGTGTAACTTGCAGTGTAAGCCTATACCCAGGCTGGGAGACGTACTACTATCTTCGGCATACTCCGTAATTCATTGGCATTGCACGGAGGGAGCGAGACTGAGATTAGACTAGTTGTAGCTAATTATCATAAGAAGGTTTTGTAGGTTTTTCACCTATCTGCAAGGGTTTTGGGCTTCTGAATGGGCTAGAATTCAAATGACCGTCATTGACATGTACAATATTTACATGTAATTGTCGCAAATTAGTAAATTACAAGTTTGCAACTCCTCGGTGGGTAGAAGTGTATTGAATGATGTCATTCATCTTTATTTCTATTTTAGGATACCGAGTACAGCTACAATATGACGTCTGCCAGTCAGGTGTTCCTGTTTGTTCCCAATCTAATAGGCAAGTGATCAAATTTCTCTCCTACTCTTACTAGATCTGTAAGAATTCATTGAGTTTCTCACCTCATTCCAACTAAGGTTGCTCAAAGTGGGCTGAATCGCCGTGTAAAATAAATCATGTCAAAGCTTCTTGTATCAAGTACTATAATGTCAATATCGTATGGGTATTAGGTAGAATTTGTGATTCCGTTCCTAGACTTTTGGCCCAATAGAGGATATTGTCTGGTTCTATTATACTGTATATTCTTGTCACCCACTACTGACTCCTTTGCAATTGTAGGCTATGCGAGGATCATTCTTGCCATTATTTCCTTTTACTTCATGCCCACAGACTATGTAACAGCATCTTGGTGCTACATAATCAGTGCTCTATTGGATGCTCTCGATGGACACGCCGCTCGCTATTTGGGACAGAGTAAGTCGTATTACAAGTACAACCCAAGTATTGTCACAAGTTGCTGTTAAGCTTTCTGCACCACCTGTCCCATACAGTTCGTCAGTGTAAAGGTGCTTTTATAGTCACATTGCGTCCAGACCTCGAACCAGACGCCTGATGGATCGGAGCATCCGATGTGGTGTTATACTTTACGACGCCCCATTGCGGATCGCTTGTGAGCTAATAAATGGTACCCAAGCTCTGTTTCCGGAACCTGGAACTATTTTCAATCATTATTTCAAAAGAAAGTTGATCCGCTCTGGAGTTCTTTCACTGCAATTTGCCTCTATTCTCAGTGCAACTTTGTGTTGATTTTTGAGTGCATACTGAAGCGAAATCAAATAAATTAAAGCTTTCAACGGTCTTAGTACGAAGCCAAGGCAAGTGCTCGAACATCCGAGGCAGATCAGACGAGGCTTTTATAGTCACATTTTGGGGCAAGTGGGGCGGACATCTATTCCAAGCGTCTGATCCAAGGCGGACCTGACGCAGTGTGACTATA
>Ga0224501_10001746_pt1 | contig 16925 bp, 20 predicted proteins | sample SF_Oct11_sed_USG_4_FD_169105 | JGI IMG/M metagenome (GOLD analysis project Ga0224501, IMG submission 169105) | Sediment microbial communities from San Francisco Bay, California, United States - SF_Oct11_sed_USGS_8_1 | ecosystem: Environmental > Aquatic > Marine > Sediment | place: USA... | reverse complement strand
AGAGCCTGCAATCTATGATTACAGGGGAAAATTCTTTACACTCAAAAATGTTTGTAGTCCTCCCTGTGTTCAGAAACCCCATCCTCCAATATGGGTCGGAGGAGCCTCCGATGCCGCCCTTAGGAGGACCGCACAGTACGGAAATGAGTGGGCACCCGGATGGAACTTCCCGGGATTGGCAGGCGCTCCAAGTGTGGGAGTAAAAGAGGGATGGACCTGGGAATATGGCATGGAGAAATTGAAGGAATACTGCAAGAAATTTGGCAGGGAACTCGTGCTTGGAAGAAAACCAAAAGGACCAAAGGAGGTCGGATTAAACCAGAGGGTCAACGTTAACATCAACCCAGACAAGGAAAAAGCCGTAGAAGAGGTGCGACACTTCTGGGTGGATGTTAGGCAAGGACGTACTCAAGGAGGCGGTTCTTTAGAAATGAAATTGAAATACGCGGCCGTTGGAAATGCGGAGGACGTGATCGAGAAGCTTGAAGAGGTTTACAAAACTGGAGCCTACTTGATAACGCTTTATCCTCTGACTACGGATTCAAAATCTCAGTGGGAAAGGGTAGAGAAGGAAGTACTTCCGAGTTTATAAATTTAAAATTTTTTGTGCAGACCGAGCAATTATTGCGCAGAAATTGAATTATTTTGCAAAGCCACAGCAAAGGAAAGGTTGAAAAGGCAGTAAAGAATTAGAATAACGGAAAGTTTCAAGGGGAGAAGAGTGAAGTACATCGTCATAGTCGGGGACGGGATGGCAGACTACCCTCTCGAAAAGCTGGGTGGTAAGACACCTTTAGAGGTCGCCGACAAGCCGAACATGGACTCTATCGCATTCAAAGGAAAAATGGGAATTTTAAAAACAGTCCCCGATGGCATGGTTCCAGGTTCAGATGTGGCGAATCTCTCCATTTTGGGCTACGACCCTAGGAAGTATTACACCGGAAGAGGACCCTTGGAAGCAGGCAGTATGGGGGTTAAGCTCGGGGACGAGGATACCGCTTTTAGGTGTAATTTAATCACCGAGAAAGACGGAAGGATTTTCGATTATTCTGCTGGGCATATTTCTACCGAGGAAGCCAGAGAATTAATCGAAGAAATGAAAAAATTCAAACTTGGGGAGTTTTACGCAGGTGTTAGCTATAGGCATCTATTTGTTATGAGGAACTGCAACCCGAAAATCCAAACTACCCCCCCACATGACATCGGTGGAAAGCCCATTTCAGATCACTTGATAAAACCCCGGGACAGCGAAATAGCGCAGAAGCTTAACCAGTTCATGATGGCGTCCAAGGATGCTCTCTCGAAGCATCTAGTAAATATCGCGAGGGTTAAACAGGGCAAAAACCCAGCGAATATGATATGGTTATGGAGCAATGGAAAAAAGCCAAAACTGGAGAAAATAAAAGAGAAATATGGGCTCAGCGCAGCGATGATTTCTGCGGTCCCACTGATAAACGGCATCGGAGTTTACACCGGGATGGAAATCGTCAACGTGCCCGGCGCAACTGGTTATTACGACACAAATTACGAAGGAAAAGCGGAGTATGCGCTCAATGCAATCGAGAGCAACGACTTCGTTTACGTACATGTGGAGGCACCGGACGAGGCCGGGCATGGGGGAGACTTAGAGATGAAAATAAAGGCCATAGAAGATTTGGACAAGAGATTAGTGGGCAGGATTTTGGATGGGGCAGAGGAATGCAAAATAGCTATATTACCAGATCATCCGACTCCCATCAAAATCCGAATGCACGTCTCTGACCCCATTCCATTCGCGATTTATGCGCCTCACTTAAGTGGGGATAAGCTCAGATTTGACGAATCTTCAGCTAAAATGGGCTCGCTAGGGTTCATCGTTGGGGAGGAGTTCATGAGGTTGCTCCTCACCATCTAGAACGGAGCGTCAACCGTCTTTCAGGACTTGCTTTTTATCGCTTCTGATATCGCCTCAGCCATTTCCCTCGTACCCACAGCTGAGGGATCACGGGGGTCCTCCTTCATGTCGTAGGTTACGTACTTGCCATCAGCGATTACCTTGGCTACGGCGCCTTCCAGTTTTTGCGCAGCGCTTTCTTCTCCCAAATAGCGCAACATCATTACCCCTGAAAGAATCGCGGCCGTAGGATTCACCTTGTTTAATCCAGCATATTTAGGGGCGCTACCATGCGTCGGTTCAAAAACAGCTATTTTATCACCGATGTTTCCTCCGGGTGCAACACCCAGCCCACCAACCAAGCCAGCACAAAGATCAGAAATTATATCTCCGTACAAATTTGGTGCCACTATCACATCGTATAATGTAGGCTTCTGCACGAGCTGCATGCACATGTTGTCAACAATCCGATCTGCGAATGCTATCTCGGGAAACTCCTGCGCTACCTTGTGAGCAGCCTCCAGAAAAATGCCATCCGAATATTTCATTATGTTAGCTTTGTGCACTGCTGTAACTTTTTTACGCCCATTTTTCCGTGCGTATGTGAAAGCGAAACGCACGATCCGCTCGGAAGCAAAGCGAGAAATCGGTTTTAAACTTATCCCCGCGTCATGCCTTATTTCTACTTTTTTCTTTTCTCTCACAAACTCGGTAAATTCCTCCGTTTCTGAAAGTCCCTCAGCAAATTCTATCCCCGCGTAGAGGTCTTCAGTGTTCTCCCTCACGACTACGAGGTCGATGTTAGCATACTTTGAGCGCACCCCCGGATACCACTTACAAGGCCTCAGGCATGCGTACAAATCGAGCGCCTTCCTCATGGCTACATTGACGCTGCGGAATCCAGAGCCTACAGGCGTGGTTATCGGTCCTTTCAGGGCAACTTTATTCTTACGGATAGACTGGAGGACTTCTTCAGGCAGAGGGGTACCATACTTTTCTATGACCCCTGCCCCCGCTTCCATCTCTTCCCATTGGATTGGCGTACCTGTGGCCTTGATGCACTTTTTCGCCGCGTCAATTACCTCTGGGCCTACCCCGTCACCAGGGATTAAAGTGACTGTATGCATGCGATGCCCCTATTCTATTTTAAAGCCGGCCTTCTGCGCGTACTGCTTGAATTCATCGTCTCTTATCGGATATCTCCTCTCTCCTGTGACGAATTTATTTTTAAGAAGTTCTACAATCTCTGCTAGCCTAGGATCGTCTTCATCAATTTTTTGGCCCGTCAATTCCTCCAGTTTGAGTCTTACGCCATGTTTTCCTGATCTCTTCCCGACCACTATCGTTCGCTTCTGGCCGACAAGTTCCGGCGGAAATGGCTCGTATGTCAGCGGCAGAGCCATCAGCCCATGGATGTGTATCCCCGACTCGTGGGCGAATGCGGCATCACCAACTATCGCCTTGTTCAGGGGCAGTTGATACTTGAGAGATGAGGCGAGAAAAGTTGCCAGCTCCCGCAAGGGCTGCAGGTTCCACTTCTTGATATCGTAGTGCATGTAGCAGTTCAGAATGATTTTCTCGGTCTCAGCATTTCCAGCTCGATCCCCAATACCAAGGAAAGTGGTGCTCGCGTACACTTTGTTAAACAAACCAGACGCTGCCCTGATCGCAGCCATCGTGTTCTCGACCGCGTTGCCAAAGTCATCGTGCGCGTGTATTTCCACGTTTGGAATCTTTGTATCCTCCTTTATTTGCCGAATCTTGGCTGGGATTCCATTCGGCAGAGAGGCAGATGGATCGGATAGACCGCATCCGATGGTATCGCATATCCGGTAAACACTCGCCCCAGCGTCGGCCACGGCATTTATGAAGGCCCTCTCGAACTTCCAATCTGCTCGGGTGCTGTCCTCGCCATGGACGAAGACCGTGAGTCCATGTTCGACTGCGTATGCTACGGTGTCGACCACTCGTTCGATGAGCTCCTGAAGCGATTTGTCGGTCCACTTCTCGAAGTGTATGTATGAGACCGGGTGAGAAACACCAACTTGCTTGAAGTCGAACTTCAGCGCCAGGTCGATATCAGCCCTAGTCGCCCTGCACCAAGCAGCCAGCATTTTTTCGAGCCCCTCATCCTGCATGAGCTTTATCGCCTCCTGGTCAGAATTGGTATAGGTGAGCACCTCGAGTCTTTCCACGCCTGTATCCCTAAGCATGCATGCTATGCGACATGTATCGGCGGAACGCGGGCTAACGAGTCCCGCCATCTGCAACCCCTCCCGCAAGGTGGTGTCATCTATAATCACATCGAGATTGAGTGGGTGCGGTTTGTATACTATTTTTCTGAGCTTTTCCCACCTCTCAGGGTCGAACTCCAGTGGGGAGAAATCTCTTATTTTCCCCAACTGTTCCCTTTTGGCCTTTTCCATCTCGTCGAAATTCATGTTTAACCCTGCTTTTTTGGATTTTTACATATATAAAGCTTTTCTTTACATAAGTAAAGTACTAAAAATTTGGGAGTTATAAGCGTCTAGCGAACCCCAGACCTCCAACGTGAATCATTCCCGGGCGTCCAAGTTGTCCTTCTATTTCAAATTTGACACCGATGATTTGTTCGACGAGCGAGATGTTTGTGAGAGTATGAGAGGTCAGTTCGGTGCTAGTTATTTCTGAACTGCCATCTGCGAGCGCCATATACGGGATGAGCTGATCAGTAAGATAGCGGTCCACCACGCAACCAGTATCCAGCTGCCTAGCTAAGCTCTCAGCTGCCTCCCGACCCACCTGCTCGGCTGGTTTCCCAGGCCCCCCCAAGGAACTGGCTCCCAAGATTGCGCCGCGTTCTGTCTCAGCCCACAGCACGATCCCAGCTCCGGGACCGAGGTGAGGATCACGCGCCGGCTCGTAGGATTCTGCTTTGATGTCGACCGTGGAGTAGCCAGCTTTGATCAGCACCATGCTTGCTGCGTGAGCCATGCGAGTTGCGATGTGGGACGGTAAGCGAACGCAGTGAGCTACGCCAGCGATGCGAACCACCTTCCCAGGCTCTGTTAACTTGAGCGCTTGCAGCTTTTCGGCGGGTTCGATGTGGGCGCGCACGATCCCTCCACCTCGTGGATAGTGGCCCCTGCGAACGCATTCAGCTTCACCTTGATAGCCCATCTTACGCAACATGGGCAGGGTGACATTTTTTAGAAAGTCGATAGGTGGTGCGAGTGGGTTGTCAGTCCCGCCGGTGATTTCAACCTCCACAGGCTTGCGCGCAAAAGCTGCGGCTGGCATCAGGATTTGCAGAATTAGTGTGGTGCTGCCCGCGGTTCCTATGTCGACGCGATATCTGCCCCCCTCTATAGTACTGGGCTCAAATTTGAGTTCCTTCGAGTGAAGTCCCAGCCCTTCAACTCGAGCATTTGTGAGTTCAGCGAGAGCTTTGACGCCGTGCATGTGTTGGGGCTGGAGTCCTGGCTTGGTTCGCTTGGCGCGAACATTGAAAATGTGAATAGAGCGTTGACTCACCGCGCTCAGCGCTAGAGCGGTGCGGAGTACTGCTCCTCCACCCTCGCCTATTGAACTATCAACCTCGATCATCATCAGAAGTTAGGTCCTCCAAATATAAGAATTGAAAATGATAATTGTTCGATGTCAGAATTTCAATCCCGCGTCCTGAAGTTGGTCTCGATGGTCCCAAGAGGTAAGGTGACGACTTACAAGGAGCTAGCCCTAGCCATAGGCAGACCCCGTGCATGCAGGGCGGTGGGAAATGCTTTGGCGAGAAACCCTAATCCAGTAATAATTCCTTGTCATCGCGTGGTTAGGTCGGATGGTAAAATTGGAGGTTACAAATTCGGTGAAAGGAAGAAGGCGAAACTGCTCTTAATGGAGGGGGTCATGATTAAAAATGGAAAAGTCGATCCCCAAAATTTTCTTACAAAACTACCAAGTCCTGTACGCCATTGTCGAGGAAATTGATGTTACGTGTGTTCAGGCCGATAACTGATAATACCTAAATTTTTGTTTTACCGACGTACCTGTAGATGCGGCTCGGCTTTCCCCTACCGCCGAGCCCGTTCGCCGCGAGTTTCGTCTCCTCGGTCGACTGTACCAACCCTTGCTCAACCAATTTCTTGACCGTGCGCCAAATAGTAATTTTTGACGCTTTTATCAACTTCATGAGTTCGGGGATCGTAAACTTTCCCAGCTTCATTATATGTCCCACTATCTCCACATCTCTTACTGTCATGTCGTGCAGACCGTGCTCCAACAACGTTGATGTTGCGCTACCCCGCATCTCTTGGTACCCCGCCCAAACAGCAAAGACCATAACCCCCATCGCGATACCGATGCCCGTTGCGATTGGCCAGGCATTGATCGGATTTGTCTCAGTAGTCGTCGTGCTGGAAACCGTAACCGGTTCCCCGGTTGCTTGTGCTTGTTCATAGGCGTTTGTCGGCACGCTTATCTTAGATACCGGGGGGCTAAACCCTTCAGATGCTGGAAGCCTGTTTTCCGAATCAGGGGCACGGCCACCACGGTACTTTAGAATCACCTTGTTTGCAAAAAGTTCTGCATTCTCTACATCATATCGTACATCGTCTATGGATACCTGTTGTCCAAAGTTCTCGATAATTACAGTTTGGGTTGAGGTGATGACGTATCCTTCACCATAGAAATGGTCAAGGACAACGTAGGACGTTATAGTAGCCACTCCCAGCACTACCAAAGCCATCATCACGCCGAAGAAACGGCCGCGCATACCCGGCACCGCATAAAGTATCGTTTTTGAAACTTAATAAATTATGTTTCTTTTATGAAACTTAATTTAAATTCGAGATTTGACCATTTTTAATTGGTGAAACAAATTGAAACACCGAATTTTGCCCGCGTGGGGACGATATTTAGTTGAGGAAAAAAGAGCTGAATTGCCGTTAGTGACGATTATCCTGATTGCGGCTACTCTCGTAACTTTGGCTACTCCAATTTTCATCGCCACGCTGGAACCGGGCCAAATTTCTGGATATCAACTAAAAAAATTTTCATCTTATGGCGAACTGGAATATTTTGTGAGGACCAATGTTAGCAATTACGTATATTACGAATCTTTTCTTGATCGAAATGTTTTTCGAAATGTTTTTATACCGCTTCCAGCATCAAGCAAAAGTTATGGTCGTGGCGACGAAACTGGGGTAGACTATTCCACAACAAATATCCAAGTAGAAGGGGTCGATGAAGCGGACATCGTGAAAAGCGATGGAAAATACATTTATGTCGTTTCCGGGAACAAGGTGGTCATCATCGACGCATACCCCGCCGAAGGTGCTAGAATCCTTTCTGAAATAGAGACTAACGAGAGTCCGATCGAGCTGTTCATAAATGGAGACAAACTTGTCATGTTGGGTTGGGCTTTTGTCAAAGTTTACGATGTTTCAAATAGGGAGAATCCTTTACTAACGAGAGATGTTTCTTTCGATGGTCAATATTTCGATTCGAGAATGGTGGGGAGCCACGTTTATGTAATAATAAATTCACCAGCGCTTTATGATAATAAAATAATTCTGCCCCACATTTCTTCCAATGGCAATACCAAAACAGTCCCAGCGACTGAAATTTACTATTTTGAAAATACTCACGATTATTCGTACGGGTTCACGACTGTAATGGCGATAAATGCGCAAGATGATGGGGAAGATGTAACAAGCGAAACGTTCCTCATCGGCGCAACCCAGAACATTTTCGTTTCCTCAAACAACATTTACGTAACCTACACAGATTACTGGGTATATCCGCTGATAGAGCGGTCAAACGAAACAAGCGACCCGGAGACGGAAACAACAATTATTCACAAAATATCTATAGCTGATGGAACAATCGAGTACAAATCACAGGGAGAGGTTCCGGGGCAAGTCTTGAATCAATTTTCCATGGACGAATACCAGGGATATTTCAGGATAGCGACGACGACCGGATGGATGGGCCAGAACAACGTTTACGTTCTTGACGGGAATCTCGACATCGTCGGAAGTTTGGAGGGGCTAGCTCCTGGTGAGCGGATTTATTCCGCAAGATTCATTGGTAGTAGGGTGTACCTAGTAACTTTCGAAAAAGTTGACCCTCTGTTTGTGATAGATCTGGAGGATCCAAGCAATCCAAGGGTTCTTGGCGAGTTGAAAATACCGGGATACTCCGATTATCTGCACCCCTACGATGAAACTCATTTGATTGGCGTGGGCAAGGACGCCGTGGACATGGGATCTTTCGCGTGGTATCAAGGCGTAAAGATAGCCCTCTTCGACGTGAGCGACCCAGAAAACCCAATAGAAATATCGAAATACATGATAGGTGACAGAGGAACCGATTCCTACGCCTTGCAAGATCACAAGGCATTTTTGTTCAGCAGGCAACAAAATCTCCTCGTGCTGCCCATCTTGCTCGCGGAAATAAACGAAGAGAGTTATCCGGGAGAAATACCCCCTGATGCTTATGGGGAATATGTCTGGCAGGGCGCCTACGTGTTTAATATATCTTTAGATGACGGGTTGGTGCTTAAGGGAAGGATAACACATTTCAACAATGATGATTACGTTAGCGAATGGAGAAGTTATTATTCCTATGATTATTCGGTTCAAAGATCTCTTTACATCGATAACGTACTTTACACCATTTCAGGCAGATCAGTAAAAATGAACAATCTGGAGGATTTGAGCGAGATAAGTGAAATAGAATTGTGGCAGGAGAGATAAAATATCATTTCCGAAACTTAATAACTTATGTTTCTTTTACGAAACTTAATTTAAATCCAGCATTTGGCCATGTTTAGTCGGTGAAACAAAATGAAATTTGCCACAAAAGCTTACGCTTCAATCGTCTCGCTCGTTATCGGCATGTTTCTCCTTCTCGAAGGGTCAAGGATGATCCACTTAATCTACTCGATAGATTTGGTGTTCATCGTGGTTGGCGCCATGTTCGTCCTGGCTTACCTCCCGCTGATGGGCGACTACCTCGAACTCAACCTCAGAGGGTCTAAAACCGTAACTTTCATGCCTATCCTACTCGTGCTGGGGTTGGTGCTAGTTTACCAAGGGGCGGTCATACCGTTGAGCGTAGTAGAGAAAGGTTTGTTCGTAGTGCTTGAGATAGTGTTAATCTCGGTCCCCGCGTTCGTACTTTGCAGGGCCGCGAAGCGGAGGTGAGAGGGAGAGACGAAGCGATGGCGGGGGTGAGGGCAAATAACAATAATTACCGGGGATTGTATTCGTCCTTCTTATGTGATAAAGCAGCAAAGTGTTTGCCCTAAAAAGAAAGCGAAAAAAATCGAGGTAGTCAAAATGATGGGAGAAGCAGTGCTTGATAACGTGAGGATGAAGTTGGGATTACTTGCAGTAGTATGCGCAACGGTAATTGTCGTTGCAACAGTAGTTTTTCAATCGACTTCTGATGACGGCAAGAAGTATTTCACAACCTTTAAAGATGGAAGTATGTTCTTCAGCGACGCAGGAGAGTCACACGGAGGGTTCGAGTTCACGGCAGGGTACACTGTCATCATATCCGACAATTCCTTCGAAACAGGCGATACGGTTCATCTCACTTTTGAACTTGACATAGGTTTTTGTGACCCGCTAGATGTCCACGATCTCTATCTAAAATTGAGCTACTCCGATGCGGATGACGAGATTACACTCCAGAACGACAGTGTTGTCATCAGGCTTGTGAAGGTCGAAAACGATATAATTTGGGACCACCAGTTCGATGATTATTACATTGCTTCTTGGGGCGGATGCGCACCCGAGGAGGAGATTAGGGGAGAGATATCTCCTTCAGTCTTCGGTCTTCCAGTACACTACTACATCGAGCTGAGGTTGAAGGCCGAAGTTGAAAGTGATAGAAATGCAGGGGAAAATATTACAAGCGTGGTTGAGAACGGGGCGAAACTCACGATAAGTCTAGATAAAACGGAATTTAACCAAGGAGAAAACATCGACGTAAAACTCGTTGTGCAGAACCTCCGTGAGAAAAACGTTACTTTTACCTTTTCGAGTGGATATCAATTCGACTTGGTTGTTTACGACGAAAATTTCGAAGTGGTTTGCGCATGGTCAGACGACAAGGAGTTTATTGAAGCATTTACCAGTTTGAGCCTTGAACCCGGAGAATCCCACAATTGGGTTTGGGATTGGAATCAGATGGTATATGAGAAGCTCACAGGTAAGTACTCGCCCATCGTTCCAGGAACTTACCATTTGCGAGGCATTTTAATTGGGTATATGGAGACGCCTTTCCTAAGGATAACTATTTCGTAGTCTTTATCTAAGCAGGTAATCCGTCTTTGACAAATCCTTGAGCCGCTCGACCGCCTTGATCTCCCGCATCACTTTGACCACGGCTTTCGGCACCAGTTCCTCCCACCGTCCACCTTTGATCATCCGATCGCGAATCTCGGTCCCCCAGTATTCCTTACGATTAAACATTGGCTGTTTCTTTGTCTTGAAACCTGCCTCCTTGAACAGGCGTCTGACCAGCGGGTTGCCCGAGTAGACGATTTCAAAAGGCGGGGAGAGCGAAATCACGTGTGACACCCAAACCGCATTGTTGTTCACGTCCGGGATGGGAATGAGGTGCACTCGCGAGAGGTCTATCCCTGCCTCCGCTAGGGCGCGGGTGAGCATGAGCACTCGCTCACCTGCCGTGAAGGGGTTCTCGAACGTGTGGCTCTCCTGCGCGCTCCCTATCCCCACGATTAATTCGTCGACTTCGCGCAGGATCTGCTTAGCAACTTCGATATGTCCTTTATGAGGGGGTTGCCAGCGCCCGATAATCATGGCACGCATTAAGATACACCTTTTTATCACTTTCAATGACCCCTCGTATGAAGACGCTTAAAAATATGGAGGGTAAAGAGTTGAGTAAATAAAATTTGGTTTAACTTTTATTCGGCGAGAAGTCCACTTTTTCTGGTGGAGACGAATTGCCGATTATTTTCGGCCATCTTCTATGATTAATTTTCCTTCGCTGCCAAGTTAGTAGTAATTGGCCAAAGTTGAATCAATCCTAAACCAACTATATGCGCCTAACGTCTAGAAGATTTTTCCAAATAGTCGAGTCGAAGTCTTTCCTTATGCACTCGATGAATTCGGATGTGCTGGTGACCCGTGTTTCTCCGACCCTATCGCCTCTCCTATCCGTTCGGTAAGTTTCTGGAGCCAGCGATCATTTCTGCACATTAATGAGTTAATTTGGGGCCAAACGCCGCTAAAACGGGCTTAATACAAGATTGCAACCCTCTCGCCCTCGTTTAGAGGTTTTCGGTAAAAAGCGTGCCCCCCCCAATAAAAATGCGTTTTCATGACCTATTTATAAAATTTCAACAAAATTTAACTAAAATTATCATTAATTTGTCCTAAAATTGTACTTGCAACAGAAAAGTATTTAAGGAATAAAGAACCAAAAAGATAAGGACTTTCCTATGAAAAATTAGGAAATTCTATCCCAAAAAGGGAATTTTTATGTATGGAGGCTGGCAAAAGGGTTGGCAAAGGGACTGGCAAAAGGGTATTGTGAAGCGAAGGGGTCTGATCGATATTTACGCTGATATTCTGAACGCGATCGACCATGGGGCTTGCAAAACCCACATTGTTTACAGGGCCAACCTGAACTTCAACCGATGCAAACGATACGTAAGTGACCTAGTCAAGGGTGGACTAATAAAAGTTCAGACCAACTCGCCATCGACCTGGGTGGTCACCAATCGGGGCCATGAGTTCTTAAACAAACATAGGGAACTTAGAGGACTTCTCTCTCAATAGAATCCTCTTCCCATAGGGTGTTGCCTTACCCCCTCTTTTTTCACCCTCAAACTCGATGAACTTAAACTCGGCCAAAAAATCAAGGACCCTTTTCACCTTGGATTCAGGGAGAGCGACTTCCTTCGCTATCTCCTCAACATCGTGCCATTTCCCGTCCCCAAAAACACGAAAAATGTCATCTATCTGTGGCATGTCTCAAGATGTTCATCCGGGTAAATAAGCCTTAGCTAACTTGAAGTTCTGACTTTAGTTCTAACAACCGATGGCACTACTAAGAGTTCTGACCAAGAGTTCGCAAGCCTCTTTTCGGGCGGGTTTACATTATTTGTAGTGAAAATTAAGGGAATCCCCCTATGTAATTAGGGGACTTTCGATGAGGTGAGGCTGGCAAATGAGTGGCATGAAGCGAAGGGGTCTGATCGATATATATGCTGACATCTTAAACGCAATCGATGATGGGGCTTGTAGAACCCGCATTGTTTATAAGGCCAACCTGAACTTCAGCCGATGCAAGCAATACATAAGAGACTTGACCAAGGGTGGACTGATAAAAGTTCAGACCAACTCGCCATCGACCTGGGCGGTCACCGATCGGGGCTATGAGTTATTAAAGAGGCACAGGGAACTTAAAGGATTTCTCTCTCGATAGAATCCTACGTCCATATGGCGTCGCCTTACTCTTTTTCTTTCCCTCATCGAACTCGATGAATTTAAACTCGGCCAAAAAATCAAGGATCTTTTTAACCTTGGATTCAGGGAGAGCGACTTCCTCCGCTATCTCCTCAACCTCGTGCCATTTCCCGTCCCCGAAGACGTAAAATACATCGTCTATTTGCGACATGACATAAGACTGTCTTCATCCAAACAAATAAACCTTAACTAAATTCAAATTCTGGACTTATTCTGACCACCGATGGCACTACTAAGAGTTCTGACCAAGAGTTCGCAAGCCTCTTTTCGGGCGGGTTTACATTATTTTTTGAACTGGGTGGATGTTTAATTAGGGGGGTAAAGAAGTAATCGGGAGGTGAGTATAATGACTAACGAGTTGGCCGCGGAGGGGAAGGATCTCATCGAACTCGAGGACGCAGAGCGAGAGGCTATGGCGGTCATAAGAAGGCGCATACACTCCAAGATAAAGAACCTGTTTATAGAAGCCTCTGATCTTAAGCGGACTGGGGACCTAACCACGTATGATATCAAGGGACGCTTGGGCATGGTGACCAAATCTAAGGGTGTATTCAGCAAGGAAAAAGTGGAGGAGCGAGATTTCAAGATCGTGATCGATGCCTCAAACGGAAAGTGCATAGGGGCCAGGGTCTAGGTCGAGTCTCCGCGATTAATGGGGTTTTAAGCCCTTAAGTCGCGGAATTGTTAGTTATTATTTGGATTAAAAAAGGAGTGGTTTTGTGTGCCCCGGGCAATCGTGAAAGGAAAACTTGTTAGAGTTCCCTATAATCATAGACTACCTAAGCCAAAAAAGAAAATTACGAAAATGTCTAATTCCGCACTTCCACCGCCTTCAGAAGAAGATTGGAGATATCAGCCCGTTTTACTGGACGGGGAAAGAATCATTTCATGTAAGAGGACAAGAGTAACAAAAAAACAAGGCAAAAATACCTACGAGATCGATGAAACACCTTATGGAAAAATTAACGTGCTAAACGATGATCTTACATGGAGAACTAATCCTTTTCGTGGCGCACACCACAGTGGACGATTATTTTTGACAAACAAGAGATTGGTGCATGTAATCAAACAAGGTTGGGACCCTTGGGCAAAGTATACCGTAGATTTCGATCGACCGTTAAGTACTCTCCAAACTGCCGCCATCGAAGCAGGAGATGGTTTGCTACGTAAAATGAATTATCCTGGAAAAAGGCTTGCAGTGCAGTATTATAAAGGAGATGTGGACATGTTTGGAGACACCATATTGGCACAACGAGGAGGGACTCCGATAGATGAACAAAAAGAAACCTCCAAAAATCGCGAACTACGCAAAAAACGCGAACGACTAGAACTCGAACTAGAAAATCTCAAATCAGGAGAAAGCAAAGTTGACCAGAACAAGCTTACACAACTAGAAGACGAACTAGAAACGCTCAAACGAAAAGAGATTGAACTAGAAAAGCGCAGACCAGGAATCACATTAGAAAAGCGCAAACTAAAAGAGCGCGCGCTATTAGCAGTAGCTGGACGAAGGGAAGCCTTTCTAGATCGCGCCCCTGAAAAGCGCAGATTTCATATAGTCAGCGACAAAGTAGACGAGTTCTTGAAGGAGATAAAGAGGAGAGCCGGAATTGAATAAAAGCGCGGATAAAATCGCTGCGATTCCAGATTTTGAGAGTGCCAGACTAATAGAATACAACTAACTAGGGGGGAAGCTTAAACAGCTACTGGCAGGGGCAAAAATGAAGAAAAAGCATAAAATTATTTACTTCATGCCGAAAACCAGAAAAAGTACGCAGGAGAGAGAAAACCGGGTAGGTGAGCGAATGAGCTTCGATGAGGAGAAGGAAATCATCAGTCTTGAGGATGCAGAGCGAGAGGCCATAGCGGCCATAAGAAGGCGTATGCATAAGATAGAGAACCTTCTCATCAAATCCTCTAACCTAACGCGAGTCGGGGACCGATACGCGTATGAGATCAAGGCGCGCGTAGACACCGTTCCCCAATCTAGGGGTAGATTCCGCAAAGGTAAAGTGGAGACGCAAAACGTCGAAGTCTTGATCGATGCCTCGAGCGGGGAGTGCATAGGGTTCAGCGGAGTTGAGCTGGAAGAATAAAGCAAGGGCGATCGCCAAACTCGTTCCAGCCCTGCCATTGAATTTCTTCCCAAACGACTTGCACTCACACATCCGACAGTTAATTCAGCTGAAACCTTTTTCTAAGAGCTTCTCAATCACCTAATTCATTTTTGTTATCCAGCTCGGCAGTCCAAAACACCGTAACAATAAGGAGAGCACCTTAAACCAGCGCATGACCCAAAGTTCGCAAACCATTTATTCGAGCATTTTGATTTTTTTTTGATTTAGCGGAAGGTGAATGAGTGAAAGAAAAAATTTTAACGGCGGCAATTTTGACACTCATGCTGATCTCGCTAATGTCGGTGCTTCAGGTGGGGGGGTTGAGTGGACTCTTCTAATTATCTAGGGTTGCCCCTCTTTGTGGCGATCCTTCAGGTGGTGTTTGGATGAGGGTCAAAACTGGAATCCCGGGCCTAGACGAGCTGATCAGGGAAGGGATACCAAAGGGCAACTTGATCCTCCTTTCGGGCAAATGCGGGACGGGCAAGACCACCTTCTCGATGCAGTATATAATTAAGGGGATCACTGACTACGGAGAGCCAGGTGTGTTCGTTTCGTTCGAGCGGAAGCCAGAAGTTCTCTACGAGGAGATGAAGAGTTTCGGCTGGCACCTCGAGACTCTAGAGAAACAAGGGAGCCTGGAGCTCCTGGGTGGCCCGCTCGACAGTATAGTCAAGTTTGGGAAAAAGGTTGGGGCCAAGGAAGAGGATATGATTGAGGAGATTATCGAGGTGGTGCGGGAGAAAAAAGCTGGGAGGTTGGTCCTGGACGGCTTGGGACAATTCTCAATGATGTTTCCAGACAAGCTTGCGTTCAGATCCAGCTTGGCAAGTCTACAACAAAAACTCAATAAACTCGGCTGCACCTCTATCTTTACCTCAGAGATAGAAGAGGGAAAAGAGGGACTTAGCAGGTTAGGCGTCGAGGAGTTCATTGCTGACGGGGTGATCATCCTATACTACGAGGGGGACGGGCTGACGCGCACTAGGGCCCTGGAGATAAGGAAAATGCGCGGGACCGAGCACAGCAATTACCTCAGCTTCTTCGAGATTGCGGAAGAGGGGATCAAGATTGTGAAGCCGGGAGAGGGCGCATACCTAGAAAAAGAGCCTAAAAAAAGTGAGGAAAAAAAAGAGGCGACCAGCCTAGAGCAGGCTGAAAAGGCGGCCGAACACATAGTGACGCAACACGTGCAAGAGAAGGTACGAAGCCTGATGATTGAGAGCTCAGACATCAAGAAGATCGGGGAAATCCCAGTATTCAAGATCTCGGGCACCGTGGAGTACATCGCCAAGCCCAGCGGTTTTCTCCGACACGGGGTGACCGAAAAGCGATTCTGGACGGTCCAAATCGACGCCCGGAACGGGAGGGTCCTCATGTGCAGGATGCAACCTTGAATGGGGCCCCACCTTTTAAATATATTAAATTAAAAGAAAACGGGGGTAGAAGATGATAGTAGAGCTCGGAGTTGGGCTAATCGCTGTAGGTGCGTTGGGTTATACTATTCACTGGCAAAGGAAAAGGATGGAGTTGGTGAAGATACACAAGAAGCAGATGGAGCGGTTAAAATGGTTGAAGAGGAATCTCGAAAGAGAGAAGTAGATGTGGTTGCATAATTTTGGAATAAACATTATTTCCCTCCTTTTTGGTAAGGCCGAACCCGAAGTCTCGTGAGTCATGCCGATAAGAAAAAAGGACTAAAAGTTCGCAACCCACTTATAAAAAGCGTTTTAACAGTTTTTTAGCTTAAGTTCGCGGAATAAATGGGAATCACGTTAAACAGCCAAAAAAGAGGTAACAAATGAGGAAGAAAATACTGGCAACGGCGATCTCGGCATTAGCGATCTCGGCATTAATGATTATATCTTTGATTTCTGTGTTTCAGGCGGGGACGGCGAGCGCAGTAGAACCAGTGCCCAATCCCACCTTCGCCACGGTACATGAGTATGCTACTCCTTCTACTGAAATCAGCATCGGCTGGGAGCGTAACCCCGACATTGAGAATAAGGATCACCTTTTAGACAATGATGCTATCCATGTAAAGACTTCCATAGCCACACTGGACTATGCGATGGTGATAGTGCCTACCTATTTCACTTTAAACAGCAGCAGCACAATTAGCTACTGGGGCTATACAGTAAGCGACAATGTTAAGGCCCCCGATGAGATATTCCTCTTCCTTGACACGGATAACAATGGAACAATCGACAACCTGTTGACTTCCCACAAACCCGGCCCGGCGGCTTCTGAATGGTATGGCCAGTGGCATGAGTGGAGCTTGACGGACAACGCCAACGAGTGGCATACAGTAAACCCCTATGCGGCAGCTAACCTTGCTGATTATATTGAAAATGGTTACACGGTTTTGGCCATAGCTTTAACGGCGGGGCCATCTGTGGCGAGCGGTCCGGTTAATGTGAATGTTTACTTCGATGAGCTTACCGTCAACGG